>Ga0308157_10009186_pt1 | contig 11029 bp, 8 predicted proteins | sample PhyBR1_FD_201035 | JGI IMG/M metagenome (GOLD analysis project Ga0308157, IMG submission 201035) | Phyllosphere microbial communities from UC Gill Tract Community Farm, Albany, California, United States - DLSLB.R1 | ecosystem: Host-associated > Plants > Phyllosphere > Unclassified | place: USA...
GCCCCAGGTCTCGATGTTCGAGATGGCCGGCCTGATCGGCAAGCACGTCAGCTGAGCCGGCTTCACCGCCCCGTCTGAAAAGCCGCTTTCGAGCGGCTTTTTTCATGCCCGGCCTTTCACGCCGCAAGGCGCCCGAAATGCCGACCACAGGTAACTAAATACACATTGCGCAACGCAATGTCGGGCTTGGAGAATTGGCCGCTAAGATGAAAAAACCCCTGTCCGGGCCCGGCCACCCAGCCCTCAACCCCACCCCAGTCCGCCCATGCCGATACACCTGCCAAGCTTGCTTCAAAGGTTTTCTCCCAGCATCCGCGCACGCGCCCGGCGCCTGCGCACAGTGGGCCCAGCCTGACACCGCGCCTGCATGCTGCGCCTGGTCCTCACCCGCCTGAGCCTGGTCATTCCGACCTTTCTGGGCATGACGCTGCTGGCGTTTTTCCTGATCCGCATGGTGCCGGGCGACCCGATCGAGACCATGGCCGGCGAGCGCGGCATCGACCCGGCGCGCCATGCGCAACTGCTCAAGGAGTACGGCCTGGACAAGCCGGTGCTGGCGCAGTACGGCATCTATATCGGGCGCGTGCTGCGCGGCGACCTGGGCAAGTCGCTGATCACGCAGGAGCCGGTGCTGCGCGAGTTCCTGACGCTCTTTCCGGCGACCATCGAGCTGGCGCTGTGCGCCATCGTTTTTGCGCTGCTCATCGGCATTCCGGCGGGCATCCTGGCGGCCGTCAAGCGCAACTCCATCCTCGACCACGGCGTGATGGGCCTGTCGCTCACCGGCTACTCCATGCCGATCTTCTGGTGGGGCCTGCTGCTGATCCTGCTGTTTTCGGTGCAGCTGGGCTGGACGCCGGTGTCGGGCCGGCTGGACGTGCAGTACTACATCGAGCCGACCACCGGCTTTTTGCTGATCGACTCGCTGCTGTCTGAGGACGCCGGCGCCTTTCGCTCGGCCGCCTCGCACCTGATTTTGCCGACCATCGTGCTGGGCACCAACCCGCTGGCCGTGATTGCGCGCATGACGCGCTCGGCCATGCTCGAGGTGCTGGGCGAGGACTACATCCGCACCGCGCGCGCCAAGGGGCTGCCCGCGCTGCGCGTGGTGGCCGTGCATGCGCTGCGCAATGCCTTGATCCCGGTCATCACCGTGATCGGGCTGCAGGTGGGCGTGCTGTTCACCGGCGCCATCCTGACCGAGACCATCTTTTCCTGGCCGGGCGTGGGCAAGTGGCTGATCGAGGCCATCAGCCGGCGCGACTACCCGGTGCTGCAGGGCGGCATCTTGCTGCTGGGCGCCATCGTGATGGCGGTCAACCTGCTGGTGGACATTGCCTACGGCGTCATCAACCCGCGCATCAGGCACGCGCGATGAGCACGGCCGCGCTCACCGCCCCGCCCGCGCCGGTGCACCCGCTGCGCGAGTTCTGGCGCTATTTCAGCGCCAACCGGGGCGCGGTCGCCGGGCTGTTCATCGTGCTGGGCGTGCTGCTGGTGGCGCTGCTGGCGCCCTGGCTGGCGCCGCACCCGCCCAACGTCACCGACAGCCGCATCTTTCTCAAGCCGCCGGCTTGGCAGGCGGGCGGCACGTGGGCCTACCCGCTGGGCACCGACGCCATCGGCCGCGACATCCTCTCGCGCCTCATGCACGGCGCCCGGCTGTCGCTGGCGATCGGGCTGGCGGTGGTGGCGCTCTCGGTGGCGGCCGGCACGGTGCTGGGGCTCTTGGCCGGCTTTTTCCGGGGCGTGTTCGAAACGGCCATCATGCGGCTGATGGACATCATCCTGACGCTGCCCAGCCTGCTGCTGGCCATCGTGATCGTGGCCGTGCTCGGCCCGGGCCTGATGAACGCCATGCTGGCCGTGGCCATCGTGGTGCTGCCGCATTACGTGCGCATCACGCGCGCGGCCGTCATCGCCGAGGCGTCGCGCGACTACGTGACGGCCGCGCGCATGGGCGGCGCGGGCCGCTGGCGCCTGATGTTCAGTGAAATCCTGCCCAACTGCGCCGCCCCGCTCATCGTGCAGGCCTCGCTGGGCGTGTCCACCGCCATCCTGGACGCGGCGGCGCTGGGTTTTCTCGGGCTGGGCGCGCAGCCGCCGGCGCCCGAGTGGGGCACCATGCTGGCCGAGGCGCGCGAATTCGTGCTGCGCGCCTGGTGGGTCGTGACCTTTCCGGGGCTGGCCATCTTGGTCACCGTGCTGGCCTTCAACCTGTTGGGCGACGGGCTGCGCGATGCCTTCGACCCCAAGCTCAAGCGCTGAAACGCCCAAGGCATGAAAGGATGGCGCACCCACCAATTTTTACAGCCAAATCTGCCTTTGGCCCAGGTGCCGCCTGCGCATTCAGCTATTGATTCGATAGCAAACACCCCGCGCACGCCCTGCGGCGGCGGTTGAAGGTCAACGTGATTCTTTCCTAAAGGTTTTTGCACCCATGGCCCTGCTTGAAATACAAAACCTCTCGGTCGAGTTTGCCTCGCAAGGCGCCGTGATGCACGCGGTGGACGGCGTCAGCCTCTCGCTGGACGAAGGCGAGGTGCTCGGCATCGTCGGCGAGTCCGGCTCGGGCAAGAGCGTGACGATGATGGCGCTGATGGGCCTGGTGGCCTACCCGGGCCGGGTGCGCGCCGACCGGCTGCGCTTTGCCGGCCACGACCTGCTCACGCTCTCGCCCCGCGAGCGCAGCAAGCTCACCGGCAAGGACGTGGCGATGATCTTTCAGGACCCGACCACCAGCCTGAACCCGTGCTTCACCGTCGGCTTTCAGATCACCGAGACGCTGCGCCTGCACCTGGGGATGGACCGCAAGGCGGCCACGCGCCAGGCGATCGCCCTGCTCGAGCAGGTCGGCATCCCGGCGCCCGAGAGCAGGCTCAAGGCCTACCCGCACCAGCTCTCGGGCGGCATGAACCAGCGGGTGATGATTGCCATGGCGATTGCCTGCAACCCGCGCCTCCTGATTGCCGACGAGCCGACCACGGCGCTGGACGTGACCATCCAGGCGCAGATCCTGGACCTGCTGCGCAGCCTGCAGCAAGAGCGCGGCATGGCGCTGGTGCTCATCACGCACAACATGGGCGTGGTCGCCGAGATGGCGCAGCGCGTGGCGGTGATGTATGCCGGCCAGGTCATGGAAGAGCAAAGCGCCCACACCCTCTTCAGCGCGCCGCAGCACCCCTACACCGCCGCGCTGCTGGCCGCGCTGCCCGAGCGTAGCGCAGCCAGCACGCGCCTGGCCAGCATTCCGGGCATGGTGCCGGGCGTGTACGACCGGCCGGGCGGCTGCCTGTTCGCGCCGCGCTGCGCCTACGCGACCGAGCATTCGCGCGCCGTGCGCCCGGCGCTGCGCCCCTGGCAGGACGGCCTGGTGCGCTGCCACTACCCGCTGGACGACCCGAGCCGCCAGGCGGCCATGGCGCAGGACAGCGCCGCCGCGGAGGCCGCACCATGAACGCCCGGCAGTCGGGCGACCTGGCCCAGCCCCAGCCCGTGGTGCAGGCCACCGACCTGCGCCGGGTCTACGAGATACGGCGCGGCTTCATGAAGGCGCCGGCGCAGCTGCAGGCCGTGGGCGGTGTGTCCTTCAGCGTGCAGGCCGGCAAGACGCTGGCCGTGGTGGGCGAGTCCGGCTGCGGCAAGTCCACGCTGGCGCGCATGGTCTGCCTGATCGAGACGCCCAGCGGCGGGCAGCTCAGCATCACCGGCATCGACGCCATCGGCGGCCCGGCGCCGGCCCAGCTCCAGCTGCGCCGGGCGGTGCAATTGGTGTTCCAGAACCCCTACGGCTCGCTCAACCCGCGCAAGAAGATCGGCGCCATCCTGGAGGCGCCGCTCAAGATCAACACCGCCCTGGATGGGCGCCAGCGCGCCGAGAAGGCGCGCGCCATGCTCGCCCTGGTCGGCCTGCGCCCGGAGCACTACGACCGCTACCCGCACATGTTCTCGGGCGGGCAGCGCCAGCGCATCGCCATCGCCCGGGCGCTGATGCTCAACCCGGCGCTGGTGGTGGCCGACGAGCCGGTCTCGGCGCTGGACGTGTCCATCCAGGCGCAGGTGCTCAATTTGCTGGCCGACCTGCAGGCGTCGATGGGGCTGGCCTACCTCTTCATCTCGCACGACCTGGGCGTGGTGCGCCACATCGCGCACGACGTGCTGGTGATGTACCTCGGCCACGCGGTCGAGCAGGGCGAGAAGCACGCCCTCTTCGCCCAGCCGCTGCACCCCTACACGCAGGCGCTGCTGGCCTGCACGCCCGGGCTGGCCGGCAGCGGCGCGGCGCGCAAGCCGGTGGTGCTCACCGGCGAGCTGCCCTCGCCGCTCAACCCGCCCCGGGGCTGCGTTTTCTCGACCCGCTGCCCGCACGCCACCGAACGCTGCCGCGCCGAGCGGCCCGCGCTGCGCGAGGTGGCCGGCCGCCAGGTCGCCTGCCACTACGCCGAAAGCTTTCTCACCGCCTGACCCCTGAACCCACCCGCTGCCCGGCAGCACCCACCCCAAAAAGGAAGTCGCCCGATGACCCAGCCCTCCACTCCTCGCCTTGTCCCGGTGCCCGCCCGCCGGCCGCGCGCCCTGCTGTGCGCCCTGGCCCTGCCCGCTCTGCTGGCGCTGTCGCCCGCGAGCGCCAAGACGCTGGTGTTCTGCTCCGAAGGCAGCCCCGAGAACTTCTACCCCGGCGTGAACACCACCGGCACCTCGTTCGACGCCAACGAGCCGATCTACAACCGCATCGTCGAGTTCGAGCGCGGCGGCACCAAGGTGATCCCGGGCTTGGCCGAGCGCTGGGACATCTCGGCCGACGGCAAGGAATACACCTTTCACCTGCGCAAGGGCGTGAAGTGGCACAACACCGCCAAGGCCTTCAAGCCCACGCGCGACTTCAACGCCGACGACGTGCTCTTCATGTTCGAGCGCCAGTGGAAGGAGGACAACGCCTTCTTCAAGGTCACCAGCCCCAACCACTCGTACTTCAGCGACATGAACATGCCCAAGCTGCTCAAGTCGGTGCAGAAGGTCGACGACTACACCGTCAAGATCGTGCTGAACCAGCCCGAGGCGCCTTTCCTGGCCAACCTGGCCATGCCCTACGCCGCCGTGCAGTCCAAGGAATACGCCGACGCCATGCTCAAGGCCGGCACGCCCGAGAAGATCGACCAGGAGCCCATCGGCACCGGCCCGTTTTCGCTGCTGCAGTACCAGAAGGACGCGGTCATTCGCTACAAGGCCTTTGCGCCGTACTGGGGCGGCAAGGCGCAGATCGACGACCTGGTGTATGCGATCACGCCCGACGCCTCGGTGCGCTGGGCCAAGCTGCAAAAGGGCGAATGCCACGTCATGCCCTACCCCAACCCGGCCGACCTCGAAGCGATCCGCAAGGACCCGAACGTGCAGGTGCTGGAGCAGCCCGGCCTGAACGTTGGTTATCTCGCCTACAACACCACCAAAAAGCCCTTTGACGACGTGCGCGTGCGCCGGGCGGTCAACATGGCGATCAACAAAAAGCCCATCATCGACGGCGTCTACCTGGGCACCGGCATCGCGGCCAAGAACCCGATTCCGCCCTCGATGTGGTCGTACAACGACGCGGTCAAGGACGACGCCTACGACCCCGAGGCGGCCAAGAAGCTGCTGGCCGCGGCCGGCTACCCCAACGGCTTCACCACCGACCTGTGGGCCATGCCGGTGCAGCGCCCCTACAACCCCAATGCCCGGCGCATTGCCGAGCTGATGCAGGCCGACCTGCTCAAGGTGGGCGTGAAGGCCGAGATCAAGAGTTTTGAATGGGGCGAGTACCGCAAGCGCCTGCAGGCCGGCGAGCACCAGATGGGCATGATGGGCTGGACCGGCGACAACGGCGACCCGGACAACTTTCTCTACACGCTCCTGGGCTGCGCCTCGGCGCAGTCGGCCAGCGGCAGCAACGTCGCCAAGTTTTGCCACCAGCCCTACGAGGACCTGGTGCTCAAGGCCAAGGCCACGAGCGACCAGGCCGAGCGCACCCGGCTCTACCAGCAGGCGCAGCTCGTCTTCAAGGAGCAGGCGCCCTGGTTCACCATCGCGCACGCGGTGCAGATCAAGCCGGTGCGCAATAACGTGGTCGATTTCAGGAACTCGCCGTTTGGCCGGCACATCTTCTACGGCGTGGACGTGCGCTAGCTGACAGCAAAAGCGCGCGCCAGGGGCGTGCACCCCAAGCCACGGGGACAAGGCGGTCCGGCGGCTTTTTAGTGCCTTTCAGGTCCACAGCCCACGGCCCGCCTGGGTCTTCAGCTATGGTTTCAATAGCAAAGCGGGTCAGCCCCAGACCATCGAGCGCATCGAGATCGAGCCGCCCTGAAAGCTGGTGTTGAAAAAGCGCATCGGCTCGCGCGGCCCGACCGCGCCGGCCGCATACAGCAGCGGCAGGAAATGCTCGTGCGTGGGGTGCGCCATCTTGGCCAGCGACCCCAGCTTTTGAAAGCCGGGCAGCGCGTCCAAATTGCCGTGCTGCACCTGGCCGCCGATGGTGTGGTCGAACTCCAGCGCCCAGTCGTAGGCTTGGCTGGCGCTGGCGCCGCGCTGCATCTGGCGCAGGTTGTGCACGATGTTGCCGCTGGCCACGATCAGCACGCCGCGCTGGCGCAGGGCAGCCAGCTGGCGGGCCAGCGCGTAATGGTCCTCGGGCGGGCGGGCGTAGTCCATGCTGAGCTGGACCACGGGAATGTCGGCCTCGGGAAACATCGGCTTGAGCACGGACCAAGCCCCATGGTCCAGGCCCCACTGGTGCTCGTCCAGCCCCAGCGGCAGCGAGGCGCGCTGGCGCACCAGCAGGCTCAGGGCGCGCGCGGCCTGCGGGTCGCCGGGCGCGGGGTACTGCTGGTCGAAGAGCTCCTGGGGAAAGCCGCCGAAGTCGTGGATGGTCTTGGGCTGCTGCATGGCAGTGAGCCACCAGCCCTCGGTCAGCCAGTGCGCCGAAATGCACAGGATGAGCTGCGGCCGGGGCCGCTGGCTGCCAAACTCGGCGCCCAGGGCCTGCCAGCTGCGCCGGTACTCGTTGTCGCCGATGGCGTTCATCGGGCTGCCGTGGCCCAGGAACAACACGGGCATCCGATCAGATTTTTTCAAGGCGGGCAGTTTGTCAAGCGTCGCGGCGTCAGGAATGGGGAGCATGCTGGGGTCCGGTCAGGAAAAGAATGGGGACAAACGCGGGTTTGCCGGGCAGTGGCTGGCGAATCGCACCAGCAGGCGTGGGCGCTTGCGTCCTGCGTGGGGCAGCGCCATTTTCCGATACGTCCATGCCAGCGGAAGGCGTCAGAATAATAGCCTTCACCTACCATATCAAAAACAAAATAGCCGCTTTTTACTCCCCATAACCAGGGATGCAAAATGCCAATTAAGTGTAAATAATGGTTAAAAATTAGTAATTATCACTAGTTGACAAGACTTACCGCCTGTTATATTGCACTGCAACATAACCGTTTTCCAACAGATTTTCAAAAAGAGGTTCTATCCCATGCTGTACCAACTCTATGAATCCCAGCGTACGCTGATGGAGCCGTTTGTTGATTTCGCGCAGGCAGCGGCAAAGCTCTACAGCGGCTCGCTCTCGCCCATCGGCAAAACCCCTTTGTCCCAGCGCGTCTCGGCCGGCTACAGCCTGATGTACCGCCTGGGCAAGGACTACGAGAAGCCGGCCTTCGGCATCCACCAGATCGAGACCGACAAGGAAGGCGTGAGCCTGGCGATCCACGAGCGCATCGAGGTGGACAAGCCGTTTTGCGAGCTGCGCCGCTTCAAGCGCTTCACCGACGACCCGGACACGCTGATGCAGCTCAAGGGCCAGCCCGCGGTGCTGATCGTGGCGCCGCTCTCGGGCCACTACGCCACGCTGCTGCGCGACACCGTCAAGACCATGCTCAAGGACCACAAGGTCTACATCACCGACTGGAAGAACGCGCGCAACGTGCCGCTGACCGACGGCCCCTTCCACCTGGACGACTACGTCAACTACGTGCAGGAGTTCATCCGCCACCTGCAGGCCAAGTACGGCAACTGCCACGTCATCAGCGTGTGCCAGCCCACGGTGCCGGTGTTTGCGGCGATCTCGCTCATGGCCTCGCGCGGCGAGACCACGCCACTGTCGATGGTGATGATGGGCGGGCCGATCGACGCACGCCGCTCGCCCACGGCGGTGAACAACCTGGCCACCAACAAACCCTACGAGTGGTTCGAGAAGAACGTGATCTACCCGGTGCCCTCGGGCTTTCCGGGCAAGGGCCGGCGCGTGTACCCGGGCTTTTTGCAGCACACCGGCTTCGTGGCCATGAACCCCGACCGCCACGCCAGCAGCCACTACGACTACTTCAAGAACCTGATCAAGGGCGACGGCGCCAGCGCCGAGGCACACCGCAAGTTCTATGACGAGTACAACGCCGTTCTCGACATGGACGCCGATTACTACCTCGAAACCATCAAGACCGTGTTCCAGGACTTCAAGCTGGTCAACGGCACCTGGGACGTGGTGTCGGCCGAAGGCAAGCCCGAGCGCGTCAACCCCGCCGACATCAAGACCACGGCGGTGATGACCGTCGAGGGCGAGCTGGACGACATCTCCGGCGCCGGCCAGACGCGCGCGGCGCTGGACCTGTGCAGCAGCGTCTCGCCCGGGCAGAAAACCCACCTGGAGGCCAAGGGCGCGGGCCACTACGGCATCTTCAGCGGCCGCCGCTGGCGCGAGGTCGTCTACCCGGCCGTCAAGGCCTTCATTTACGAGCACAACCAGCTCGAAGCCCACGCACAGCCTGCGCCGGCCGCTCCTAAAAAAGTAGCAAAGGCGCCTCGGCCCGCCAAGGTGACCGCACCGGCCGCCGTGCAGGACACTGCACCGCAGGCATCGCCTGCCGCGGACAAGCCAGCCGCCAAAGCCGCCGCCAAGGCGCGCGCCGCTGAAAAACCGGTGCCTCAGGCCGATGCCGTGGCCACGGCCGTGACGCCACCGGCCCCGCCGGCCGAAGCTGCAACAGCGCCTGCAGCCGCCGAGGCGGCGCAGGCCGGCGCGGCCGCAAAACCGGCGGCCAAGCCGGTGCTGGTGTCGGTCAAGAACCCACCGGTCCAGGCACCCGCAGCAACGGAGCCGGCCGAAGCGGCGGTGAAGGCACAGGCGCCAGCGGCCGCCGCCCCCGAGGCCCCGGTGGCAGACAGCGACACGCCGCCGGAAAAATCGGCCGCCTGAGCGCGTCCCACCCGGCGCTGCCACCGTCTCAGGCGGCCAAGGCAGCGCCGGAGGGCTCCAGGCGCTGCCGGACCACCAGAACATGGGAAAATGCGCGCCGTGAACCCCTCGACGTCCCTCGCGCTCAGCCAGCGCCTCCATGCGGCCCTGCCGCAAACCCAATGCACCCGCTGCGGCTACCCTGACTGCGCCGCCTACGCCCACGCCATCGCCTCCGGGGAGGCTGCCATCAACCAGTGCCCGCCGGGCGGCGCCGAAGGCATCGAGCGCCTGGCCCGCATCACCGGCCTGCCCGTCCTGCCGCTCAACCCCGACCATGGCGCCGAAGCGCCGCGCGCGCTGGCCGTGATCGACGAGGCCTGGTGCATAGGCTGCACGCTGTGCATCAAGGCCTGCCCGACCGACGCCATCCTGGGCAGCAACAAGCAAATGCACACCGTGATCGAGCCACACTGCACCGGCTGCGCGCTGTGCCTGCCGGTCTGCCCGGTGGACTGCATCGCCCTGGAAAACGTCACCGGCACGCGCACCGGCTGGCGCGCCTGGAGCCAGTTTGAGGCCGACAAGGCGCTTGCCCGCTATGAATTGCATAGCATGCGGCGCAATCAGGACGCGGACAGTCCCGCCAAAATGCTTGAAAACGACGACCGGCCCGACGCGCCGGCCGAGGCGGCCGTGGCGCCTGCGCCGAGTGCGTCCCAACCTTGGGCCGTACAGGCCGAGGCGTCGCCTGATGCCGCGCAGCGCAGGCGTGCCGCCATTGAAGCCGCGCTGGCCAAGGCCCGGGCACAGCGCGCGCCGCCGCCCTGACAGGCCTCAGGCTTTCAGAAGATCACACAGGGCCTGAGAAGGCCCAAGCGGCAGGTGGCTGCAATGCGGCCGCGCTCAGCCGGCCACCAGGTTCTTGTACACGCCGCAGCCGACAAACAGCTCGTCCACCTTCTCCACGAACGACATCTTGGTCTGCACCCTGCCGGTGGTCGGGTTGGTGATGTCGTACTCGACCCAGCCCGGCTCGCGGCTGGCCTGCTCGACGATGGCCTGCAGCAGCCCGTTGCCGTCGATGCCGGCGATGTCCTGCACGCGCGTGCCGACCTTGGCCGGGTTGCCGCCAAAGGCGCGGTAGGTGCCGGCAGCGTCCAGCGCGAAGATGTACATGTCGCGGTCGTAAAAGCCCTTGGCCGGGTTGGTCAGGTCCTTCAGGAAGGCATCGGTTGTCGTGTGGCGGCGGTGCTGCGTGGCGCGCCGCACGATCTCGACCGCCTCCTCGGCCGACCCTTGTTGCAGCTTGAACAGCGCCACCGACTCCACCAGCGTGGTGGCGCGCCCTTCAAGGTTGAGCGCCTGCGTCAGCGTGGAGGCAACCATGCGCGCGTTGTTTTGGGTGATCTCGTCAAGCTGGCGCACCACCGTCGTGATCTCGTTCAGGCCCGTGCTCTGCTCGACGCTGGAGGTGGCGATCTGCGTCATGGCCGCGGCCACCTCGCGGATGCCGGCCACGATCTTTTCGATGTTGACGCCGGCCTCGCGGATTTTCTCCACGCTGTTGGCGACATGGCTGGACGAGACGCTGATCAGGAGGCGGATTTCCTTGGCCGACTCGGCCGAGCGCATCGCCAGCGTGCGCACCTCGCTGGCCACCACGGCAAAGCCCCGGCCCGACTCGCCGGCGCGCGCAGCCTCGACCGCCGCGTTGAGCGCCAGGATGTTGGTCTGAAACGCCAGGCCGTCGATGACGCTGACGATCTCGTTGATGCGCTTGGCGCTGCTTTGCACCGCCTCGACCGCCTCGATGGCGCCGGCCATGATGGAGGC
>Ga0308157_10009191_pt1 | contig 11026 bp, 9 predicted proteins | sample PhyBR1_FD_201035 | JGI IMG/M metagenome (GOLD analysis project Ga0308157, IMG submission 201035) | Phyllosphere microbial communities from UC Gill Tract Community Farm, Albany, California, United States - DLSLB.R1 | ecosystem: Host-associated > Plants > Phyllosphere > Unclassified | place: USA...
AGTTAGCGAGAGATTACCATTATCGCTTCATGAAACCATTGGAAAAACCACAAGAACATAGAGATAGACTAGATTACCTGGAAAGCAAAGAGCTTAAAAACCAAGTGAATGTGAGCTATTTGAATACCACCTCTGATTCTACTATCTTAAATACTTCTATCGCCACTTTAGAGTACTTGAGAGATATTAACAAGAAAAACAAAATAGTACTAAGAGGAAACTATGCAGGCCGTAAAACCGGCGCTTCGGGGCAAGCAGAGGTAGATTGGTACCACAACTTTGACAGCAAGGCAAGCTTTGCAGCTAGTGTTGGTGTTTCAAATGCTTATTTTCCTAAACAGAAAGCGTCTTTATCTTACTTCCAGCCATTTTCTAAAGTTTGGCAGGCGGAGGTTGGCGCCCGCTACGCTAAAATGCACGATCAGAGAAGTTTCTTAACTGGCATCCTGGGCATCGAACGTACTTTTAACAATGTATGGTTTAATGCAAAAGGCTTAATCATGAAAGATAGCGAGAACTTCTACCACAGTATTTTTGCACAGTCGAGATTTTTCCTGAAAAACGAGAAAAACTATGTTGCCGCCATGGGATTAATAGGTACCGTACCAGAAGACCAAAAATTAGATTTTCAAGTAAACACTTTTACTACCTACGTAAACACGATGGTTGGCGCTGGTTATTATCATTATTTAAACGCCAAAACCTCATTCGGAATACAAGGAAACTGGTACAACTTTAAGGTGGCAGAAAATGCTTATGTTAATCAATATAACTTGTTTTTAACATTAAGAACCAAGTTTTAATTAGGCGATGCAAAAAAGATCTACATTTCTAATTATTATAGCGCATTTTTTAATGACCTCTTGTGCAAGCTCAAAGAATATTGTGCTTTACAAAAAAGACGCCATATCACCAATGGTTTATTATCAAAGCGACACAAAATCTGCAGCTCAAAGCTTTGTCACATTATTTAGTAAGTTTGGACCAAAGCTGAGCTTTACAGCGCAAGTTCCTAAATCGAGTAAGCCTTACATCTTACTCGAAATAAATACTAAAGTAAACGGCTTCTCATTAATCCAAGAAGGCGAAAACGGGCTGGCTATAATTGGTGCCTCCGAAAAGGATTTAACACAAGCGATCCGCTATTTTTTCAGCAAGTACACGGTGCTGAACGAATTAACCTTAAATAGCACTAGTTTATCGCAAGAAACCATAACTATTCCATTGGGATTATCGTACCAATCTAATGCTGTTCTAGCCTACAAAGAGCCTTATTTTGCCGAGAATTTCAATGATGAGTTTAGGTTGTGGAACAATACAAATACCATAGAAGAAACCTGGGGACTTTGGGGCCACAACATTGGGAAATTAATTACGGTTACTCCGAAAATGTATGCCATTGTAGATGGAGCACGCAATGAAGAACAACTTAATTTCTCCAGCATAGCGCTGCAAAATGCGCTAGAAACGGCTATTGCTGCAAAATTATCGGAAGAACCGCAAGCTAACAAGTTTATGATTATGCCTTTCGATAGTGAGCTTGTATGCCAATGTGAACAATGCATTGCCGTTGGCAACACTAAAACTAACGCCAGCCCGGCAGTTTTCGAATTAATTAACAAGTTGGCCGCTAAATTTCCCTCGGCAAGTTTCTTTAACACGGCATATGTCAGCACCGAAAATCCGCCGATTAAGCCTGTGAGGTCGAACGTAGGCGTAATGATTAGCACAATGTCGTTTCCAAAGGGGATTGTATTAGAAACTTCAAACAAAGCTCATTCTGTAACAGAAACCTTTAAGCGTTGGAAAAAAATAACCAACAATATATATCTGTGGGATTACGCCATTAATTTCGACAATTATTTCGATGCTTACCCTACAATCGACATAGCTCAAAAAAACCTTCAATTCTATATAAATAATGGTGTAACAGGGGTTTTTATTCACGGCAGCGATGAAGGTTCTTTTGCCGCTTTCGGAGATTTGAAGGCCTACTTGTACGCCCAACTACTTAACAATCCTAATCTCGATTTAAAACATCATACGAGCTTATTTTTTACTCACAAATATCCGGCGTTTGGCAATGAGCTGGCCGACTACTATTTAAAAATTGAAGAGGAAGCGCTAAACAATAAAAGAACTTTAGATATTTACGGAGGAATTAAAAATGCTGTTAATAAATATCTTAACGACAACGATTTAAACAAAACATTAAATCAACTTTTAGCTAAAAGAGTTAATGTAAAACCTGCAGACAAAAAAGCATCCGATATTTTATTGATGTCGTTTGTTTTTCAGAGCTTAGAGCTGATGAGGATAAATGGCATCGCCGAAAATGGTTATGCTACGTACGAAAATGGCAAGTTAAAACTGAATCCGGCTATTGCCGAAAAATTAGCTCTCCTGAAACAATTAAGCTCCTCTACAGGCATTGAAAAGTACAATGAGATTGGATTTACCATTTCAGATTACATCAAAGCGTGGAACGATAGAATTATTACTGCTCCCTACCAAAATCTCCTTTACCAACAGCCATTTAAAATTACTTCTACATTAGACGAAGACTATAGCGATAGTAGCGTGTTAAATGATGGCACCATTGGTTTTCAAGATTACTACAATAATTGGTTAATTAATAGTGCTCCTACACTAACTGCAGAGATTAACGCGGCTACATTGGGAAATGCTTCGTTATTGCAGATTGATTTCCTTTACGATAAGAAACATAAATTATATCCGCCAGAAAAAGTGAGTGTTTATATAGGGCAGCGCAACTATGAAGTAACTTTAGGCGAAAACGAAGAAGTTGGAGCAAGCAGGAAAATTGTGAGGGCGAGCATTCCGATAAAAATTGAAGCAAACGATAGTACCATTAGAATTGAGATTAAAAAACAAGCTAAAAAACAAAAAAGATCGATGGCTTGTGACGAAATTATATTTAAATAGCATGAATAGATACCGAAATAACACGATGCGTTTGGCACAAGATAAAATATTCCTCTTTTTGAGTGTTGCTTTCATCACATTAACCCTTTTTGCGGGATGTTCTGGCAACAAGGATGGCAATATTACCACTGTAAAAATTGAAGATCCAGAACGCAAATATTTCCCAATTTTACAAGGTCAGCGCCAAAACATCAATGTTAAGGTTTTTAATACTGGTCAAAACCCGTTAAAAATTTTAGCTGTTTATCCTTCTTGCGGCTGTACTGTAGCTAAATATCCTACAAAACTTATCCCAGTAGGAGAATATGGAACCATAGAAATGGAATACAATAGCAACAAAAACTTAGGTTACGTAGGTATTTACACTACCATTAAAACCAATACCAAAGAGGGTTCGCAAAGCTTTTTCTTTGAAATTAATGTAGTCCCAGATCCACATTATACTAAGGATTACGAAGAGCTGTACAATGCAGATAAAGAGGCAAACAAAAGTTTAGTTAAAGAACTGGTTGACGGTGCTGCAAACCAGCAAGGTTATATTACCGACCCACAGCAAATGCGGAAGTTTAAATAGTAAGTTATTGCTTACAAACGGAGGGTTCTAAAAATAATTCCTAATTTTAGTTAACCAAATCTTTTCCGTTTGTTATGACAAAACGACCTTTTTTTAAGCTATTGCTTACTTTTTGTGCTACACTTTTACTTTTAGCGGCTTTTAAACCAAAAGATCAGCAAAGCTGGATAAGAATAAACTTACTGGGCTACCAACCAAAATCAATAAAGGTTGCGGTTTGGGTTAGCAAAGGCAATGAAATTCCTCAAAGTTTTGAGCTAATAGATAAAGCCAGCGGAAAAACAGTTTACACCTCTAAAAATATTAAAACATTTGGGGCTTATGGCCCATTTAAAACCTCGGCAAGGTTAAGTTTCTCTGATTTTAAAAAAGCTGGCAATTATTACGTTAAAGTTGGCAGTGCAACTTCTCCAGAAGTCATCATCAACGAAAACGTATATAAAAACACTGCTGATTTTGCCCTGAGATACATGCGCCAGCAACGCTGTGGCTATAATCCATTTTTAAAAGATAGCTGCCACACCCACGATGGTTTTGTAGTTTATGGAAAAGAAGGTGGTTTAAAAGACAGCACCCATTTTGACGCTGTTGGGGGTTGGCATGATGCCAGCGACTACCTTCAATATTCTACCACCACGGCCAATGCGACCTACCATTTATTAATGGCCTATCGGGATTTCCCAAAAGCATTTAACAACACAAAATTGGCCACTGGTTTAGATGGCAAAAATGGCATTCCAGATGTTGTGGACGAAGCCAAATGGGGTTTAGATTGGTTGATGAAAATGCATCCGCAAGCGAACATCATGTTTAACCAGCTGGCCGATGACAGGGACCATATCGACATGCGTATCCCTAAAGAAGACAGCCAGTATGGTAAAGGTTTCGAGCGCCCATTATACTTTATTGATGGCAAACCGCAGCAAAGAGGCAAATTTATGAACGATACCAAAGGAACAAGTTCTACTGCAGCCAAATTTGCAAGTGCCTTTGCCTTGGGAAGTGAAGTCTATCAAACAGAAAAAGATTATGCAACGCTTTTAGCTTCCAAAGCAAAAACGGCTTACAGCTATGCCATTAAAAAGAAGGGAGTAACCCAAACCGCGTCAGTAAAATCTCCTTACATCTATGCAGAAGATAATTGGGTTGATGACATGGAGTTGGCACTGGTGAAGACAAAAAATATCACCGGTTACGGGGAAAAATCATTAGACTCTGCTTTTTATTATGCGATGCAAGAATCAGTGACACCGTGGCTAATTGCTGATACTGCCAAACACTATCAATGGTATCCATTTATCAACTTAGGACATTACGAATTAGCGAAGCAATCTTCTGGAGAGAGAAAACGAGCGCTGATAGATTACTACAAACAAGGCATCACACATGTGTGGAATAGGGCTAAAAACAATGCTTTTTACCGTGGCGTACCATTTATTTGGTGCAGCAACAATTTAACGGTTGCTTTTGCCATGCAATGTATGTGGTACCAGCAATTAAGTGGCGATGGCACTTTCTCAGAACTAGAGCAAGCAAATTTCGATTGGCTGTTTGGCTGTAACCCTTGGGGAACAAGCATGGTTTATGGTTTGCCGAGTTGGGGCGATACACCAACCGACCCACATTCTGCATTTACGCATTTAGGGAATTACCCAATTGATGGTGGTTTAGTTGATGGTCCTGTTTATACTAGCATCTATAAAAATTTGATAGGCATAAAGCTGACCAAGCCAGATGCTTATGCCGATTTTCAGAGTGATTTAGCCGTTTATCATGATGATTATGGCGACTACAGCACCAATGAACCTACCATGGATGGAACAGCATCCCTAGTTTATTTACTAGCTGCTTACGATAGCAAAACAGACAAAGATTTAGCTAATCACAAAAAAGAACAGGGCGCTATTATTAGAGGCGATGTAAAGGAAAAGCAATTGGCAATTGTATTTACAGGTGATGAATATGCAGATGGCAGTCAGAAAATTATTGCGGCGTTGGATAAAGAGAAAATCAAAGCTTCTTTCTTTTTCACAGGTAATTTTTATCGAAACCCGAACTTTTCAACTTTCATAAAAACGGCAAAAAATAAAGGCCATTATTTAGGCGCACATTCTGATCAGCATTTGCTTTACGCAGATTGGAAAAAACGTGATTCACTTTTGGTAACTAAGACACAATTTGAAGACGATTTGTCTGCAAACTACAAAGCGATGGAGCAATTTGGTATCGCAAAAAAGGCTGCACCTTACTTCCTTCCTCCTTTTGAGTGGTACAACCAGTCTATCGCAAATTGGACAGAAGATTTTGGCCTACGGCTTATTAATTTTACGCCAGGAACTAGATCTACGGCAGACTACACTTATCCGGAATTGGGCAAAGCTTACAGAACAAGCGACGAAATTTACCAATCAATTATCGACTATGAAAAACAACAATCGCTAAACGGTTTTATATTGTTACTCCATGTTGGAACAGATCCACGCAGAAAAGACAAATTTTACGATAAGTTACCCGAACTACTTAAATACCTCAAAAAAAATAGCTACAAAGCGGTTACCGTAGATAAATTACTGCCAAATTAATGTGATGATGTCTGCAAAATACAACATCAGCCCCTTATTTGTTATCTAGAAAAATCGCTTATACAGAATTTTAGCTAAAGTCCTGTTCTGTCTCTCAAAATACCCGCCCCATAAATGGGACGGCAAAGAACCAGCATAAAAGAAATTCTTTGCCGTTTGGCTTCAGCGAATGGATTGTATAAAGATTTACCAAAAGGCTCTAGCCAAAATTTTAATATTTTTTAAAAGAGACTACCTATCAATCATTATAATTGTTGTTTTTGATTGAAATAACTAACTTTGCCTCAAATTTATTAAAATGAGCACTTCAGAAAATAAAAACAGTTTTGACTGGGTTTGGTATGTAATCGGCATGTTGGCATTTGTACTTGCTTTCTCTGCTGTTACTTTACACATTGGCTATTTATTCTTAGCGGCTGTCCTTGGTTTAATCTTCGGAGGCGTGTTTTTGCATAAGGTGGTTAAAGGAAGACAATACTAGTTTTCCCGAACATCTTCTTAATGAAACAGTGAATCAAGATACACAACCAACACCTATTTTGATGAAAAAATTAAGTTTGTTAATGTTCCTTTTAGTTGGATCGTTAGCTTTAAATGCGCAAAACGTAACCACGGGCCTTACTTTTCCAAAAGTAGATACCAGCCCTTTAGATGTGGTTTATTATCCATTAAATACCACCAAATCTAAAACTCCTGTAGATCCAGTAATGCGTGTACTGTATTCTCGTCCGCAGAAAAAAGGAAGAGAAGTTTTTGGTGTATTAGAGCAATTTGGTAAAATTTGGCGTTTGGGCGCTAATGAAAATACCGAAATACAATTTTTTAAAGCAGTAACAATTGGCGGGAAGAAAGTAAAAGCTGGCAGGTACAGTGTTTTTGCTATTCCAAGTGCCGATAAATGGACCATTATTATTAATAAGCAAAATGATAAATGGGGTGCATTTTCTTACGACGAGCAAAAAGATGTATTGAGAACTGACGTTGTTGTTAATAAAACGGAAAAACTTGTGGAAGCTTTTTCTATCACATTTACAGACAGTCCAGATGGTGCAAATTTGGTAATGGCTTGGGATAACACGCAAGTTTTTTTACCAATCGCATTTAAGAAATAAGAAACTTTTAGATAAACGAAAAAAGGAGAACAAATTGTTCTCCTTTTTTCGTTTATACATCTCCGCTGGAAATACGCTAGCCAAGCATGAGGAAAATTGAAAATCAGCAGCGCAAAATCTTATTGTTATTTCTAAAAATTGCTGGATTTCTCTTTGTCGTTCCTCCTCATCGAAATGACGACAAGTTATTTTCTCGGCATCTTTTTCACTCCTTTTCTCATGAAACTATCTAAATAAATCAAGAGTAACGCGGCATTAATAACGGCAAAAATCATCACTGCGCTTGGACTAACTAAAGCATCTATATTCTTGGTAAGATTAACATCAGGCATTTTCATTTTAAAATTTGCTGTTGAAAATGCAAAGATTAGGAGACCTAAAAGGCTCAGCGAAAAAAATCCACCGATTAAATAAATTATTCTATTGTCTACCTTCGTTTTTAAGGCAATTGGCGCCATTTCATGCTGTACATCTTCCATCACGTTACGGGTAAAAGACATAGATGGCTCATCTAGTTCTAAATGAGTTTCCAATTGGTTGTTTACCTCTAAAAGCTGAAAATAAAGTTGCTCAAACGCTGGGTCTGCTGCCAGTTTTGCCTCTATTTCCTGCTCTTCGGCTACGCTACATAAACCATCAATGTAGTTCCATAATTGTTCTTCCTGCTTTATCATATCAACTCCTTTACTTCGTCTTTTAACAAAAGCTGTAATTTTTCTTTTAAACGGTGTCTTGCCCTATGCAGTTTTACTTTAACTGTATTTGGCTCCATTGCCAATGCCTGCCCAATTTCTTCTAAACTTTGCTCACCCTGATAAAACAGCGTAATAATTGCTGCATCGTCTGGTAAGAGCATGGCAATAGCCTGGTTCAAATACTTATAGGTAGATTTCTTTTCAACCAAGTTAGCATCAAACGAGCTATCGGTATTAGCTACTTGTAATACTTGATCATCATTATCAATAGAGGTTGAATCTAACCTTTTCTTCCTCAAGTACGTCATTGCCGTGGTATAGGTAATGGTATACAACCAAGTAGAAAACTTTGAAGTCTGCTTAAATGTTCCCAGGGCTTTATAGGCTTTAATGAAACAATCTTGAGCAATCTCCTCTGCATCTTCCCTATTTTTTGCAAACCGCAAGGCCAACGTAAAAACAAATCGCTGATGGCGCTTTACTAACGCCGCGTAATCGCCAGTTTTACCTGTCAATACGGAATTAATCAGTACCAAATCTGTTTCTACTTGCTGCATATTTAACCCTATGACGCTTGCTTTAAACATCAGGTTACAGCAATTTACATTTTTTTGGTTAATTGTTGGTTTGGATAATTGTTGAATCGGTTAACTGTTTAGCGTACCACGATAAACAGTTAACCGTTTAATGCGATACTGCTTTTAAGCCAATGATAGAACCCACCAAAGTAATAATGAAGAAAATTCTCCAAAAGCTGGTTGGGTCTTTGAAAACGAGGATACCCATTAACACTGTACCAACCGCTCCTATGCCTGTCCATACGGCATAAGCTGTACCAATAGGCAGCGTTTGGGTTGCTTTAATTAACAATAACATACTAATGGTTAAGGAAACTAAAAACCCAACAAACCACCAAGCTGCTTCAGCGCCACTGGTTTCTTTCACTTTACCTAAACATGATGCAAAAGCTACTTCAAAAAGTCCAGCGATTATTAATATTATCCAATTCATGATTTTTTATTTTGATGCAAAAATGAGGTTTACAAGAATGATTTTATTTAACAAATGATAAAAAAATGGAACCACATAGACATATAGTAACGTTTGATGTTTAGGAGAAAGCAAAGTCTAGACGATTGACTTCACCATTAAAAAAGTTTCTAAAATAAACTGGAAACACCCATGTCTCTATGTGGTTAAGTGTATCACTTTGTGTTAGCTCTAATACGACTTAACGAAACCTGCGTAATGCCCAAGTAAGATGCGATATAGCCAAGCTGTACCCTTTGTAAAATGGAAGGAAAGTTTAACAATAAATCCTGATATCGTTCTGTGGCTGTTTTAAATTGCAAATCCATTAGTCGCTGTTCCGTTCGTAACAGTTCTTGTTCGGCAAATTTTCTTCCCCAATTGGCAATGCTGATGTGCTGACTGTACAACTCTTGTAAATTGTTGCTAGAAATACGGTAAAGCGTGCAATTTTCTAAAACCTCAATGCTCTCGTAACCCGGACTGTTCTTAAAAAAACTGAGAAATGAAAGCATTACATCGCCTTCCTCGCCAAACCAAATGGTAGTTTGTCCTTTTTCAGTTTCACAAAATGCCCTTGCAATTCCACTTTCAATAAAATAAACGTAACGCTCTACCCTATCTGCGCTAATGACCAAATCGCCTTTGGCAAACTGTTTTTGTTCTAGCCGAGATAGAAAAATTTCTTTTTCTGCTGATGGCAGCAAAAAAATTTCGTCTATTTTATTTGAAATAATGGTCAATCTTTAAGGTTTTATGGTACAATTTAATTTTTTTATGCGAATAGTGTAACCTTATTTTTTCTGAGGTTGTCATAATTCACAGAACACGGTTCGCAACTATTGAATGTTTAACAAAAAAATTATAAAACCATGAGTGGAGAATTAGTAGCCATCACAATGTTCGTTGGCGCATTTGCATTAGTATTTGGCATCAGATATTTTTTAAATAAAGAAAAGATGGCCATGATTGAAAGAGGTATTGACCCTGGACTTAGAAAGTCGACCCCTAGGCCATTTATTAGCTTGAAGTTTGGTTTATTGATGGTAGGATTAGGAATAGGTCTTTTAGTAGCATTATTTACAACCAGAGGCATATTTAGTGCAGATATGACCAATGCAGAGGAAAGTCAAGCTGTAGCTGTATATTTCGGAAGTATCTTTATTTTCGGTGGTTTAGGCTTAATTAGCTCTTACATTATCGAGAAAAAATGGCTTGACCAACAGCCTTAATTGAAACAGGATCGAAAGGCTGATACTTATGCTCCCGTCATTTCGACTGGAGCATAGCGAAATGGAGAAATCTTTGGACTTAATAGAAAATCGTCTATTCATTTTCAAAGATTTCTCGACTACGCTCGAAATGACGAGCCTTTTGAGAAAAAATTATTTTTCCTTTTTGCGCTTTACAGATTTTAAAAATCGAATTAATACTGCTTCATCGTTCTTTAACGCCTTTTTTTCATCTTTTTCTGTAATTGCAATTTTTTTTAGGTACCGCTGCAGATCTCCTGCTTCAAAAGCTTCCAATAAAATTGGATAAACGTAGGCGCTTTTACAAACTGCACGGGTATTTCCCAACTTTGCAGCTACGCAGTCTAACGCGGCAACCACTAACTTTTTAGCAGAAACCTCTGGATTTTCATTAGAGCAAGCAGCCAACTGCCGCATGGCTTCTAAGGTTCCGCCCCAAGTTCTAAAGTCTTTTGCGGTAAAATCGTCTTCGGTTATTTCCCTGATATATCGATTAATCATTCCAGAATCTACTGCTTTATGCTGCTTATCTGCAGCGTAAAATTGGAACAAATCTTGGCCAGGAATATCCTTGCATTTCTTAACCAACTTGGCTAGGCTTTTATCGTTTAACGTTACTTCTTGCTTTACCCCCTTTTTGCCGACAAAACACAAGGTAGCGGTATTGCCTTTTTGCTTAAAATGCTTGTCTTTTAATGTGCTTAAACCGTAGCTGTTATAGCTTTTTTCGTAGATGGAGCTGCCAATTCTAATTAGCGTTTCCTGTAAAACTTTCACACAAATGGCCAACACTTTACGTTCATCAAAGTTTCTGCGTTTTAAATCCTTATCTACT
>Ga0308157_10009192_pt1 | contig 11025 bp, 10 predicted proteins | sample PhyBR1_FD_201035 | JGI IMG/M metagenome (GOLD analysis project Ga0308157, IMG submission 201035) | Phyllosphere microbial communities from UC Gill Tract Community Farm, Albany, California, United States - DLSLB.R1 | ecosystem: Host-associated > Plants > Phyllosphere > Unclassified | place: USA...
AGCCTTAGGCTAAAAAACGCTCCACTTCAGGAATAATCAGGGGACTATGGCAACACAGTCCCCTTTTTCATTCCTGAACGGTTTAGTGGAACGCGCGGTGCAAGTCGTGCAGCCACCAAGCTGGCTCGTCCACGAAACCCAGCAGCGCGCCGTGCTGTTTCTTAACCATGTGTTGATGCAGGAGCGCGAAGCCATGGAGCGGCTGGTGCGCCAAAAAGGGCGTGTGGCCCGTGTGCAGTGGCGCAATTTCAATATGGCACTGGTGGTCACCCCTGCAGGCCTGCTGAATGTGGCTGCTGAAGGCGCAACACCGGATCTGCAACTGGAGATCATGGACAGCAACCCGCTGGCCCTGGCGCAGGTGGCGCTGCGTGGTGACAAGCCTTCCCTGCGCATCGAAGGTGATGTGCAGCTGGCCGCTGATATCAACTGGCTGGTGGACAACGTGCAGTGGGATGTCGAAGAAGACATGGCCCGCATCATGGGTGATGTGCCAGCGCATACCCTGGCCAATATCGGTCGCACGGTGGCCGCTGCGGTGCGCCAGTTTGTGGGTGGCCGCATGACCCAGGCCGATGGCAAACCCGCCAGCGACGCAGATCGCCTGCCGCAATGAGCCGATTTTTCCGAGGTTTGACCATCGTCTGGGTGGTGCTGCGCTATGGTCTGGATGAGCTGGTGCTCTCGGGCTTCAAGCATCCGTCGCTGAACACGCTGCGCCGTGTGCTGACGATTGGCCGCAAGCTGGAGGCTCCACGCGGCGAGCGCCTGCGAGAAGCACTGGAGCAACTGGGACCGATTTTTGTGAAGTTTGGGCAGGTGCTGTCCACGCGCAGTGACTTGATGCCACCGGATGTGGCCCAGGAGCTGGCCAAACTTCAAGACCGAGTCCCCCCGTTTGATTCGCAAATTGCCATCGAAACCATTGAGCGCAATTTCCGCAAACCGCTGGACCAGATCTTTGTCAGCTTTGAGCGCACACCCGTGGCCAGCGCCTCCATTGCCCAGGTGCACTTTGCCACCGTGCGTGACCGCGATGGTCAGGAGCGTGAGGTTGCCGTCAAAGTGCTGCGCCCGGGCATGAAAAAGGTGATCGACAAAGACGTCGCCCTGATGTACATGATGGCGGGCTGGGTGGAAAAACTCTCCAACGAGGGCAAGCGCTTGAAGCCTTTGCAGGTGGTGGCTGAGTTTGACAACTACTTGCACGATGAGCTCGACCTGATCCGCGAAGCCTCCAATGCTGCGCAGCTGCGCCGCAATATGGAAGGGCTGAACCTGGTGCTGATTCCAGAAATCTTCTGGGATTACTGCCACGCTGAAGTGATGGTGATGGAGCGCATGAAAGGCGTGCCCATCAGCCAGGTGGATCGACTGCGCGAAGCGGGGGTGGACATCCCGAAGCTGGCACGCGATGGCGTGACCCTGTTTTTCACGCAGGTGTTTCGTGATGGGTTTTTCCACGCGGACATGCACCCCGGCAACATCATGGTGAGCCTGGATGCAGCCACGTTTGGGCGCTATATCTCGCTGGACTTTGGCATTGTGGGCACGCTCACCGAGTTCGATAAAGAGTACCTGGCGCAAAACTTCCTGGCGTTCTTTCGCCGCGATTACAAGCGCGTAGCTGCCTTGCACATCGAAAGCGGATGGGTGCCAGCCACCACGCGGGTGGAGGAGCTGGAAGCGGCCATTCGTGCGGTGTGCGAGCCGTATTTTGACCGCCCGCTGGCTGAAATCTCTCTGGGTATGGTGCTGATGCGCCTGTTCCAGACTTCACGCCGCTTTCAGGTGGAGATACAGCCACAGCTGGTGCTGTTGCAAAAGACCTTGCTCAACATCGAGGGTCTGGGTCGCCAGCTCGATCCGAACCTTGATCTGTGGAGCACCGCCAAGCCGTTTCTGGAAAAGTGGATGCTCGAGCAAATGGGGCCACAGCGCTTTTGGCGCGAGCTGCAGGCCGAAGCCCCGCGTTACGCCAAGCTGATTCCTGAACTGCCTCGGCTGGTCTATGGCTATCTGCAGCAAAAAAATGGCAGCGATCAGCAATTGGTACAGGAGTTGCTACGTGAACAGCGGCGTACCAATCGTTTGCTGCAAGGGCTGATTTACGGGGGACTCGGGTTTGTACTGGGCATGCTGGCCATGCAAGTCCTTACGCGAATCCGGATTTTCTAAAGCTGGCCCAATACAGTGCTTGCTGCGTAAGCAGGTACTAAGTTGAAATAAAAGAGGAGCGCCTTGCGCTTGTTCTTTAAAACTTTCAATGTCTTTTGACTTTGAGGTTCTGAAGAACAAAGCGTCAGGTGCTCTTCTTTTTTTGTCGCTTGTAGAACACAGCACAGGTTTTTTCCGTGTGGGGGCATCACAAATGCCCATAATCGCGCCTCGAATTTTCTTACAACCCATTTATTTCTTTGACAGGGGAGCAGCGCACATGCTGATGACCTTTATCGCCGTGTACCTTCTGGTCTCGATCGGCATTGGCCTTTATGCAGCACGCCGCGTGCACAACACGGCGGACTACGCTGTCGCAGGGCGCAATCTGCCGCTGTATGTGGTGGTAGCCACCACGTTTGCGACCTGGTTTGGCTCCGAGCTGGTGCTGGGCGTGTCGGCAGAATTTGTCAAAGAAGGCCTGGGCGGTGTGGTGGAAGACCCCTTTGGCGCAGGCTTTTGCCTGATCCTGGTGGGCCTGTTCTTTGCCTACAAGCTCTACAAGAAGAACCTCATCACCATTGGCGACTACTACCGCCTGCGCTACGGCAAGACGGTGGAGGTGCTGTGCTCCATCATCATCATCTTCAGCTATCTGGGCTGGGTGGCGGCGCAGGTGGCTGCGCTGGGGCTGGTGTTCAACATGCTGACCGATGGCGCGATGTCTGTTACCTCGGGCATGATTTTGGGCACCCTGATCGTGATGATCTACACCCTGTTCGGGGGCATGTGGTCGGTGGCCATGACCGATCTGGTGCAAATGGTGGTCATTTGTGGTGGCCTGATTGTGATTGCCTGGTTTGCAGCAGATTTGGCCGGTGGCTCTGACAAAGTGATTGGCTACGCAGTGACCGAAGGCAAGATGCAGTTCCTGCCTCAGAACGCGGATGGCAAAACCTGGCTCTTCTTTTTTGCCGCTGCCATCACCATGATGCTGGGCTCGATTCCGCAGCAGGACGTGTTCCAGCGCGTGATGTCGTCCAAAAACGAGAAGGTGGCGTGTCTGGGCCCCATCATTGGCGGGGCACTGTACATCGCATTTGCCTTTATTCCGATGTTTGTGGTGACGGCGGCTGTGCTGATCATGCCGGAGGCCTCAGAAGCCCTGATGGGCGATGACCCGCAGAAAATCTTGCCCCGCCTTGTGATGGAGCACATGCCTTTGGCTGTGCAAATTGCCTTCTTTGGCGCGCTGCTGTCGGCCATCATGTCCACCGCATCGGCCACCATGCTGGCGCCTTCGACCGCGTTTGTCGAAAACATTCTGCGCAACATCAAACCCGGCATGTCGGATGCGGCCACGCTCAAGGCCATGCGGCTGGCGGTGGTGGGCTTCACTGTGTGTGTGCTGGTCTATGCCATTACCATGCAAGACAGCTCCATCTATGAAATGGTCTCGGGTGCTTACCAGGTGCCATTGGTTGGCGCATTTGTGCCTTTGGTATTTGGCCTGTACTGGAAGCGCGCTACCACGCAAGGCGCTTTGGCCGCCGTGGTGCTGGGCATTGGTACGTGGCTGATTTTCTGGGCTGTGCCCGGCTGGGCCGATGCTTTCCCGCAGCAACTGGCGGGCTTGATAGGCGCGCTCATCGGTATGGTCTTTGGCTCGCTGCTGCCGCAGTGGATGGCCAACACCCAGGGCCAGGTCAAGCACTATCAGGGCTCTCAGCTCGATTAACAGGTCGTGCACGGCAGACAAAGGGCGCAAAAAGCGCCCTTTGTCTTTTCAGGCGCATGCCCGCTTGCACAAGCCAAAAGGGCATGGCCGCCTATAATCTAAGGTTTTGCGAATTTCCTCTTCTTAGCCTTAAGCACGCTGACCCAAAGCTATGCCGATTTATGCGTACAAGTGTGGCACCTGTGGCCACGCCAAGGATGTTCTCCAGAAGATGTCCGATGCCCCGCTGACCGATTGCCCGGCTTGCGGTGCTGCGGCCTTTTCCAAGCAATTGACTGCACCTGGATTTCAGTTGAAGGGTTCGGGCTGGTATGCCACCGATTTCAAGGGCGGCTCCTCGAGCAGCAGCACCTCAGCCCCAGCACCTGCCGCAGCGTGTGATGCCGGTGGCAGTGCCTGTGCAGCAGCGGGCTGCGCTGCAGCCTCTGAGGTCTGAGATTGGCCATGTCTGCATTGCGTAAATGGCTGTTCACCGGATTGCTGGTCATCGTGCCCGGTGTCATCACCGTGTGGGTGCTGCACTGGATCATCAGCACGCTGGATCAGACCCTGAACCTTTTGCCCGCTCAGTGGCAGCCTGACTATCTGCTGGGTTTGCATATTCCGGGTTTTGGGGTGCTGCTGACACTGGTGGTGCTGCTTTCCATCGGTGCGATTGCCAGTAACTTCGTTGGCCGCAAGCTGGTGTCCTGGGGCGATGCCCTCATTACCCGCATCCCGGTGGTACGCTCGATTTATTCCAGCGTTAAGCAGGTCTCGGATACTGTCTTCTCGGACAGTGGCAATGCGTTTCGCACAGCCGTGCTGGTGCAATGGCCCCGTGAAGGCGTGTGGACTGTGGCTTTCATCACTGGCAGCCCAGCCGGGGAAGTGGCCCGTTATTTGCGCGACGAATACGTGAGCGTATTTGTGCCGACAACGCCCAACCCCACTGGGGGCTACTTTGTGATGATGCGCAAGAGCGATTGCGTGGAACTAGAGATGAGCGTGGAAGCTGCGCTCAAGTACATCGTCTCCATGGGTGTGGTGGCACCGCCGCCACTGCCCATCCCTGACGAAGAACGATAAACAACCCAAAAAGCGCGTCCCCTGGGGCGCAGGAAGATAGACCATGGCCATGCGCTCTGAATATTGCGGTCTTGTGACCGAAGCCCTGATGGGCGAAACCGTTACCCTGTGCGGCTGGGTGAATCGTCGTCGTGACCACGGTGGCGTGATCTTTATTGACCTGCGTGACCGTGAAGGCTATGTGCAGGTGGTGTGCGATCCCGATCGCCCTGAAATGTTCAAGGTGGCCGAAGAAATCCGCGGTGAATATTGCGTGCAGGTTAAGGGCATTGTGCGTGCCCGTCCTGCTGGCACGACCAACGACAAGCTCAAGAGCGGCCAGATTGAAGTGCTGTGCCATGAGCTGAACGTGCTCAACGCAGCAGTGACGCCGCCCTTCCAGGTGGACGACGAGAACCTGTCGGAAAACGTGCGCCTGACCAACCGCGTGATGGACCTGCGCCGCCCGGTGATGCAGCGCAACATGATGCTGCGCTACAAGACCTCGATCCAGGTGCGCAACTTCCTGGACAAGCTGGGCTTTATCGACATCGAAACCCCCATGCTGGGCAAGTCCACACCCGAAGGCGCTCGCGACTATCTGGTGCCTTCGCGCGTGCATGACGGCCAGTTCTTTGCGCTGCCCCAGTCGCCCCAGCTGTACAAGCAGATGCTGATGGTCTCGGGCTTTGACCGCTACTACCAGATCACCAAGTGCTTCCGTGATGAAGACTTGCGCGCTGACCGCCAGCCCGAATTCACGCAGATCGACTGCGAAACTTCGTTCCTGAACGAAGAAGAAATTCGCGCCATCTTCCAGCAGATGATCAAGGAAGTGTTCCAGCAGCAGCTGAACGTGGACCTGGGTGAATTCCCCGTCATGACGTACCAGGATGCGGCTTTCCGCTTTGGTTCGGACAAGCCCGATCTGCGCGTCAAGCTCGAGTTCACCGAACTGACCGACTGCATGGGCGATGTGGACTTCAAGGTGTTTTCTACGCCTGCTACCACCAAGGGTGGCCGTGTGGTGGCCCTGCGCGTGCCCGGCGGTGCTTCCATTTCGCGTGGCGAGATCGATGGCTACACCGAGTTCGTCAAGATCTACGGTGCCAAGGGTCTGGCATGGATCAAGGTCAACGAAGTGGCCAAGGGCCGCGAAGGCCTGCAGTCGCCCATCGTCAAGAACCTGCATGACGCGGCGATTGCCGAAATCCTGAAGCGCACGGGCGCACAGGACGGCGACCTGCTGTTCTTCGGTGCTGACAAGGAAAAGATCGTCAACGACTCCATCGGTGCGTTGCGTCTGAAGGTGGGCCACAGCGATTTCGCCAAGAAAAGCGGCTTGTTTGAAGACAAGTGGGCCCCGCTGTGGGTGGTGGACTTCCCCATGTTTGAGCATGACGAAGAAAGCGGCCGCTGGGTGGCTGTGCACCATCCCTTCACATCGCCCAAGGATGGCCATGAAGAGCTGATGGCGACCGACCCTTCCAAGTGCATTGCCAAGGCCTACGACATGGTCTTGAACGGCTGGGAGCTGGGTGGCGGCTCGGTGCGTATCCACCGCGCTGACGTGCAGGCCAAGGTATTTGCTGCCTTGAACATCAGCCCTGAAGACCAGCGCGCCAAGTTTGGCTACCTGCTCGATGCACTGCAGTACGGCGCACCTCCCCACGGTGGTCTGGCCTTCGGTCTGGACCGTCTGATCACGCTGATGACAGGCTCTGAGTCGATTCGTGACGTCATTGCCTTCCCCAAGACACAGCGTGCACAAGACTTGCTGACGCAAGCGCCTTCGCCTGTCGATGAAAAGCAGCTGCGCGAGCTGCACATTCGCCTGCGCAACATCGATGCGGTCAAGGCATCGTAAATCGATGGCTCTTAAAGTCATAGCTTCTTGCGCTTAGTGCGCAAGGGCTAGAGGCTTAAAACACAAAAAGCCTTTGCGGCAGCGCAAAGGCTTTTTTTGCGTCTTGGGCATGCTTTCAGTGTGAAGATAGGGCGCATGCACGCAGGCCCTTACAAAATTGCGCAGTCGGTTCTGGTGGTGATTTACACCCCGCAAGGTCAGGTGCTGCTGTTGCAGCGCACCCTTGGTGATGGCCACGGGGGCGATTTCTGGCAGTCCGTCACCGGCAGCAAAGACACGCACGATGAGCCTTGGGAGCAGGTGGCTGCACGCGAGGTGTGGGAGGAGGCGGGCATTGATGTGCACGCGCAAGGCTGCAAGCTGCAAGACTGGGGGCTGGAGAACATCTACACCATTTACCCCCAGTGGCTGCATCGCTACGCGCCCGGAACCTTTGTCAATACCGAGCGTGTGTTTGGGCTGGAGGTTGCGTCCTACGCCCAAGTCACCTTGAATCCGCGCGAACACACCGCATTTGCTTGGCATGCTTGGCGCGAAGCGGCAGACCGTTGCTACGCGCCCTCGAATGCTGAAGCTATTCTTCATCTACCTGTTTTTCTTCCATTGCCTGCATGACGCCTGAGACCACGCCACCACTGCCGCCCATGGAAACCACGCCCTCTGGCCTCTTGGTGCCCGCCGAGCAGGGTATTTTGCGTGTGGCCACCTACAACATTCACAAAGGTGTGCAGGGTCTGGGGCCCACACGCAGGCTGGAAATTCACAACCTGGGGCTGGCCGTAGAGCAGCTCGATGCCGACATCGTCTGTCTGCAGGAAGTGCGCAAAATGAACCGGCGCGAGGCCGCGTACTTTGCCAACTGGCCTGAAGTGTCGCAGGCAGAGTTTCTGGCACCAGACGGCTACGAGGCCGTCTATCACACCAATGCCTATACACGCGATGGAGAGCATGGCAACGCCTTGCTCTCGCGCTGGCCGGTGCGCGATATCAAGCACCTGGACGTATCGGACCACCGTTTTGAGCAGCGCGGTCTGCTGCACGCAGAGGTCATGTTCCACGGGCGTTCCGTGCACACCGTGGTGGTGCATCTGGGCCTGATTGCTGGCAGCCGTGTGCGCCAGATATATCAGCTGCAGCAATTCATTGAGCGCGAAGTGCCCCCGGCAGTCCCGGTGGTGGTGGCCGGGGATTTCAATGACTGGGGCAACCATATCAAGCGCATGCTTGCCGGCTTTGGCCTGTATGAGTACGACGGTGACCGCAGCACCTTCACCTATCCGGCACGTTTGCCGCTGGCGCAACTGGACCATGTGTACGTGCGTGGTCTGGACCCCATCAGCCTGACGGTTCCGCAAGGCCGTATCTGGTGGCGCATGTCAGACCATTTGCCGTTGATCGCAGAGTTCAAACTGTAGGCAGCCTGCCAATTCCATGGCCCCTGTCGGCCTGATGATTCACTGTTACTATCGCGCCCATGTTTCAAGATTTGGTTGCCGCATCCGACAAACAGCCCGCAGGTTTTGACCCGCACGGCACCCCTGTCTCCGTGAAGATTCGCGAGCGGGTGCAGGCGGCTGGCCGCAGTTTTCACGCGAACGAAAATATTGCCGACTTCATCGAACCCGGTGAGCTGGAGCAATTGCTCGACGAGGTGGAAGTCAAGATGCAGGGCGTGCTCGACAGCATGGTCATCGACACGGCCAATGACCACAACAGCCAGGCCACTGCCCGCCGTGTGGCCAAGATGTATCTCAAGGAAGTGTTTGCAGGCCGCTATCACAAGCCGCCTTCGATCACGGAGTTCCCCAACGGCAAGCACCTCAATGAGCTGATGATCGTTGGCCCCATTACGGTGCGCAGCGCATGCAGTCACCACCTGTGTCCGGTAATGGGCAAGGTGTGGATTGGCGTGATGCCCAACAAGAACACCAACGTCATTGGCCTGTCCAAGTACGCACGTCTGGTGGACTGGGTGCTGGGCCGCCCGCAGATTCAGGAAGAGGCCATCATTCAGCTGGCTGATTTGATCATGGAAAAGACCCGCCCTGACGGTCTGGCCGTGGTCATGGAGTGCTCGCACTTTTGCATGTCCTGGCGCGGTGTGCGCGAAAAGGACAGCAAGATGCTCAACTCCGTCATGCGTGGTGCGTTTTTGAAGGACCCCACACTGCGCCGTGAGTTTCTGGCGCTCATTCCCGGCCGCCGCAACGATTAACCCCCTCGCTCAGGCCCCAGAGGCTGCGCACTGCGCAGCCTTTTTTATGGCCGTTTGACTGCCCCATGTCACTGCAAGCTTTTGCACTCATTATTTTGGCCGGCATCATCCATGCAGGATGGAACATTGCCGCCAAGAAAGCCGGTGGCGATGCGCGGTTTGCCTTTTTCACCTCCACCTTGCTCATCATTGTCTGGGCCCCGCTGGCGTGGTGGGTAGGGCGTGACGTTGTGCCGCACTGGGGCTGGCAGCCATGGGCTTTGGTGGCGGTCAGTGGCGTGCTGCATCTGGCCTATTACGTGATCTTGCTGCGCGGCTATCGCAAGGCCGACCTCACCGTGGTCTACCCTCTGGCGCGGGGCAGCGGCCCGTTAATCAGTACCCTGGTGGCCATCACGCTGCTGGGCGAGGAGCTTTCGCAGCTGGGTGTGCTGGGTGTGGCTGGCGTGGTGCTGGGGGTATTTTTGATTGCCGGCGGCCCCAGATTGTTTCGCCAGCGCAGCGATCCTGCAGCGCGCCATCGCTTGCACCAAGGGCTGTTTTATGGAGTGCTGACGGGCGTTTTCATTGCAGGCTACACCGTGGTAGATGGCTACGGCGTCAAGGTGCTGCTGCTGTCACCCATCCTGATTGATTATCTGGGCAGTTGCCTGCGCGTGATCTTGCTGTCTCCTGTGGTGCTGCGCAATGTGGCTGAGGCCAGGTCGCTGTGGCAGCAGCAGTGGCGCTGGGCGCTGCTGGTGGCGGTGGTCAGCCCGATTGCGTATGTACTGGTGCTGTTTGCCATGCAAAGCGCGCCCATTTCACATGTGGCCCCGGCGCGCGAGGTGTCCATGCTGTTTGCTGCCCTGATTGGCGGGCATTTGCTGCGTGAAGGCGATCGCATGGTGCGCATTGGCGGAGCCGTATTGATTGCGGTCGGCGTGACGGCACTGGCTCTGGGATAAAGTGCAGACCATGATGTTGCGTACGGTGTGCCTGACAGGTGGTGTGGCGGTGGTGCTGGCATGGGCCAATGCCGCGTGGGCGCAGCCTGCGCCGTGGTACTGGTGGGTGAGCAAGCTGGACGGGCACCGGGTGTGCGCCCAGGTCATGCCCAGCCAGGGCTGGAGCAGGGGGGAGGGGCCGTTTCGCAATGCGCAGTGCCGCCCTCAGCCAACGTTGCTGCCACCCTCGCGCTGAGTTTTTCTGCTTCCTCTTTTGCTTACTCTAAGGCTGCGCACGCTGCGCTTGGTGCGTTGTGGTGTGGCCGTGCCCGGCCGCACGGCTTTGCGGCTTCATGCCCGCCGCTCAAGCGCCTGCCTGTGGCTGGCAGCGGCGTGTGCAGTGCGTTAGCGCATCACCACGCCTTGACGTCGCCCGTTGGCTTGGCAGCGTGCTGGCAGCCGCCGCACAATGGCAGCTTATTCAAGCCCTGTGAAAGCGATGGACAGATGCCTGCGTGGAATGCTTTGGTGGCCTTTTTGGGCGTGGCGGTGCTGCTGGCGCTGACGCCCGGGCCCGATAACCTGTTTGTACTGGTGCAGTCCATCCAGCGTGGCTGGCGCGTGGGCATGTGCGTGGTGGTAGGGCTGTGCCTGGGCATTGTGGTGCACACCACGGCGGTGGCCTTGGGGCTGGCGGCCTTGTTTGCGGCATCCAGCACGGCGTTCATCACTTTGAAATGGTGTGGTGCTGCTTATCTGGCCTGGCTGGCATGGGGCGCTTTGCGTGCGCCAGTCAGCTCCAGTGACACGCCACAAGCCGGCAGCACGGCCCAGTCGCTGCCATGGCAGCAAGCGCTGCGTATGGTGGGGCGCGGCGTGGTGATGAACATCACCAACCCCAAGGTGCTGATTTTCTTTCTGGCTTTCTTGCCGCAGTTTGCAGACCCGGCGCGCGGCAGCGTGGCGCTGCAGATCGTGTGTTTTGGCCTGTTGTTTGTACTGGCCACGTTGCTGGTATTTGGTGCCATTGCCTGTTTTTCGGGCGTGTTTGGCGGCATCTTGCAGCGCTCTGCAC
>Ga0308157_10009193_pt1 | contig 11024 bp, 7 predicted proteins | sample PhyBR1_FD_201035 | JGI IMG/M metagenome (GOLD analysis project Ga0308157, IMG submission 201035) | Phyllosphere microbial communities from UC Gill Tract Community Farm, Albany, California, United States - DLSLB.R1 | ecosystem: Host-associated > Plants > Phyllosphere > Unclassified | place: USA...
ACGCTTCGACCGAAGGCAAGCTGTACGGTTCGGTTGGCCCGCGCGATATCGCTGAAGCCTTCACCGCTGCCGGCCTGGAGCTGAACAAGAGCGAAGTGATCCTGGGCGAAGGCGCTTTCCGCAACGTTGGCGAGTTCGACGTCATCGTCAAGCTGCACGCCGACGTGGAAGCCACCGTCAAGGTCATCGTCGAAGCCGACGCTTGATTCTGCCGGACTGGCTGTAAAGAACGGGCGCCGCAAGGCGCCCGTTTCTTTTGCCCGGCCGCTGGTGGGCGCTGGCGGCCATGGGTGTCGCTATACTCGGGTGCCAGTGCCGTGCTTTGTCTTTTGAATTCTCCGGAATATCAATGACTTGAGTTCGGGGGCTGAACCTCCGGAACCTCAATCCGGGTGTCGGCAGCGGCTGCCGATATCCGCCAACAGCCAGATTCCATGCGTCTATCCACGATCAAGCTCTCCGGTTTCAAGTCCTTCGTCGATCCCACGACGTTGCACCTGCCTACCAACATGACCGGCGTCGTCGGTCCCAATGGCTGTGGCAAGTCCAACATCATCGATGCCGTGCGCTGGGTCATGGGCGAAAGCTCGGCCAGCCGGCTGCGTGGTGACTCGCTGACCGACGTGATCTTTTCCGGCTCGGCGGGGCGCAAGCCGGTGTCGCAGGCGACCGTGGAGCTGATCTTCGACAATACCGACCACGCGATTTCCGGCGAGTACGCCTCGTTCAACGAAATCTCGGTCAAGCGCACCGTCAGTCGTGACGGCAGCAGCAACTACTACCTGAACGGCACCAAGTGCCGCCGCCGCGATATCACCGACCTGTTCCTGGGCACGGGCCTCGGTCCGCGCAGCTACTCGATCATCGAGCAGGGCATGATCAGCCAGATCATCGAGGCGCGCCCGGAAGACCTGCGCGTGTACCTGGAAGAAGCCGCCGGCATCTCCAAGTACAAGGAGCGCCGCAAGGAAACCGAAACCCGCATCCGCCATACCCGCGAGAACCTGGACCGGCTCAACGACCTGCGCGAGGAAATCGGCAAGCAGCTCGAACACCTCAAGCGGCAGGCGCGGCAGGCCGAGCAGTATCAGGGTCTGCAGGAGGAGCGGCGGGTCAAGGACGCGGAGTGGAAGGCGTTGGAATTCCGTGGTCTGGACGGACGCCTGGGTGGGCTGCGCGAAGCACTGTCGCGCGAGGAAACCAAGCTGCAGCAGCTCATCGCCGAGCAGCGCGAGGCCGAGAGCCGTATCGAGACCGGCCGCGTGCGCCGCGAAGAAGCCGCCGAGACCTTGAACAAGGCGCAGGCAGACGTGTATCAGGTCGGCAGCAGCCTGGCCCGCCTGGAGCAACAGATCAAGCACCAGCAGGAAATGGCGCAGCGCCTGCACAAGGCGCGCGATGAAACCCGGCAGGCACTGGCCGAGCTCGGACAGCACATCAGTGGCGATGAGGCCCGGCTTATCGTGCTGCGCGAGTCGGTGGAGAACGTTGAGCCGCAGCTGGAACAGTTGCAGGAAGAAAACGAGATACGCCAGGAGGCACTGCGCGAGGCCGAGGCCAAACTGTCCGATTGGCAACAGCGCTGGGAAGCGCATAACCGCAACACCTCCGAGGCGACGCGTTCCGGTGAAGTGGAGCGCACCCGCGTTGATTACCTGGACAAGCAGGTGCTCGAAGCCGACCGGCGCCGTGAAACCTTGCAGGGCGAACGCGCCGGGCTGGACCTGGCAGCGCTGGCCGAGGCGTTCGAGCAACTGCAGGAGCAGCACGAAACCCAGAAGCTCACCACCGAGGGGCTGACCGAGCAGGTTGAGGCGCGCAAGGCATCGGTGAGCGCATTGGAAACCCAGCAGCGCACGGCCCAGGCCGAACTGGCAGAGGTGCGCAAGCAGGCGCAGGCTGCACGCGGCCGTTTGTCATCGCTGGAAACCCTGCAGCAAGCCGCATTGGGGCAGGAGCAGGGCGCCGCGCTGGCGTGGCTGCAGGCCCACGGGCTGGAGTCCGCCGCACGCGTGGGCGAACGCATCGCGGTCGAGGCTGGCTGGGAAAACGCGGTAGAAAGCGCCCTTGGGCAGCTGATCGAAGGCGTCCTGGTGGACGCGCCGGAAGCGCTGGTCGATGCCCTGGGCGAGCTGGGCGAAGGACGTCTTGCGCTGGTGTCCTCGGCGCAGGGCAAGGCCGAGTTCGCACCGACATCATTGGCGTCCAAGGTGCAGGGGCCGCTGGCCATCCGCCGCATGTTGGGCCACCTGCACGGCGCCGACGACCTGGCGGCGGCACGCACGCTGCAAGCTGGGCTGGCGGAAGGCGAAGCGGTCATCACCCGCGACGGAGAGCGTCTGGGCAAGGGCTGGCTGCAGCTGTCCCGCTCGGGCGCCGCCCAGCAGGGCGCCTTGCTGCGCGAGCGCGAGATCGTGACCCTGCGCGAGCAGATTGAAACTCTGCAGGAGCGCGAGGCGACGCTCGATACCCAGCTGGGCGAAGGACGCGAACAGCTGCTGGCCGCGGAGCAGCAGCGTGAGGAAGCACAGCGTGCGCTATACCAGGCGCACCGTGCCGGCTCGGAGCTTGCGGGCCAATTGCAGAGCCAGCAGGGGCGGCTGGACACCACCCGCACCCGCATCGAGCGCATCGAGAGCGAACTGGCGCAGCTGCTGGAAACCCTGGACGCCAGTCGCGAACAGGCCAGTGAAGCACGCGTGCGGCTGGATGAAGCCGTCAACAGCATGGGCGACCTGGAATCGACCCGGCACGCACTGGAAAGCGAGCGCCGCCAGTTGGGCGAAGCGCGCGACGCAGCGCGCGATGCAGCGCGCAATGTCCGCGACAGCATGCATTCGCTGGCACTGACGCTGGAATCCCAACGTACCCAGATCACCTCCCTGAGCCAGGCGCTGGAACGCATGTCCAGCCAGCGTGGCCAGCTTGATTCGCGCCTTGGCGAGCTGCATTCGCAGTTGGACGAGGGCGATACCCCGGTGCAGACGCTGGAAGGCGAGCACCAGAACGCGTTGGCCGAACGCGTGCGCGTCGAGCGCGTGCTGGGCGAGGCGAGGGCGCTGCTGGACGGCATTGATGCCGAACTGCGCAGCCTGGAGCAGACCCGCCACCAGCGTGACGAGCAGGCGCTCGCGCAACGTGAACGCATTTCCCAGCGCAAGCTCGACCAGCAGGCGCTGGTGCTGAGTGCCGAGCAGCTTTCTGCAGCGGTGGAGAAGGCTGGTTTCGTGCTGCAGGACGTGATCAACACCTTGCCCGAAGAAGCCCGCCTGTCCGATTGGGAATCGGCGGTGCACCAGATCGACGGCCGCATGCGCCGCCTGGAGCCGGTCAACCTGGCTGCCATCAGCGAGTACGGCGAGGCATCGCAGCGCTCGGAGTACCTGGAAGCGCAGAACGTCGATCTCAACACCGCGCTGGAAACCCTGGAAGACGCCATCCGCAAGATCGACCGTGAGACCCGCGGTCGCTTCAAGGACACGTTTGATCGGGTCAATGCCGGCGTGCAGGCGCTCTATCCGCGCTTGTTCGGCGGCGGCCACGCCTACCTGGAGCTGACCGGCGAAGACCTGCTCGACACCGGCGTCACCATCATGGCGCGCCCGCCGGGCAAACGCGTGTCCAGCATCTCGCTGCTGTCCGGTGGTGAGAAGGCCATGACGGCGGTGGCCCTGGTCTTTGCCATCTTCCAGCTCAACCCGGCCCCGTTCTGCCTGCTGGACGAGGTGGACGCGCCGCTGGACGAGGCCAACGTGGGGCGCCTGGCCAACATGGTCAAGGAGATGAGTGAGAAGGTGCAGTTCCTGTTTGTCAGCCACAACAAGGCGACCATGGAGGCTGCCCACCAGTTGTCGGGCGTGACCATGCGCGAGCCGGGCGTCAGCCGCCTGGTCAGCGTGGACCTGGAAGAAGCCGCGCGATTGGCGGGCGCGGCCTGACGTGCCATTCTGTAACCATCTGAACGATTAATCCGGAGACTTCAACGCATGTCCGACATGGCACTGTTGCGTATCGGCATTCTGGTTGCCGGCGTGCTGCTGATTGCAGCCATCTTCCTCTTCGGTCGGCCCAAGAAGCTTGCCCAGGGCAAGCGCAAGGAGCCGGTCGATGGCGACCGTCAGCGCCGCGAGCCGGTGCTCGGTGGCGAGGCGCAAGCCGATGACGCGGTTGTCGGTGTGGATGCCGACGGCGACGCGGTCAGCCAGGCCGAGCTTGGACTGCCCGATGTTGATCCGGCCAGCGCCAGCGATCTGGGCAAGCGGCCCACGCAGGATTTCGACAAGATCGTGTCGCTGTACGTGGCGGCCCGGGCCGGGACGGTGCTGCGCGGCGAGGACATCGTGGTCGCCGCGGAAAAGACCGGGCTGGTTTTTGGTTACATGAATGTGTTCCACCGCCTGGTGGAGGGCCACCCGGAACGCGGGCCGATCTTCTCGATGGCCAGCATCATGAAACCGGGCAGTTTCGACATGGCGACCATCCGTGAGCTGGAAACCCCGGCCATCGCTTTCTTCCTGACCTTGCCGGCGCCGATGACCGCGCTCGACGCATGGGAGAAGATGCTGCCAACCGTGCAACGCATGGGCGAGCTGCTCGATGGCGTGGTGCTGGATGACAGCCGCAATGCACTGGGCCGCCAGCGCATCGCGCATATCCGCGATGACCTGCGCGCCTATGACCGCCAGCACCAGGCGCCGCCGCTGACCAAGTCGCCACGCTGGTAAGGCGCTGGAAGTTACCCCTCCAACGCTCCCGAGCGCTACGCGAAAGGGAGCGGGGCAGGGCTTTGCCCCGCTCTTTGCCGCAGGCAAGGGGAGGGCCGGTGAGGGAACAGTTCGCAGCAAACCTAGCCGCGTTGGCAATGCCGTCTTTTACCGCGCCAACACTTCGCGCAGGTAAAATCTCCGCATGACCCAAGACACCGCCGCAACCCAGCGCATCAGCGAACTCCGCCGCCAGCTGGCCGCCGCCTCGCGTGCTTACCACGAGCGCGACGAATTGATCATTCCGGATGCCGAGTACGACCGCCTGATGCGGGAACTCGAAGCGTTGGAAGCCGCTCACCCGGAACTGGACAGCGCCGATTCGCCCAGTCACCAGGTGGGTGGCAAGGCTTCTTCACGCTTTACCGAAGTGGTGCACGCGGTGCCCATGCTGTCGCTGGGCAATGCCTTCAGCGACGATGAGGTTCATGACTTCGTGCGTCGTATCGACGAGCGCCTGCGCCGTCCGCAGTTGTTGTTCTCGGCCGAGCCCAAGCTTGATGGCCTGGCCATCAACCTGCGCTATGAAGACGGCGTATTCGTCCAGGGCGCGACCCGTGGTGACGGTGCGACCGGCGAGGACGTCAGTGCCAACCTGCGCCAGATCAAGGTCATCCCGCAGCGCCTGAGCGGGCAGGGTTGGCCGCGGGTGCTGGAAGTGCGCGGTGAAGTGTTCATGCCGCGCGCCGATTTTGAACGTTACAACGAGCAGGCGCGACTGCACGGCGGCAAAGTGCTGGCCAATCCGCGCAATGGTGCGGCGGGTTCGTTGCGCCAACTCGATCCCAAGGTCAGCGCGCAGCGCCCGTTGAGCTTCTATGCCTATGGCTTGGGTGAAGTCAGTGGCGGCGAGCTGCCGGCCACGCACTCGGGCACGCTGGCACAGTTGGCGCAATGGGGCTTCCCGGTCAGCGATCTGTGCAAGGTTGTGGAGGGTGCCGCCGGTTTGCTGGCGTATTACCGCGATATCGGTGAGCGCCGCGACAGCCTGGCCTTCGACATCGACGGCGTGGTCTACAAGCTCGACGATCGCGAAGGCCAGCAGGAAATGGGCTTCGTCTCGCGCGCTCCGCGCTGGGCCATCGCGCACAAGTTCCCCGCACAGGAACAGACCACCACCGTCGAAGCGATCGAGATCCAGATTGGTCGCACTGGTGCCGCCACGCCGGTAGCGCGCTTGAAGCCGGTGCATGTGGCCGGCGTGGTGGTGACCAATGCCACCCTGCACAACGCTGACCAGATCGCACGCCTGGATGTACGTGTTGGCGATACCGTGATCGTACGTCGTGCCGGTGATGTCATTCCCGAGGTGGTCAGCGTCATCGCCGATCGCCGCCCCGATGGCACCACGCCGTGGCAGATGCCGCATGAATGCCCGGTCTGTGGATCGGAGATCGTCCGTGAAGAAGGCGAGGCCGCGTGGCGTTGCTCGGGTGAGCTCAGTTGCCCGGCGCAGCGCAAGGAGGCCATCGCCCACTTTGCCTCGCGCAAGGCGATGGACATCGATGGCCTGGGCGACAAGTACATTGAAACCCTGGTGGACGCCGGCATCGTGCGCGGTGTTGCCGACCTGTACGCGCTGAGCCGCGACCAGCTGTTGGTGCTCAAGCTGGCGCTGGATGCGGATTCGCCCGAGGCGTTGGCCGCGCAGCTGGGCCTGCACCTGCAGCCGCACGGCAGCGGCGACACGCTCAACAGCATCCTGAAATTGGATGCCAACGATGCGTCGTGGCGGGCGCAGGCATTGTCGGTGCCCGCGAGCTTCCAGTGGAATACCAAGAAAATCGCCACGAAATGGGCCGACAACCTCATCGCCGCGATCGCGGCCAGCCGCAACACCACGCTGGAACGTCTGCTGTTTGCGCTGGGCATCGAGCATGTGGGTGAGAGTACGGCCAAGGCGCTGTCGGCCTGGTTCGGCGACCTGGACCTGATCCGGCACCTGCCGTGGCCCATGTTCAAGCGGGTGCCGGACATCGGTGGCGAAGTGGCACGCTCGATCGGTCACTTCATGGCCCAGCCGGGCAACCAGAAGGCCATCGATGCGCTTCTGGATCGTGGCGTGCAGATCAGCGATACGCATACGCCCAACCCAAAACTGCGCAGCGATCTGACACTGGCCACGTTGCTCGCCGATCTGGAAATTCCGAAGGTGACGGCGGTGCGCGCGCGTCAGTTGGCTGAAGCATTTCCCTCGGTCGAGGCGATACGCGACGAAAGTGCGCACAACTTCGTCACTGCCGGCTTGCCTGCGGAAACAGCCAATACGCTGGTGCGTTGGCTGGAAGACGATGCCAATGCCGGCCTGTTGACGGCCGCGGGCCAGGCCCTGGATGCATTGCTGCAGATCACCCCGGAGGCGCAGGCGCAGGTTGCCGGGCCGCTGGAGGGTCAGACTGCCGTGCTCACCGGCACGCTGGTGCAGATGAGTCGCGACGTGGCCAAGGGCAAGCTGGAAGCGCTGGGGGCCAAGGTGGCCGGCAGCGTGTCGAAGAAAACCAGCTTCGTGGTCGCCGGCAGCGAAGCCGGCTCAAAGTTGGACAAGGCCAACGAGTTGGGCGTTCCGGTATGGGACGAGGCGCAATTGTTGGCCTTCCTTGCAGAAAATGGACAATGAAATGAGTAATGACTTGCAGGTGCAGATAGCCGGGGCAGATGACTTTGCCCGGCTTATCGCGATGGTGCGCGATTTCTATGTCGAGGATCGCATTCCCTACCAGCCGGAGCTGGTGGAGCCGGGGCTGCACGCGGTATTGGAAAACCCGCAGTACGGCGCGGTGCTGCTGTTGTCGGACGACGACATCGGACTGGTTGGCTATATCACCCTGGGCTGGTGTTTCAGCGTCGAGCAGGGAGGTCGTTTCGTGCTGCTCGATGAACTCTACCTGGCACCCGCGGCGCGCGGCCGTGGCTGGGGCCATCAAGCATTGGCACACGCACGCGACTGGGCGGCCGGGCAGGGCGCAGCCGTGATCCGGCTGGAGGTCAACCATCACAACGCCAAGGCCAAGGCCTTGTACCTGGGCGCGGGTTATCGCGACGACGAGCGCGATATCCTGACCCTGCCATTGACCGCTGCGAGCGGGAGCCTGCATTCGTGATCGAGGCCCTGCGCCGTCGAGCCCGGCTGAACGCGATGATTCGCGAATTTTTCGCGCGTCGCGACGTGCTGGAGGTTGAAACCCCGATCATGTCGGCCGCTGGCAATACCGAGCCGAACATCCAGGGCTTCCAGACCCGCTTCACCGGGCACGTCGATGCCGGCTCGCCCGTGCGCTGGTTGCGCACCTCGCCGGAGTACCCGCTCAAGCGCCTGCTCGCTGCTGGCGTGGGTGATTGCTATGAACTGGGGCGGGTATTCCGTAATGGCGAAGCCGGTGGTCGCCACAATCCCGAATTCACCATGCTGGAGTGGTACCGGCTGGGCTGGGACCATCACCAGTTGATCGACGAGACCATCAGCCTGGTGCAGGCGTCCCTGCAGTTGGTCGGGCGGGAGCCGGCTTCGGTGCGCATCGTCAGCTACCGGCAATTGTTCATCGATGGCATCGGTCTTGATCCGTTCGACGCCAGCGAAGCGGAGCTGCGGGCCGGGTTGGGCGACGTCGGTATCCAGCCGGACGGGCTCAATCGCGATGACTGGCTGGATCTGTTGATGAGCCATCGTATTCAGTCGTTGTTTGCGACCAATGCCATAACCGTCATTCACGACTGGCCCGCCAGCCAGGCGGCACTGGCAAAGATCCGCCCGGGTGAGCCGCCCCTGGCGGAGCGCTTCGAGCTCTATCTCGGGCCGGTAGAGCTGGCCAATGGTTATCACGAACTGAACGATGCCATCGAGCAGCGCCAACGGTTCGCGCGTGATCTGGCCATCCGGCATGGTCGCGGTGCCGAGCTGCCGCCGCTGGATGAGCATTTTCTAGCTGCGTTGCCGCAGTTGCCGGCCTGTGCGGGCGTTGCAGTGGGGGTGGACCGCCTGTTGATGGCGCTGACCGGCACCTCGCGGATCGCGGATGTCCTGGCCTTCGATTTCGCCAGCGCCTGATTCGGCATTGATTCCTGTCATGGACGGGCCATCTGGCTGCGACCATGATGATGCTTTGCTCACACTGACTGAGGCAGGCTGCTTGCGACCGATATCCATCAGGGCGGGAGGGATCAGGCGGATGAAGCTTGTTTGCGGCCTCTTGCTGCTGGTCTCTCCGTCGCTGTTCGCCGCGGGCAAGGAGAATCCGCCGGTTTCCGCGGGCGGTGTGGTGCGTTGCGAGTCCGAGGATGAATTGCGCGTCCTGTGCAGGATGGACACCGCCCAGGGCGTGCAGATGGTGCGACAGCTGTCGACCAGGGATTGCATCCGCGAAAGCAGCTGGGGCGTCGACGGGGAGGCTGTCTGGGTCAGTGACGGCTGCCGGGCGGAGTTTGCACCGCGCAGGCAATCCAGCCGGGTGTCGCGACGTGTCGTGCGTTGCGAGTCCAAGGGAAGGGTTGAGGTATGTCCGGTGGTGTTGCGCGGCGCGCCGGTGCGCTTGCTGCGCCAGCAGTCGGTGCTGCCCTGCCGTGAGGGGCGCAGCTGGGGCTATGGCCGCAACGAAATCTGGGTAAGTCGTGGCTGCCAGGGCCAGTTCGAGGTGGGTGCCGAGGATGGGTCGGGGTTCGTCGATGTGCCGCGTCGCCTCACGTGTGAATCCAAGGGCGAATTGCGCCGCGAATGCGGGGTGAGCGTGGTTCGCCGGGTGTCCCTGGTGAAGCAGCTGTCCCACGCTGAATGCCGTGAGGGCGACAGCTGGGGCTGGGACCGTTTCGGGGTCTGGGTCGACAAGGGCTGCCGGGCGGAATTCTCTGCTGATTGAGCTGCTGGATCTGCGCCGCGGCGAGCGCGCCGATTACAATGCCGGCATGAACGATACCCACGCCATTGATTACGCCCGCTACGACCACATCCGCCCGATCCGCTGGACCGGCCAGGCATTGGAGCTGCTGGACCAGCGCAAGCTGCCGTTCGTGGTCGAGCATGTGCTGTGCGAAGACAGCGACGCCGTCGCCGAAGCCATTCATGCACTGACCGTGCGCGGTGCGCCAGCGATCGGCATTGCCGCCGCCTGGGGCGTGGTGCTGGCAGCACACGATGTGCAGGCCGCCGATGGGGCCGCGGCGTTGGCGGCATTGGAGCCGGCGCTACAGCGGCTGAATGCTTCGCGGCCGACCGCAGTCAACCTGGCTTGGGCGCTGGCGCGCATGCGCCGCGTGCTGGCGGGGGCAGGGGCGGACTGGAAGCAGGTGCTGGCACTTGAAGCCCAGGCCATTGCCGACGAAGACCTGGCGGCCAATCGCCATATGGGCGCGTTGGGTGCCGAGCTGATCGCGCCGGGCAGTGGCGTGCTGACCCATTGCAACACCGGTTCTTTGGCTACCGCGGGATTCGGCACCGCGTTGGGCGTGATCCGCGCCGGCAAGGCGCAGCAGCGTATCGAGCAGGTGTTTGCCGGTGAGACCCGGCCGTGGCTGCAGGGCGCCCGCCTGACCGTGTGGGAATTGCAGCAGGATGGCATCGACGCGACCCTGGTAGCCGATTCGGCGGCCTCCCACCTGATGAAGACCGGCGCGGTGCAATGGGTGATCGTGGGTGCGGACCGCATCTGCGCCAACGGCGATACCGCCAACAAGATTGGTACCTACCAGCTGGCCATTGCCGCCCGCCATCACGGGGTCAAGTTCATGGTGGTGGCGCCGTCCTCGACCGTGGACATGGGCACCGCACATGGCGACGAGATCGAGATCGAGCAGCGTGATCCGGCGGAGCTGTTTGGCGTGGGCGGGGTGCGTACCGTGGCCGAAGGCATTGCCGCCTGGAACCCGGTGTTCGACGTGACCCCGGGCGAGTTGATTGATGCCATTGTCACCGAGCGTGGCGTGATCCTGAAGCCGGATCTGGCAGCCATGGCAGCTGCCTTCCCAAGGTAGAGCCGGGCCATGCCAGGCAGGGGCTTTCCCGGCAATGCCGGAAAAGCTGCCCTCACCCCAACCCCTCTCCCGTAGACGGGAGAGGGGCACAAAGCGCTTCCTGTAGTGCCGAGCCATGCTCGGCAGAAGCTTTCCCGACAGCGCCCAACCCGGCATGGCTCAGCGCTACCAAAGGTTCCGCACGAGGAGCCCCGGGTGCGCTGCGCTTACCCGGGCTACGGCGCTGTCCGGCGAAGTCCGCAACTTGTAGTGCCGAGCCCTGCTCGGCAGAAGCTTTCCCGATAGCGCCCAACCCGGCAT
>Ga0308157_10009194_pt1 | contig 11024 bp, 9 predicted proteins | sample PhyBR1_FD_201035 | JGI IMG/M metagenome (GOLD analysis project Ga0308157, IMG submission 201035) | Phyllosphere microbial communities from UC Gill Tract Community Farm, Albany, California, United States - DLSLB.R1 | ecosystem: Host-associated > Plants > Phyllosphere > Unclassified | place: USA...
AATGCACCTTCAAGCGGCACCTGACACATCTCGACCACTTCGGTGCTGACGTCGTTGCCCAGTCGCGGGTGGGTCTCCTGGAAGCTGACGATGCCGCCGAGCTGGAATTCGATCGGGTTGGTCGACAGCACGAACGCGCCTTTGCCGTGAATCTTCTGAGCGAAACCGCGCTCCTGCAACTGGTCGATGGCCTTGCGCACCGTGCCACGGCTGGCCTGATAGGTGTCCATCAGTTCGGTTTCGGAAGGCAGCCGGGCGCCGCGCTCCAGGCGCTGGGTGGTGATACTGGCAAGCAAATCGCTGTAGATCTGGTTGTATTTGCTCATGGCTGGACTCTGTGCCGACGGTGCTCAAAACCCCGAACCTTAAGGGCAGGGTAGGGGTTTGTCCATGCGGACGAAGGAAAACATCTTAGGTCAGAGTAGGAAGAATCCGCGTTTTTCTGACGTTCATCCACGGATGCAAACTCGTACAGACGAGTTGTTGCATTAACTCGTACAGACGAGTATTTTTCGTTTCGGCGTGCTGCCAATAACAACAATCCACGACGGAAGAACAAGCATGAGCCATGACTATCCGAACATCGCCAAGGAGCTGCTGGAAAGCCTTGGTGGCCGTGACAACATCGAGCAGGCGGCGCATTGCGTGACGCGTTTGCGCCTGGCGCTGAAGAACCCCGCGCTGGTGAATGTGGCCGCGCTCAATGGCGTCGATCTGGTCAAGGGTTCGTTCTTCACCGGCGGGTTGTATCAAGTGGTCATCGGCCCGGGTGATGTTGAAAAGGTTTATGCCGAACTGCGCCAGCAGACAGGCCTTGCGGCGTCGACCATCGCCGACGTTAAACAGAAAAGCGCCGAGAAGATAAACGCCATGCAGCGGCTGGTGCGGGTGTTTTCCGATGTGTTCATGCCGATCCTGCCGGCGCTGATCATTGCCGGCCTGTTGATGGGCATCAACAACCTGCTCGGCGCCAAGGGCATGTTCATCGAGGGCCAGACCCTGCTCGATGCCTATCCCAACCTCGACGGGTTGTGGAGCCTGATCAATCTGATGGCCAACACCTCGTTCGTGTTCCTTCCGGCGCTGGTCGGCTGGTCGGCGGCCAAGCGTTTCGGCGGCAGCGAAATCCTCGGCATCGTCCTCGGACTGATGCTGGTGCACCCGGATCTGCTCAACGCCTGGAATTACGGCAAGGCCGTGGCCGGGCTGGACGGGCAGCAGCTGCCGTACTTCGACATCCTCGGCCTGTTCCAGGTGGAAAAGGTCGGTTACCAAGGGCAGATCCTGCCGATCCTGCTGGCAGCCTACGTAATGAGCGTGATCGAAAAATGGCTGCGCGCACGCGTGCCCAACGCCGTGCAGTTGCTGGTGGTGCCGATCACCACCATCGTTGTCACCGGCGTGCTGGCGTTGGCGATTATCGGCCCGGTGACCCGGCATATCGGCATTTACATCACCGAAGGGCTGGTGATGCTGTTCGATCTGGCGCCGCTGGTGGGCGGTCTGATTTTCGGCCTGTTGTATGCGCCGCTGGTGATCACCGGCATGCACCACATGTTCCTCGCCGTGGACCTGCAATTGATTTCGAGCCAGGGCGGCACGTTCATCTGGCCGATGATTGTCATGTCCAATCTGGCGCAGGGCAGTGCGGCATTGGCGGTGTTCTGGATGACGCGCAATGCGCGGGACAAGAGCATGGCCTCGACCTCGGCGATTTCTGCGTATTTCGGCATCACTGAGCCTGCGATGTTCGGCGTCAACCTGCGCTACAAGTTTCCGTTCTACGCCGCGCTGGCCGGTTCGGCGCTGGGTTGCATGTTCCTCTCACTGAACAAGATCCAGGCCTCGGCCATCGGCGTCGGTGGCTTGCCCGGTTTCATCTCGATCGTTCCGCAATTCATCCCGATGTTCGTCATCGGGATGCTGATCGCCATGCTCGTGCCGTTTGCCCTGACCTGCGTGCTGAGCATGAAGATCGTCCGTCCGGGTTACCGGGTTGCCTGAAATCAATAAAGGAGTCGCGCCATGCAAGACTGGCAACGTTCGGTGATCTACCAGATCTACCCGAAGAGCTTCCACAGCCATGCGGGCAACGCCACTGGCGATCTGCTCGGCATCGTCGCCAAGCTCGATTATCTGCAATGGCTGGGAGTCGATTACCTGTGGATCACGCCGTTCCTGCGCTCGCCGCAGCGCGATAACGGCTACGACATCAGCGACTACTACGCGGTCGATCCGAGCTACGGCAGCATGGCCGACTGTGAACTGCTGATCGCCGAAGCGGGCAAACGCGGAATCAAGCTGATGCTCGACATCGTGGTCAACCACACCTCGATCGAGCACGTCTGGTTCCAGCAGGCCCGCAGCAGCCTCGACAACCCTTACCGTGACTTCTACATCTGGCGCGACCAGCCGAACAATTGGGAATCCAAATTCGGCGGCTCGGCCTGGGAGTACGAAGCGCAGACCGGCCAGTATTACCTGCACCTGTTCGACCACACCCAGGCCGACCTCAATTGGGACAACCCCAAGGTCCGCGACGAAGTGTTCAAGATGATGCGTTTCTGGCGCGACAAGGGTGTCGGTGGCTTTCGTCTGGACGTGATCAATCTGATCTCGAAACCGGCGGACTTCCCCGAGGACGACAGCGACGGTCGGCGCTTCTACACCGATGGGCCTAACGTGCATGCGTACTTGCAGCAAATGCACCGCGAAGTCTTCGAAGGGCATGAGCTGATCAACGTCGGCGAGATGTCCTCGACCCGCCTCGAACACTGCATCCGCTACTCCAATCCGCAGTCGAAAGAATTGTCGATGACCTTCAACTTTCATCACTTGAAAGTCGATTACCCGAACCTGCAGAAGTGGGTCCGCGCCGATTTCGACTTCCTCCAGCTCAAGCAGATTCTCTCCGACTGGCAGACCGGCATGCAGGCGGGCGGTGGCTGGAATGCGCTGTTCTGGTGTAATCACGATCAGCCGCGCGTGGTCTCGCGCTTCGGCAATGACGGCGAATACCGCGAGCTGTCGGCGAAGATGCTCGGCACTGCGCTGCACTTTCTGCAGGGCACGCCCTTCGTCTATCAGGGCGAAGAATTGGGAATGACCAATCCGGGGTTCGAGAGCATCGAGCAATACCGTGACGTCGAGACCCTGAATATCTTTCGCCTCAAGCGTGAAGCCGGCACCAGCGACCTCGACAACATGGCTGCGATCATGCAGAAGTCCCGCGACAACGGGCGCACGCCGATGCACTGGCACGCCGGGCACAACGCCGGCTTCACTCGCAGCGAACCATGGATCGGTGTGCCGGCCAATGCCGCACAGATCAATGTCGCGCATCAACTGCACGACCCGGAGTCGGTGCTGCATCACTATCGGCGCCTGATCGCCTTACGCCGCACTGAAGCGTTGATCTCCGATGGCATCTATCGCCAGTTGTTGCCGGAGCATCCACAGGTCTGGGCGTACCTGCGCGAGGGGACGGGCGAACGCCTGTTAGTGGTGAACAACTTCTATGGCACTGCCTGTGAGGTCGAGCTACCGGCACTGATCGACGAAGCCCAGGAGCAGCGCCTGTTGATCAGCAACTACCCGGACTGCCCGCAACGCTCGCGTTTGCTGCAGTTGCAACCTTACGAATCCTTCGTGCTGCACCTGACCGACCCCTGATTTTTTAACTGAATAACAACCTTTGAAAAAACACGCAGAACGCTGCGCGGGGGATTTGTGCGCGCTGAATTCCTGCAACCACACAATAAAAACAACGGGTGGCATATATGAGAGCAACCATAAATTACAGTCTGGCAGTCGCGGGGATTTGTCTGGCAATGCCCACGTCATCACATGCGCTGGAGTTCGGCGGCTATCTGCGCAGCGGTGTCGGTACATCGGTCAACAGCGGCAGCCAGTCGTGTTTCCAGTTGCCCGGCGCGCAGACCAAATATCGCCTCGGTAACGAGTGCGAGCAGTACGGTGAGCTCGAGCTGCGCCAGGATCTGTACACCCTCGACGACGGCTCGGTGCTGAGCGTCGACGGCATGGCCTCGCTGTATAACCGCTATGACCGCAGCCTGACGTTCAAGGAAGACAACGGCTCGATTCGTTTGCCGCAGGCGTATGCGCAATGGTCGGCGATGCCCGCGCTCAACGGCGGCTCGCTGTGGGCAGGGCGGCGTTACTACAAACGTAACGACATCCATATTTCCGATTTCTATTACTGGAACCAGAGCGCCACCGGGGCAGGCATTGAAGACGTGTTGCTCGGCGGCCTGAAATACAGCTACGCCTTTTCGCGCAAGGACAACCTTTACCAAAAGGATTACATCAACCGCCACGACTTCAACGTCGGCGGTTTCAACAGTAACCCGGGCGGTGAACTGGAGTTCGGCCTGAGTTACATCGACAAGCCCGACAGCCGCGATGCCCACCGTGGCTGGGCGATCACCACCCAGCATGTGCAGCAGGACTTTTTCGGTGGCAAGAACAAACTGGCGCTGCAATACGGCGAAGGGCCGGGCACCGGTTTGGGCTATACCGGTAACGTCAGGCTCGATGACCGCAACAAGAGCTATCGCATCGTCGAGTTCTTCGACTGGCAACTGACGCCACGTTTTGGCGGACAATTCCAGGCGGTGTATCAGAAAGATATTCGTCAGGGCGGCGCCGACCAGAACTGGCTGTCCCTCGGTGTGCGCCCGGCCTATGCACTGAGCGAGCAGTTCAAACTGGTGACCGAACTGGGGCACGATCAGGTCGAGGCGGCGGACGGCACGCGCAAGCTGAGCAAGTTCACCTTCGCGCCGACCTGGTCACCGAAAGGCCCGGAATTCTGGGCGCGGCCCGAAGTACGTCTGTATTACACCTATGCCAGCTGGAACCAGGCAGCCAAGCGTGCCGCCAACCTGTTGGCCAAAGGTTCGGCGCTGTCCGACACGGGCGCCTTCGGCAACGCACGGCACGGCGCCAATGTCGGCTTGCAGGTTGAATACTGGTGGAAATAAGCAAAGCGGCTGCGACCGCTCATTCAATGAATACAAGCTCAGGTGATGTCATGGCCACACCCCAACAATTGCAGCTGCTGGCTCCTTTATCCGGCGTGCTGATGGCGCTGGACCAGGTGCCCGACCCGGTGTTTTCCGGGCGGATCATCGGCGACGGTTTGTGCATCGACCCGACTTCGTCAACGCTCTGCGCACCGATGGCCGGTGTGGTCAGCGATGTGCAGGCCAGCGGGCACGCGCTCACCATCACCAGTGACGCGGGTGTGCAGGTGTTGATGCATATCGGCCTGGACACGGTGAATCTCGCCGGCGAAGGATTCACCCGCCGCGTTGAAGCGGGTCGAAGCCGGGCAGGCGCTGATCGACTTCGATGCTGACTACATTGCCCTGCACGCGCGCAGTTTGTTGACGTTGATGCTGGTGGTGAGCGGCGAGCCGTTCGATTCACTCGTTGGCTCAACCGGGTTGGTCGAAGTGGGCCAGCCAGTGCTGGACGTCGTGGTCGGGGCAGCCGTCGGCGAACATCCAGCGCCGGTGCCGGGCGACGCGGTGTTCTCGCAGCCGATCAACCTGCCCAATCTCAATGGCCTGCACGCGCGGCCGGCGGCAGTATTCGCCCAAGCGGCCAAAGCATTTTCAGCGACCATCCATCTGCACAAGCTGCAAGCGCAAGCCAACGGCAAGTCCCTGGTGGCAATAATGGCGTTGCAGACGGCCCATGGCGACAGCGTGCAGGTCAGCGCCGAAGGTGAAGATGCCGAAGCAGCGGTCGCAGCGCTGACACGCTTGCTGAGCGAAGGCTGCGGCGAAGCGGTGACAGCGCCCGCACCGGTCGAAGCCGATGCAGCAGAAATGCCGAACATCTTGCGTGGTGTCTGCGCCTCGCCCGGTTCGGCGTTGGGACAAGTCATGCAGATCGTCGAAGCGTCGCTTCTGATCAACGAGTTCGGCGCCGAGCCGCCAGTTGAACTGGAAGCGTTGAGCCAGGCCCTGATCGAAGCCGACATGGCCCTGCAACATCTGCGCGACACCGCCAGCGGCCAGGCGCAAGCGGAGATCTTCAAGGCGCATCAGGAACTGCTCGCCGACCCGAGTCTGCTGGATCAGGCCCGGGCGCTGATTGACGCGGGCAACAGCGCGGCGTTTGCCTGGAAGACCAGCACCGATGCAACGGCGGCGATGTTTCGCTCGCTGGGCAATGCCTTGCTGGCTGAGCGCGCGGCGGATCTGGATGATGTCGGCCAGCGCGTACTGAAGCTGATCCTCGGTGTTCACGAGCAGACGCTGGAGTTGCCGGACGACACCATTCTGATCGCCGATCAGTTGACCCCTTCCCAGACCGCCGGGCTCGATACGCGCAAGGTGCTCGGGTTTGCCACCGTTGGCGGTGGCGCCACCAGCCATGTCGCGATCCTCGCGCGAGCCTGCGGTTTGCCGGCGATCTGCGGTATGCCATTGCAAATGCTCGGGCTCGGCAACGGCACGCGGGTGCTGCTCGATGCCGACAAAGGCGAATTGCAGTTGCACCCGGACGCCGAGTCCATCGATCAATTGCGCACGCGGCATGAGCGCCAGCGCCAGCGTCATCAGCAGGAACTGGCGCAGGCCAGCGAGGCGGCTTGTACCCGTGACGGTCAGCACATCGAAGTCACCGCCAACGTTGCCTCGCAGGGCGAAACCGCCCAGGCCATGGAGCTGGGCGCGAGCGGCGTTGGCCTGCTGCGTTCGGAATTTCTCTACCTGGGCCGTCAACAGGCGCCGAGCCATGACGAACAGGTGGCCACTTATAGCGCCATCGCGCGCACCATCGGGCCGGCACACAATCTGGTGGTGCGCACCCTCGATGTCGGTGGCGACAAACCGCTGGCTTATGTGCCGATGGACAGCGAAACCAATCCATTCCTCGGTTTGCGCGGCATTCGACTGTGCCTTGAACGACCGCAACTGTTGCGCGAGCAGTTCCGTGCAATCCTCGCCTGCTGTGAACTGACGCGTCTGCACATCATGTTGCCGATGGTCACGAATCTGGCCGAGCTACGGCTGGCGCGGCAGATTCTTGAGCAAGAAGCGCGGGCGCTGGGCCTGGCGCATCTGCCAAAGCTGGGAATCATGATCGAAGTGCCCGCCGCTGCGCTGATGGCCGATGTGCTGGCGCCGCACGTGGATTTCTTTTCCATCGGCACCAACGATCTCACCCAATACACCCTGGCCATGGATCGCGATCATCCGCGTCTGGCCAGCCAGGCGGACAGCTTTCACCCTTCGGTGCTGCGCCTGATCGCGATGACGGTTAAGGCGGCCCATGCCCACGGCAAATGGGTCGGCGTCTGCGGTGCGATGGCGTCTGAACGACTTGCCGTGCCGCTGCTGCTGGGGCTGGGTGTGGATGAGCTGTCGGTGAGCGTGCCGTTGATTCCGGCGATCAAGTCGGCGGTCCGCGAAGTGAATATGGCCGACTGTCGAATCATCGCCGAACAGGTCTCGAACCTTGAAAGCGCCGCCGATGTGCGCGCAGCCTTGCAGCAGTTTCATGGGGCGAAAGTCGATGCCTCGCCGGTTATGGAGAATTGAACATGTTCGACAAATTGCAGCAGGCATTCTGGAAAGCACTGACGCCGGATCTGGTCCCGGATGAGGTGAAAGCCGTCGCCGAACCGATTGCCGGCCTGAGCGCCGAGATTGTTGCGGCGCTGGGCGGTGTGGATAACCTCAAGTCGCAGCAACCGCTGGCGCTGACCCGTGTGCGCGTGACGTTGCATGACGAGGCCCGTGTCGACCGTCAGGCCCTGAGTGTGGCCGGTGTGGCGGGCGTCATGCCGCTTGAGGGCGGCGTGCTGCACCTGATTACCGGGCTGCGCGCATAAGGCCGACAAGACGTGCGGCCGCAGGTCGCCCTTACTGTTTCTCAACTGCGGGTGTATCGTATTCGCCTTTTTGCGGATCCCTCGGGGTCCGTCGCTGATACGTGAGGTAGTTGAGTTCATGTCCTTTACCCGTCGCCAAATCCTCGGTGGCCTGGCCGGTCTTGTTGTCGTTGGCGTGGGCGCGGGAGGCGCGTCGCGTTACTGGCTGGGCAAGATGGCCGACGCCGAGGCCGGCCACGACTATGAACTGATCGCCGCGCCGCTCGACGTCGAGCTGGTGCCGGGGCACAAGACCGAAGCCTGGGCGTTCGGCCCGTCGGCGCCGGGCACCGAGTTGCGTGTACGCCAAGGTGAATGGCTGCGGGTGCGTTTCATCAACCATCTGCCGGTGGCGACCACCATTCACTGGCACGGCATCCGCCTGCCGCTGGAAATGGACGGCGTGCCTTATGTGTCGCAACTGCCGGTATTGCCGGGCGAATACTTCGACTACAAATTCCGCGTGCCGGACGCCGGCAGCTATTGGTATCACCCGCATGTCAGCAGCAGCGAGGAACTGGGGCGCGGGCTGGTCGGGCCGCTGATCATCGAAGAACGCGAGCCGACCGGCTTCAAGTACGAGAAAACGTTGAGCCTGAAGAACTGGCATGTCGACGAGCAAGGCCAGTTCGTCGAATTCAGCATCCCCCGCGAAGCGGCCCGTGGCGGTACCGCCGGGCGCCTGTCGACGATCAATGGTGTGCCGCTGCCGGTGATTGATCTGCCGGCCGGGCAGATCACCCGGGTGCGTTTGCTCAATCTCGATAACACCCTGACCTATCGCATCAATATTCCTGGGGTCGAAGCGAAGATCTACGCGCTGGATGGCAACCCTGTCGAGCCACGACCATTGGGCAAGGAATACTGGCTCGGCCCCGGCATGCGCATTTGCCTGGCGATCAAGGCCCCGGCGGCGGGTGAAGAGTTATCGCTGCGCAACGGCCCGGTGCGCCTTGGCACGCTGCGTTCAGTCGCCAACACCGATGCGCCGACGGATTGGCCGAAAGCCCTGCCGGCCAACCCGGTGGCCGAGCCGGATCTGGCCAATGCGGAGAAACTCAACTTCAATTTCGAATGGGTCGGCTCGGTCTCGGTGAACACCGAAAACGGCAAACCGCCGAGCCTGTGGCAGATCAACGGCAAGGCCTGGGACATCACCGACAAGACCTGTGCTGACCGACCGATTGCCAGCCTGAAACTGGGTCAGAGCTATATTTTCGAATTGAAGAACATGACCCAGTACCAGCACCCGATCCACCTGCACGGCATGAGCTTCAAGGTGATCGCGTCGAACCGGCACAAAGTCATTCCGTATTTCACCGACACCTATCTGCTGGGCAAGAACGAGCGTGCGCAAGTGGCGCTGGTGGCGGATAACCCGGGGGTGTGGATGTTCCACTGCCATGTCATCGACCACATGGAAACCGGCCTGATGGCCGCGATCGAGGTGAAGTGATGCGCCAGATCCGCCCGGCGGCGATCATCGACCGCAGCCGCGACCGCGACTTCATGCGCGAAGCCCTGACCCTCGCCGCACAGGGCGCCGCCCTCGGTGAGGTGCCGGTGGGCGCGGTGCTGGTGCAGGATGGCGCGATCATCGGTCGCGGCTTCAATTGCCCGATCAGCACCAGCGACCCGAGTGCCCACGCCGAAATGGTCGCGATCCGCGCCGCCGCGCAGGCAGTGGATAACTATCGCCTGCCGGGCAGCACGCTGTATGTGACGCTGGAACCGTGCAGCATGTGCGCCGGGCTGATCGTGCATTCGCGTGTGGCGCGGGTGGTGTACGGCGCGCTGGAACCCAAGGCCGGGATTGTGCAGAGTCAGGGACAGTTTTTTACCCAGGGCTTTTTGAATCACCGGGTGTTGTATGAGGGCGGGGTGCTGGCTGAAGAATGTGGTGCGGTGCTGACCGAGTTTTTCCGCGCCAGACGCACCAAAAGCCCCTCACCCTAACCCTCTCCCAGAGGGAGAGGGGACCGACCGAGTTGGATGGACCAAATCCGCCGACCTGAAATACCGAGTCGGACGCAAGTTTTGAAAAGCTCAATAATCAGCTCCCTCTCCCTGGGGAGAGGGCTGGGGTGAGGGGGTAGGCCCACCGCGGTCATGGGAAAATACGCTTACTTCCTGGCGACGATAACCGCCCGCATCGGCGCCGGCAGCCCTTCAATGGTTTTGCTGTGATCCTCAGGATCCAGAAAATCGCTCAGCGACTGATACTTCATCCACTCCGTCCCGCGTTGTTCTTCCACCGTCGTGGTACTGACATCCACACAACGAATATCGCTGAATCCGGCCCGCCGCAGCCATAGCTCAAGCGCCGGCACCGACGGCAAAAACCACACGTTGCGCATCTGTGCGTAGCGATCTTCCGGCACCAGCACTTGGTGCTTGTCGCCTTCGACCACCAGGGTTTCCAGCACCAGTTCCCCACCCTTGACCAGGCAATCCTTCAGCGCCAGCAAATGCTCGATCGGCGAGCGACGGTGATAGAAGACGCCCATGGAAAACACCGTGTCGAAGCCTTCCAGATTCGGCGGCAGGTCTTCGAACGGGAACGGCAGGTGCCAGGCATTCGGCTCGGACAAGTAACGCTGCACCGCCTGGAACTGGCAGAAGAACAGCCAGTTCGGGTCGACCCCGATCACGCTGTCGGCACCGGCGCCTAGCATGCGCCACATGTAGTAGCCGTTGCCGCAGCCGACATCGAGGATGCGTTTGCCCTTCAGGTCGAGGTGCGGGGAGACGCGCGACCACTTCCAGTCCGAGCGCCATTCGGTGTCGACATGCACACCGAAAAGATCGAACGGCCCCTTGCGCCACGGCGACAGCCCCATCAGCGCGGTGCGCATCTGCGCGCGGGTTTCGTCGTCGCAATCGGTGTCGAGTTTCAGGCCGTTGAGCAGGTCGATTTCGCTTGGCTGGATCTTCGGCAAGGCGTCCAGCGCACTTTGCCAGCGTTCCAGATCGCCATGGCCTTTGTCCATTTTCTTGTCGAGTTGCGCTTGCAGCGTGTTGGCCCATTCGGCCAGCGGTGTACCGGCCAGACGGCGGGCGAGGGGGGACAGATCAATCATGGCAAGGCAATCAACGAGGCAAAGTTAAGACACTGGAA
>Ga0308157_10009196_pt1 | contig 11022 bp, 5 predicted proteins | sample PhyBR1_FD_201035 | JGI IMG/M metagenome (GOLD analysis project Ga0308157, IMG submission 201035) | Phyllosphere microbial communities from UC Gill Tract Community Farm, Albany, California, United States - DLSLB.R1 | ecosystem: Host-associated > Plants > Phyllosphere > Unclassified | place: USA...
CCCATGCACTTGGAGTCTCATTAACTACAAGTGCAGAGATGAAATTTCCCTTTGCAACTGGTTCAATGTCAATGACAACAGCATATGATTTTAGTACAACAAAAGCAGTCGAATCAAGTGTAACAAAAGAATGGGCAGTTCCTTCTCAAAATGTCAGTGTACCGGCTGGCCGTAAATACAAAGTGAATTGGGTATTAAATACAGGTGTAGCTACAGGAACAACTGATCTTACAAGTCGTGTTAAAGCTGTGGTTCCTTATAAGAAAGGTAATGGAGTAAGGTACGGTTATTCAATTAATAATGCTATTAGTACACAAAAACGTTTAGTAGCCGCACTTCCATCAAATCATTATAACTGGAGCTACACAAGCAATTGGAAAATCGCAGACAGTGGTACAGCTCTTAGAAAATGGGGCACCTCTAGATATACGGCTAAGTTTGGAACAGAACTTATTATGACAATTACAGATGTAACAAATTCTAGAACTTCACCAGTAATTGTTCAGAAAATACCGATGAAATTAACACCAAACGTTATTGATTAATTGTAATAATTAATAAGTAATAAAAAAATGTTCAAAGAGTAATCTCTTTGAGCTTTTTTAAGTGTGGCTAAATATCTGTTCAATTATGTTCAAGATGCTAAATAATACTTCATGCATTAATTACTTCTATTTTATTCAAGTCACAGGTAATTTAAAATCGTAAATTCTCGTTGGCAATTTAGTCCACTATAAAAATAGTTTTTTCAATTCTTCATAATTCTCTAAGGATATTTGTAAGAGAGTTTTTATGTGAGTAAGAACTAACTTTCCTAAAATAAAGGAAGTAAATATTTTTATAATGAATTCAGATATCTAAATTTGTCTCGTGATAGAGAATTTCATACTAGTTAGCCGTTACATCTCACGTACTTCTTCATTAAGTCAAAGTGAGAAACATCATAAATATTATACTTATTTCACAATCTAACTAACTGAATAAAACTTTTACAATGGATTTTTTTATATATTTTATCTAGTTTTAATAACATAAGCATATTTAAGCTAGATAATATAAGCTAGTTTATTGTAAAATATTAAAAAATATAAGAAAATAATATTATTAATTTATACATTAGGGATGTAAAATATTATATAAGAATATTTTTTATAACATATTCACGTCCTATTACCGTGATTATTAAAACTTATATAAAATAAATAACTAATTAACAAAATTTTAAATCATGGAGAGTCTCCTTAATGCCAAAACAAGAAGAAAATATTATTATACCTGAAAAAATTATTGCTATTTTTTTAAATGACTTACAAATAAAAAAAATAAATCTCTTAAATATGTTAAGCACCAACAGTATTTCCTTAAAATATCTTGAAGAGTATTTTTCTTTTTCGAGAAGAAAAACTAAAGATTTTTCTAAAAATTTTATAGATGAAATAAATTCATTTGATATAGAATCGATTAAACCACTAATAGAAGTAAACGATGTACTCCAATTCAATCCGAAACTAAAAAAAAATGAGCAACTCCAAATAATACAGAAGGTGCGTGAAACTTACATTGAAACTTCTAGTATGTATAGATTTCTTATCTATATTCTCGAAAATAGAAAAGTAACTCTATATAATATTACAAATAATCTCGTTTATAGTGAATCGTATAGCTATAAACTAATTGTTAAGATAAATACTCTATTTGCGTTACTAAATTTAAATATATCCTTAGATAAAATTAATAATCATTATGTCCTTAGGGGTGAAGAAATAATTTTACGATATTTACATTATTTTTCTGTAGCTATTGTATCAAAAGGAACTAAAGATTTTATTAGTACTACCAACTCTACAATTACTGATTTCTTTATCAATTATTATAAGAAAAGAATTGAACCCCTTTCTCCTATTGGAAAAATACGAATAAAGTATCTTACTTCTATTTTTTCTTCGCAGATTAATAATAATAACTATTTACCAAGGCTCGAATCAGAGGTTATGGAGATTGGAAATATACATAATATCTACAAAGATAAAAATTTTGATAAAGCATTGCTTCTTGATTCTAATAAGCAATATGTATTAAATGAACTAACATCGTTAGATTTTTTAGTATCCTATTTTACTCAAGAGTTACATACAGACTTCGAAAAAGTTGAAATTTCAAAATCATTTTTAGAATTTATAAATAACTCTATAGTAGATGCATGTAAGGGACTACTTAACCAAATAAATTCTAAATATCCGATGAGTCAATTTACCTTCAATTTACTACTTTACCACTTATGTAATAACCTTGTAGTAATTACTCATTTGAAGCTTCATAACTTTATGTATTTAAGAAAAAATCATTATTATGGAAAGTTAGATATACACTTTATAGAAGAATGTATTGATACTTCATTAGAAAAGTATAAAACTCATCCAGAGTATTCTAAGTTAAAAAGCAATTTTCTCCATGTTATTACTTCTGAAATTTCTTTAACTCCACATATTTGTATCTATATTGAATTTTTCCATCAACCTGAGTATAAATCATTTATAAGTAGTACCTTAAAAAAAATATATAATAACGATTTAATACAAATAACTGAAACTTATGCAGATGCCAATGTAATTATTTCTGATACAATAGGATACGATCTGAGCGGAAAAGAATATTACTACTTTAAAAATATATTTGATAAAGCTTCTTGGGTACAACTTGGTCAATACCTTAGTGAAATAATAATAAACGATAATCTCTCATAACTCAGAATTATAATTTCACGAGGCTAAGTACTCCTATAATAATTAGAATATGCCTAGCATATACTTTCACAATATGTCCCCCTTTACTTTTTAGGGAATTTTTAGAATAGTATTGATAGATTACGGAACTCAAAAAAATTAAATTTAATTAATGGTAAATACAACCTTACGAAACATCTCCAATAAATAATACTTTAGTTAGTTATTATTTTAAATCCAATCTAAAAATTATATAAAATAAAGGGTTGCTCAAATTTTAAATTCAGCAACCCTTTATTTTATATAATTTTTACACACACTCTTTTTTATCTGCTTGGTTAGTTTTTTGGTTAGTTTCAAATTTACTTTTCCGCAATCCCATATCCACTGGCCTAGAAACCCTTTTTATGTTAAAGGCCTATTATAACATATTTCATACAATAACCATTTGTCCTTTTGTTTGCGACTTGCGCTTCTAAGTAAGGGTCGTTTTTAAGATGATAAAAAATAAAAAAAACGTAAGTTTCCTTACGTCTTCTTATTAACGATAGTCTGGTTTTTCTTTATGACTATTGTATACATTAGCAATACGTTCTGCTGCTCCTGGCTCAACCATTTCTAGAGCATTTGAAATTTCGTTAAAAGCTCCGTCATAGTTGCGCGCACGATCAAAGAGTTGTAAGCTTCGAGCGATAGCTCCAGCAATACGTTCATCACTTGCTTTATAACGATTAGCATATTGCATCAATTGTTCTGCAAGAACTGCATGATCTACTAAATCATCCGTTGCATCTTTCAAGGCTTCCATATCTTGAGTAGATGTGTCAAGCTGATGGTTCACTACATCAATATTAATACGTACTTTACCTAATTCTTTAAAGAGGGCTTCTAAACGCTCACTTGTTGCAAAGAAGAGATCCAAATAATCTTTCGGCAAACCTGGAAGGTTGCGTTTTTCCACATATCGCTTGATAATGCGTAGCTCTGAGTCAAAGCGATCAGCAGCTTCTTGTGCAACTTTTTCTTGTTCACGTAAGTTAGCAAGTCCTTCACTAATGCTAATTTGATTCTTCTCAATATCTTCCAAAGCTTCAATGATTGAATTTACATTTCCACCTAAGGCAGAGTAAGGTTTTTGTTTTTCTTTAACTGCTTCAAGCACACTGTCAACTTCTCCTTCGAGGATATCAAGGTGTTCAGAGTAGCTACGCACAGCTGCTTTTTCATTGTCAGAAAGCAAATATGCCTGCATCGTATGGTCGATTTCTAACAAGAGGTTTTTGTTATTTGCACGTGTATGTTCAATATAGCTTCGGAGAATATTCACGCGTTTTTCTACGCTACGGCGTGCTTTATATTCACGCTCAAAAATGTCATAAATACCATTAATACGATCGTTAATTGAAGAAATACGGGCTTCCGTTGCTTCAAGTTCAAAGCTATCAAGAAGAGCTTTAGCTTCTTCTAAATCATCTTGGATGGCTTTCATTTCATTCTCAAGATTAACACTTGCAGGAAGTACGTAATCTTCCTCCTCGAACTTCTGAACTGTCTCTTCTAACTCTTCGATTTGTTTTGGCAATTCTTTGTCGACAACAGCAAGCAAGCCTGGAATTTGCTCCGTAATTGCACGCAAAGCAATTGTATGTTCTTCCGCAGTTTCCAACACTTCTGCTGCCTCAATCGGATCCCCTGTTGAGTTAAGTGTAACAAACTGTGAAAATTCAGTTTCTATGTTTGCTAAGTGACGGTTAATTTCGTCAATAACTGTACCATATTTTTCTTGATTGTCAGTGATTTCATCACGGAGTGTTTCATAAAGGTCAAGAGATTCTTGAATTTTTGTCGAATTACGTTTTTCTTGTTCGACCAATTCTGCAACACCTGCACGAATCGCTTCGACTTCAGATTCCATCACTTCGATCTGTGCTTCGCTATCATCAGCAGACTCACGCGCACGGAAAAAATGGAAGGAGTCATTCAATTGCTCAGCTTCAAAAATATGGTTTTCTAAATCAGCAAATGAATCTGATGACAAATCAATCCATTTTTGGTTCCATTCACGGAAAATGGTCTGTGACTGCCCAACCAGATGCATCTTCTTGACGGCATCTAATTCTTCTTGCACAGGTAAATCAAAAAGCAGCTCCTTGCGCTCTTCTAACTCAAGAATACGATTTTCTGTTTTCTTACGCATTACCATTGAAAATACATAGAATCCAACGACAATCACTATGAGAACGCCCAAAAGAATAATTATTGTACTTGACATCTTCTCTCCAAAACTTTAGGTAATTTTATCTTTTTATTTAAACTTAATTTTAAATACAAAGTTTCACTCTTTATTATAGCACATTATATTTGATTTTACATCACTTTTCTACATTTTTTAGATTACACGCACTCTACGTTTAAAACCACGAAAAAGAAGGGCTTCACACAAACAATCATAAAAAAAACAGTCCATTAGAACTGTTTTTTCTTAATTAAGCAAGACCTGCTGCTTCAGCGACTTCTGCCGCGAAGTTGTTTTCTGCTTTCTCGATACCTTCACCAACTTCGTAACGTGTGAACGCTACAACTTTAGCACCTTTAGATTCAAGGAAAGCTTCTACTGTTTTGCTGTCATCCATAACATAAAGTTGTCCAAGAAGTGTGTAAGCTTGGTCGACTTTAGTATTATCAATGATGAATTTTGCAACTTTACCTGGGATAATTTTGCCCAAGATTGCTTCAGGTTTACCTTCAGCCAAAAGTTCTTCTTTCATTTCTGCTTCAGCATTTGCAAGAACTTCTTCAGTCAATTGGCTACGAGAACCGTAGGCAAGATGTGGAAGCATTGGTTTGTTTACCAATTTACGGCTTTCGTTATCTTCATCGATGGTGTGGTTCAATTTAGCCAACTCATCATGAACAAACTCAGCATCCAATTCTTTATAAGAAAGAACAGTTGGGTTCATCGCAGCGATATGCATTGCAACTGCTTTAGCAAGCTCTGCATCTCCACCTTCAACAACTGTAACTACACCGATACGACCTTGGTTGTGTTGGTAAACACCAAATGTTTGCGCATCTGTTTTTTCGATAAGTTGGAAACGACGGAATGAAATTTTTTCACCAATTGTCGCTGTAGCTTGTGTGTAAGAATCTTCAAGGCTGATACCTTCTGCAGTTGTCAAAGCCAAAGCTTCTTCATTAGTTGCAGGTTTTTTCTCTGCAATAAGTTCAGCTGTTTCTTTAACGATAGCAACGAATTGTTCGTTTTTAGCAACAAAGTCTGTTTCTGAGTTCAATTCGATAAGCGCTGCAGTATTACCGTTTACAGCGATACCTGTCAAACCTTCAGCGGCGATACGGTCAGCTTTTTTCTCAGCTTTCGCAATACCTTTTTCACGAAGGAGCTCAGCGGCTGCTTCCATGTTTCCATCAGTTTCAACAAGTGCACGTTTAGCATCCATGATACCTGCACCAGTTTTTTCACGCAATTCTTTTACTTGAGCTGCTGTTACTGCCATTGTATAGTTCTCCTATTATTATATTTTATAAAAAAACAGGGAGGCGTAGGGCCTCGCCTGTATTATTCATTACAAATTATTTGCCTTCAACGATTTCAGCAAGTTCTTCAAGTGATTCTTCTGAAGCAGCAGTATCTTTAACTGCAAGTTCAGCTTCTACTGAATCTTCGCCTTGACGACCTTCGATGATAGCGTCAGCCATTTTAGCAGTGATCAATTTAACTGCACGGATAGCATCATCGTTTGCTGGGATAATAACGTCGATTGGATCTGGGTCAGCGTTTGTATCAACCATTGCTACAACTGGGATTCCCAATTTTTGAGCTTCTTGGATAGCGATTTGTTCATTGTGTGGGTCAACAACGTACATCACATCTGGGATGCGAGGCATGTCAGCGATACCACCGATGAATTTTTCAAGACGTTCGCGTTCTTTGTTCAAAAGAACAACTTCTTTCTTAGGCAAAACTTCGAAAGTTCCGTCTTCTTCCATTTTGTTGATTGATTTAAGGCGTGCTACACGTTTTTGGATAGTGTTCCAGTTAGTGAGCATACCACCAAGCCAACGGTGGTTTACATAGTATTGACCAGCACGAAGTGCTTCTTCTTTAACAGCTTCTGAAGCTTGTTTTTTAGTACCAACAAAAAGTACTACAGCACCTTCAGATGAAGCGTTACGTACATAGTTGTAAGCATCGTCAACAAGTTTAACTGTTTTTTGAAGGTCGATAACGTGGATACCATTACGTTCTGTGAAGATGTATGGTTTCATTTTTGGGTTCCAACGACGAGTTTGGTGACCGAAGTGAACACCAGCTTCAAGAAGTTGTTTCATTGAAATAACTGACATATTAATGTCTCCTTTTAAAATAGTTTTTCCTCTTTTAACTGTCAGCCAATGCCGCTACACACGTGCACTACGACACTGTCAAGTCAAAATGTGAAATTATTGCCCATAGACAACAGTACTATTATACACTAAACACTTCCTTATTGCAAGAGCTTGTTGTATCATTTTGTCGCCTTTCCTGTCTTCCCAAATTGCGAGAGATTTAGTTTCCTGAAAACGCTCATTTATGATAAAATAATTATACGAATATTAAATGTTAAAGGAGCCAAGATATGCGTGAAAAAATTTTAGTTGGCGGTTACACTAAGCGTGAATCAAAGGGGATTTATAGTTTTGACTTAGATATTGCAAAGGAAGAACTTTCTAATCTAACAGAAGTTGCCCATATTCAAAATGCAACATATTTTGCTTTGGACAAAGCAAAACAACACCTTTACACTTGTGCTGCAGATGAAAATGGTGGCGGTATTGCTGCGCTCAGTTATAAAAGAGGAAAAACAGAGCTTCTCAACTATGTTACTAGTGTGGGCGCACCTCTTTGCTATGTAGCTGTTGATAATGAACGCGGTTTTGTTTATGGTGCGAATTATCACTTAGGGGAAATTCGAGTCTACAAAATTCAAAAAAATGGTTCGCTTACCTTAACAGACACTGTGAAACATGAAGGCGAAGGTTCAAAAGTACAGCCTGGTCAAGAACGTCCTCACGTGCATTACACAGATCTTACACCTGATGGACGATTGGTTACCTGCGACTTGGGTACAGATGAGATTACGGTTTACGATGTCGTTGGCGAAGAAGGCAAGCTCTCCCTTGTAAGCCTCTACCGTATGCCTGCAGGTACTGGAGTACGTCATCTTACTTTCCATCCCAATGGCAAGATTGCTTACGCCATTGGTGAGTTTTCTTCTACTGTAACTGTTCTCAGCTACAATGAGGAAAAAGGACGCTTTGCCGCACTCGAAACAATCAGTACTCTTCCCGTAGATTTTGAAGGCACAAAGAGCGCATCTGCTCTCCGTCTTTCTTCCGATGGTGCGTTTCTCTATGCTTCGAACCGCGGACATAATTCTATCGCTATCTACAGTGTTAGCCCCTTGGGAACAAAAATAACTTTAGAAGATATTGTAAAAACTGAAGGGGAAACGCCCCGAGATTTCAATTTCAATAGTACAGAAGATTTTATTATCGTAGCACATCAAGACAGTGATAATATTAGTCTTTTCCGCCGTAATAGGAAGACAGGAATGCTCACACTTAAACAAAAAGATTTTTATAGCCCAGAGGGCACATGTATTTTACCAACGCTCTAAAAAAACCGCCATTCAGGCGTTTTTTTTATCATTAAAATGCAGATAGTATTTTATCAAAAAAAGTTTGTGTGTTTTTACACAATATTATTTGACAGCACTTTCAAAGTTTGTTAAAATAATAACGTGATAAATTTCACAAAGGAGAAATTTAAATATGTCAACCAAGAATACCAAAAAAGAACTAACAGCCGCTGATAAAGCTACACTTGTAGAAAAAGCAGAGCAATATACAGACGGTCTCGTCAAAAAAGCACATCAAGCTGCTTTGCAGTTTGAAGGCTACACACAAGCGCAAGTAGATAAAATTGTCGCAGCAATGGCCTTAGCCGCAAGCGAACATTCCCTTGAACTCGCACACGAAGCCCATAATGAAACAGGCCGAGGAATCGTTGAGGATAAGGATACTAAAAATCGCTTTGCTTCAGAATCTGTTTATAACTCCATCAAAAATGACAAAACAGTCGGAGTAATCAACGAGAACAAAGTTGCTGGCTCAGTAGAAATCGCAGCCCCTTTAGGCGTGCTTGCAGGAATCGTACCTACTACCAACCCTACTTCTACAACAATTTTCAAATCACTCTTAACAGCAAAAACACGAAACGCTATCGTTTTCGCCTTTCACCCTCAAGCACAAAATTGTTCCTCTCATGCCGCTCGTATTGTCTACGAAGCTGCTCTGAAGGCCGGGGCCCCAGAAAACTTTATTCAATGGGTCGAAGACCCAAGTCTTTATAACACTACCGCACTTATCCAAAACCACGGTATTGCTTCTATCCTCGCTACAGGTGGACCAGGGATGGTCAATGCAGCGCTCAAGTCAGGTAATCCTTCCTTAGGCGTGGGTGCAGGTAATGGTGCCGTCTTTGTTGATGCTACTGCAAATGTTGACCGTGCAGTTGAAGACCTGCTACTTTCTAAACGATTTGACAACGGCATGATTTGCGCTACCGAAAACTCTGCTGTAGTTGCTGCAGAAATTTACGATGAATTCCTCGAAAAACTTCAAGTTCACGGTGCTTACGTTGTACCAAAGGAAGATTATCCAGCCATCGAAAAATTTGTTTTCGTCGAACGTGCAGGTGAAGGCTTCGGTGTAACAGGGCCGGTTGCCGGTCGTCCTGGACCGTGGATTGCTGAGCAAGCTGGCGTACAAGTACCTGAAGGTAAAGATGTTCTTCTCTTTGAATTGGAGGAAAAAAACATCGGGGAAGCCCTCTCTTCTGAAAAGCTTAGCCCGCTTTTGTCAATTTACAAATCTACTTCACGCGAAAATGGTACTGCAATCGTCCAAAAACTTTTAGCTTATCAAGGTGCTGGACACAACGCAGCTATCCAGATAGGTGCACAAGATGATCCTTTTGTGAAAGAATATGCTGATGCTATTGGTGCTGCACGTATCTTAGTCAACCAACCCGATTCTATTGGTGGCGTTGGGGATATCTATACTGACGCAATGCGTCCATCACTGACTTTAGGAACTGGTTCATGGGGGAAAAATTCAATCTCACACAATTTGAGTACATATGATCTATTGAATATCAAAACAGTGGCACGTCGTCGTAATCGCCCACAATGGGTTCGTCTGCCAAAAGAAATTTACTACGAAAACAACTCTATTTCTTACCTACAAGAAATGCCTAATATCGAACGCGCTTTTGTCGTCACCGACCATGGTATGCTGCAATTTGGCTTTGTCGACCATATGCTTGAGCAATTGGCCGTTCGTGAAACACAAGTACAAACTTCAATTTATGGTTCTGTAAAACCTGACCCAACACTTTCACAAGCCATTGAAATTGCGCGACAAATGGCTGATTTTAGACCTGACACAGTTATCGCACTTGGTGGTGGGTCTCCACTTGATGCAGCAAAAATTGGGCGCTTGATTTACGAGTATTCTGCTCGTGGAGAGGTTGACCTCAATGACGATGCCGCACTAAAAGCACTCTTTGAGCAGTTGGCTCAAAAATTCATCGATATTCGTAAACGTATCGTCAAATTCCCGCACCAAGATCAAACACAGCTGGTATGTATCCCGACCACTTCTGGTACAGGTTCTGAAGTAACACCATTTGCTGTTATCACCGATGATGAAACACATGTTAAATATCCTTTAGCTGATTATCAACTTACACCTCAAGTGGCCATAGTTGATCCTGAGTTTGTTATGACTGTGCCAAAACGTACCGTGGCTTGGTCTGGTATTGATGCCCTTAGTCATGCGCTTGAATCTTATGTTTCAGTCATGGCTTCGGATTACACTAAACCATTGTCACTTCGTGCCATTAAGTTAATTTTTGATAATTTGACAACCTCATATCAGTACGACCCATCAAAACCTTCCAAAGAAGGGCAAGTCGCACGCGCTAATATGCACAATGCAGCAACCTTAGCTGGTATGGCCTTTGCCAATGCCTTTCTCGGTATTAATCACTCCCTCGCCCACAAAGTGGGAGGTGAGTTTGAATTACCACATGGTTTAGCTATCGCTATCGCGATGCCTCACGTCATTAAATTTAACGCTGTAACAGGAAACGTTAAACGTACACCATACCCACGTTATGAGATTTACCGTGCCCAAGAAGATTACGCTGAAATTGCGCGTTACATCGGTCTTACAG
>Ga0308157_10009199_pt1 | contig 11020 bp, 14 predicted proteins | sample PhyBR1_FD_201035 | JGI IMG/M metagenome (GOLD analysis project Ga0308157, IMG submission 201035) | Phyllosphere microbial communities from UC Gill Tract Community Farm, Albany, California, United States - DLSLB.R1 | ecosystem: Host-associated > Plants > Phyllosphere > Unclassified | place: USA...
GGGACATCACAGAGGGAATCAGTTGGTAATGTCTGCCCGATAATTCAGGCTGACAGGAACGGTGTAGGACACAGGTGTAGGGACGCCGCGGAATATGCCAGGCGCGCTGCTAATCCAGCAGGTAAAGTCTTTGCCTGCAATTTCCAGCCCCTCGGGGAACAATTCCGCTACTCTGCCCGCCAGGGCAACGACGGAGGTACGGCCGGAGCCGGCTGGCGCCACGACATTAATCTGGTACACGCCAGAATAAGTCAGGCAGCGCAAGCCGAGATCGATTGTTCGCGGCGTAACGGGCATATCGTGAACGGCCAGGTACATCTCGTTAGCTGGAGGTGTAAACGGCACGTTCTCCCATGCAACCGAAATGCCCTCAGCATCGGCCCAGGTACCCAGTCTGGCAGCCAGTGCAGATGCAATATCTGGAATCACTTAGTCACCTCCCTGACAGCTTCCTCAAAGAAGCGTTGAAACTCAGCTGCAGTTATGCGGACCATACCGCCCGGAGCCTGTGTGGAATGCCCCATTTCAAGCGGGTAGGCATAGGGCACGTTGTTGTAGAAATATATGGCCTTCATCCCGACTTTGAAGAGCGACAGCGTGTAGTTCCCGGCCGCTTTTGTCAGATCACCTGTCTTATCAACCCGGCCTGTCTCGTCAGTCGTTGGCGCATCAAAGGACACCTGCCAGTTACCGCGAAAGCGTCCGCCCGTATACCCCGGCGGTGCTTTGATGTCCATCCCATCCACCACCCGGGCTTTTTTCTTCAGTCGCCCGGTTTTGGTCAGGTTGTCGGGATTGGCGCGCTGCGCTTCGTTATGGTCGTAAACAGCGCGATTATAGGAAACGACTGTCTGGTTAACTTCCCACAACTCCGGGTTGCCCACTGGAGACATCACCACCAGCTGGTTAAGAATCTTGATTCCGACGGCGCGCACTACTGCTTCCTGATTCGTTTTCGCCTTGTTAACGAAAGCCGTGATTTCAGCCAGGAAAGCCACGTTCTCGCCCATGCTAAGCCCTCAGTTGCGCTTTGTAGCAGAGCACCAGCACGGCAGGTTTTGCCGGGTTCGGTTTGACAACACGGTAGGCTGTGCCGTCAATATCAACCACATCACCGATTTTAATTTCCTGCTCTGCCGTAAAAACGATCTGCACGTCGCCGTTAACGATGACCGTTCCATCTATTTCGCCTGGCGCGTATTCGGTCTTCACGCCCACAGCAGTAAAACGGACCTCTTCAGTTTTATGCTCAACGCCGCCGATAACCGTTACCGAGCCTTTACGGGTGACGTTGTACGTCGCGCCGTTCTGCCTGAGCATGCGGGTCGTTCTGGCCTGCATACGTTGGTAATCAATCGCCATATCAGGCCCTCTCTGCAAATGCATTAATGGCGTAACCACGACCACCAGCGAGGTCGCCCAGCAGCGCCATCACGGCAGGATAGGACGGTGTGAAGACTTCACCATCTGCGACCGCATAGGTCATGGTTACAGCACCTTCCACACGTTCAGTTTTCACAGCGGCTTCGCGCACGCTGGAGAGTAAATCGCCATCGATTGCCTCGACCGCCAGCATGCACTGCGCGGTTACAACCTGCCGTGGAACTTCATCCGGCGGGAAGTCATGTTCATCCAGAATGACATTCACGCGTGGCCAGGCCAGCGGCTGGCGTGGGTCTGTTTTTGAGCCAACCCAGTCCAGCCCCTCCAGGTAATCCATTGCCTTAATCAGCAAAGGTGTGAGCTTGTCAGGCAGTTCAATGCCGCGTATTTCCGCAAATGAGGCAAGATCCTCTTGACTGGCGTAGCTGTTGGCATCAGGAGAGGTGATATCGGTATTGATCATCGAATCATCCTGTTTATGGGGCTTTCGCCCCATTCGTTATTCTCCGGCAGGCGCAGTGAAGGTGATCTCATCAGTGGTTTTCGCCACTCCTTCAACCGTGCCGGTTACCGTGAAGGTGCCAGCAACGTCTGAAGTGAGTTTCACCGTTGCACCACCAGCAGAGCCGGTTTGAGAACTGGCCGTGCTGAGCGTGCCACCTGTGGACGTCCACGCGACGGTTTTACCGGATACACCGGAGCCATTCAGCGTGTACTTCAGAGAAACACTTACCGCGTCTGTGCTGTCAGCAGTTGCGGAGGTTTTATCCGCTGACAGCGTTACTCCCCCACTGCTGATTCCAGTTTAATCAGCACGCCTGCCGTAGATTTGTTGCTGGTGAAGTGTTTCTTCCAGTTCCCTGCGGTGCCAATTTTGGTCAGGTCCGGGTTGTCACCTTTCGAGGTGTCCCAGCTGTAACCCAGCAGGTCGACATTCACCACGCCTTCAGCACGGTAGCCGATCGCCAGGTTTTCCTGATCGTTGATGTCGTAGGAACGGAACCCCGGAGCCTGAGACTCAGTTACAGTCACGGCCCCGGTCACCAGCCCGAGAATCGCATCCGCGTCCATGGTGTCGGTAACCAGCACCGGTTTACCCAGGGTGCCTGGCTGGCCACCGTAGACCACCACGCCTGCTTCTTCGTAGATTTTGTTGGCGATCGCCTCATCCACGATGTCGAAGTAAGTGGCGGAGTGCATAACGAAGAGCACGACACGGTTGAACTTGTCGCCGTACTTACGCAGGCCGCGTGTCAGGGTCTTCTTGCCGTCTGTTTCGATATCGGCGGTGACCACCATATCCGCGTTGGCGCCAATTGCTGCCGTCAGGGCCTTCAAGCCGTATTTCACGTAGCCTTCCAGCGTAGCGTCAGCCACATCAGTGCCGATCACTTCGGAGAACTCGTCAACCGAGCGGCCGCGGCGTTTGAACGCTTCTTCGGTAGTTTCGTATGGACCGTATTTCCACGGAGCTTTGACGGATACGGCTTCACCGGCGCCAATCTTCTTACCCGTCACCTTTTCGGTGGAGTTAACGTCACGCGATTCGATTGAGCCGCCCACTTTGTAGAAGGCTCGCTTGCGGAAATCGCCTTCAATCAGCTCGTTATCCAGCAGGATCGCACCGTTGGAGGACGCGTTGAAAATTGCCAGGTTGTCCTGGCGGCGCTCGAGGAAAGCGGTCTGCGCCAAGTCGTCATAAATGATCAGGTCACTATTAACAGTGGTAGACATGGGTTAATCCCTTATTTCGGAAGTTTGAGGAAGGCCTGCTGGCCATGCTTGCGGAGGTAGTCCGCTTTGTCGCTGGCGCTCATTTCGGAACGTTTCAGGCTGCCACCGCCGTTTGGTTTGTGTCCGCCCGCGCCGGTGCCTTCTGCGCGTGGGAACAGATGCGGAGCCGTCTCCTTAAGAGACTCCGCCCACTCAAGCGGGCTTAGTGGGGTTTTGCCGTCTTTACCGAACAGAACATCGCCATTTGCATCAACTGCTACGGCCTCGCCTTCGTCGTTGAGCTGGAATGTGCCTTTGGCACGCAGAATCAGATCGTCGGATGCTTCCGGCAGCGCGCCAGCTTTTGAGGCTGCTGCGCGGATTGCATCGCCCAGAACTCGATCCCGGAATTTGTTGGAGAACGCTTCGGCTTTGTCGGCGCGTTCATTAGCGGCTTTGATTTGCTTATCGACGTCAGCACGCAGACGCTCGGTGCGCTTATCGAGCACCTCATCGATTTTCCCGGCGGCAATCAGCTTTGCCTCTTCGTCGTCGGAAAAACGCTGGAGAATGCCGCGTACAGCGTCTGGATCGATACCTTCAAAGCGGGACAGGTTTTCTTTCTGCTGCTTTATGGTGCCCAGCAGCTCAGAGTTTTTCGATTTCAGGCCAGTGACTTCGCTGGTCACACGCTCATCAATCAGCTTCTGGATTTCTGGGGTGATTTCGATACCACCGCCACCACTGCCCTCGCCGCCGCTTTCTGGTGCATAGAATGTCAGAAGCATGTTTCGTATTAACATAATTTCCCCTCGGGATTTGCCGGGCCTCGCCCATAAAAAAGCCCCGGCAGATGCCAGGGCGTGAAGTAAGAAGTGGTTGTTAGTTGTCAGTGCCTGAGAGCTGCTTCAGACGTTCCAGGCTGATCCATTCGCCTTTGTCAGTGAACATATGAGCCAGGTTGATTTCACCGGCTCGGAACAGACGGCCACGCTCGGCACCCAAAACCTGATCCTGCCGTTGAGCTGGCTGACGCTCGAGCCATTCCAGATACGTGGTTTTAGCTGGCACCTGGCCATCCATACTGGCACGAGTGCCCTCGTCCATCTCATCAATATCAATGCCGAGTTCGCGCCAAGACTTGAGAATCAGAGTTTCAGTAGAACGGCAGCAGAAATGAATCTTCCCGGGTCCCTGCAGGTAAGGCACCTTATGCCCGACCGGTTTGTTATCCAGGGTGTAACGCAGCAGGTCACGAATAATGCAGTCGTGGCTGGTTTTATTGTCCAGTGTAGACAGCCACTGTTTGCCTTTCACGATATCGCTGTTGGCACTGGTGAAGCTGTTGCGCGCTGTGGCAGCCAGATGATTTACAGCTGTTTTAGCGATGCTGGCGGCGTTTGCCCTGCTCATCTGCAGCGCGCCGTCGCGATAATCTTTATTGGCGTGGCCGCGAACATTGCGCGCGATAGTCTCTACAGTGTCGCCGGCAAGATACCCCCTGCGGACGGCGCTCACGATCCGCGCCAGCCTGTCCGATTCCAGATTATCCGCCCACTCACTCAGTAGCCTCCCCTGAAAGGGCTGCGCCATCGCCGCGGCATACACCATATCGGCGGTGATGCCCTGCAGCGGGTAGTGAGTCAGGACCTGTGATGGCAGAAGGGAATCGTACAGGCTCAGCTGATAACTGGCTTCGTTCTTTGCCAGCGCCACCAGCTCACCCTCGAGCCCTGCTTGCATGGTCGCTATGGCTTGGTGGTTAAGCTCGCGCACGCTGCCCAGTAAACTCTGCAGACGGCTAACGGTGAAGCTCTCAAGAGGCAATCTGTCGAGGGCATCGAGCAGGCGTGCCGACAGGTCTGCGTCCGTCTCGTTGAGCAACTTCACCATCCGGTTTGCCACACCTGTTGCATAGCGGCTTAACCAGACGGAATGTGCGATCGACTCATCGCGCAGGCTTTCGTTTACGGTTGCCATATCAGCCCCCGGTCAACGTTGGTGCCTGATTGCGAAGCACATCAATAACCTCGTCCGGACTGTCGGCCGGGTCAATGAGGTCAAGCTTCTGCAATGCGCGAATCATATCGCTATCGCGCAGCGCACCCGACTGCCAGGCATTGACGATCGCCGTCACCATGCCAGACTCCGCAACCTTCGCTATGAATTCCTGATTGATGGTGTAACTCGTTGTCTCGCCCTTGATGCCGAGGTATTTCGCACACCAGCCAAGCGCCAGCGTATAAGCCTCAGAAACGTTTGATACGCAGATACCGAGCACCGACGTTGAGGATGTTTGCTCCCCGCTCGCCTGGGTTGCCGTCTTCGCCGTGGCGTTCTGCTCAATCAATCGGGCGCCCAGCTGCACCATGTAATCGCGTTTGCTGTCCATGGCCTCTTTAGCCAGCATGTTCGGCTGCGCCTGGGCATAACCAAACGAGCCTTCTTTGGGAAGCAAAAGCGGTGATCGGGAACCAATTTTCACGCCCTTCTTCTCGAGGTGATCGCGCCAGCCGGTATCAAGTCCAGTCATATACGGCTGCACCTGGCCACAGAACCACACGCTGTCTTCATAGTCAGCACTGTTACGGTAATGCCCGTGGTTTATCTCCACCAGCGCGGCCAGCGGTGAATCATCGATAGTGGGATCGTTGTTCTGAGCGCCGACAAAGGTGAACGGGATTTCGTCCCAGTAGTCCTTTCCTTTCGGCTTAGGGTGGTACTCACTGTCAACGGTGTAGGTTCCGCTTGCTGTGCCACCAGTCCGGCGCCATACCCGGCAGATAAACTTCCCTTCCTGCAGCGCCAGCTCGCGGTACTGGATTTCATCCTTGTAAGCGTAACCATCCGGCTCTTCTACGCATTCGCGCAGGACCACAAGCACCAGCTGATCGCGTCCGTTAATTCGCTTTGTTCGCCAGTTGATAATGTTCTCTGCCGGATAGCGGAGGATGATTGCTTCGTCGGACTCTTCAGCGTAATCAACGTAAATGCCCTCTCGCGCAACCTCGAGCACGTTCTCAGCCACCAGTTGCGACTGCTGATAAATACTGGTGCCGGCACCGTCAGCATTGTCCAACAGGTAATTGAGCTTTTCAGGGCCGTTAAACGTGGGGTCCTTGCGATACGCCATTCCAAGCATGCCGATCTTCGTATTACCGGCAATCGCATAGAACACCGCGCGGCTTAGATAGTCCTCATTACGCTTACGGTTGCGCGTGGATTTATCGGTTGGGTCGAGATAAGGCAGATACTTATTACCCGCCGCTTTTACGGCCTCAGCCCCTTTGCAAAAGTCCCTGTATTTCCGCCAGGCAGCAGAAGCCGCCCGGTGTTCTGGTCGAACCCAGGTGATATCGTCGTTTGCCATATCAGAAAGTGGTGTCCATGGTGATTGAGTATGCCGGTTTTACGATCGGGTAATCCTTCACGATGAAGTACCCACCAGCATCATTGGGGTGATCGTTATCTGCTGATTTGTCCGGTTCGCCATTTGCCGCCCAGATTTGCTGCTCGAGACTTTCGGTGTAAACCGGGCAATTCTGCACATTCACCAGGTAGCGGCGCTCGCCGTTGGCGTTACAGAACATGGCATTCATCGAGTTGATGCGGTCTTTAACCGGCGGGTTGGCATCATCAACAATAACGCTGAATCCGGCATCGTTGAGCTGGGCAATATCGGTCTTGCTGGCGTTCTGGGATTTTCGAGAGTCGCCAGAGGCATCCGGATAGATGTAAATCTCCCGGTTCTTCACATAACGGCCATCTTCATATCGCCAGAACTCTTCCTGGATACGCTTAATCATCGCCGGTGTGTCGTAGACCTTCACCAGCTCACGAACCGCGCGCGGTAGGCCGTTACGCTTTACGTGAACAATCGCAGCCATTTTTCCCACGTTGAAGTCCATACCGATAAACAGCGGATCCCCGTCCTGAATCTCGTCAGAACAGTTATTCAGCTTGCGGTTAAAGGTGTGGTAAATGGTCCCGCTGTTAAGGTTGGTGAACTTCCCGCGCAGATACGCCTGAATCAGTTCGTCAGGGTAAGAACTCAGCAGCGATGGGATATAGTCAGGCGGTAGATTCTTCGCATTGTCGAACGTGCTGGCCTGAATCAGCCCGTACAGGGCCGCCAGTTGGGGCTTTTCACGCACAGCCTTCACGAACTGCTGATAGACGAACTTGAAACCTTCCGGCGTTGTCGTAACGTCAATTCCATTCCTCAGGCCCGGGATGTTATAGCGCATTCGAGCGATGATTTTTCGCCAGGCCTGCTGCGCTTTAGCAGCCGACATGACGTCCAGCTCATCCACCATCGCATTACCGATTTTGAAACCTACTATCGAGCCGGGTTTCTCCATCGAACGGCAGATGGTTGTCCCGCGGTAGCGCCGTCCCTCGTAGAAGTGAACCTCTTTGTTCCCCTCGTTGATTTTGACGCTCAGCCCCCAGTCAAAGGCCACCTCTTCAATCGTCGGGTAGAAGATGTCACGAATCTGCGGGTACGTCGGCGCGAAATAACCCTGGTTGATTTTAGGGTGCTCCCACATCCCCTTACAGATGCCGCCACAACCCACCCACGTCTTACCGGAACCGAACCCGGCAACATAGGCTTTGAATTTGTGCTGCATCGCGAGGAAGCGCGCCTGAGGAATGTTAAGTGTCGGGCTGATCCCCATCGTCTGCCCTCGCATCCACTACGTTGATATTGATTGCAACTGGCGTTGGTTCATCGTCCTCGCCATCACCGGCCAGCTCTTTGCGGAGTTTCTCAACCTCCAGTTGCCGGCGTTCGATTTCAATCTGCTGCAGGCGCTGCGTGAATTCGCTATCGGCCAGGCCCAGGCGCTTCATGACCGCTTCGTACATGCGCTCGCGACTTATGGCCGTAATCTCTACGCCACTCTTCCCCAGCTTGACGCCGGAGTAAGCCAGCGCAGCATCAGGTGAAAGTTTCCTTGTGTCAGCGAAGTAAGGCTGGCCAATGCCATCGCCGTTGCAGCGTGGGCATTCTGGGTTTGGTTCTCGGTTGTGGTCATAACCATAGCCGCCAGTATCCTGCGGCAGCTTGGCACCTTCCCGCCCCTCGACTTTTGCCGTTTCCTCATCAAACTCAACTGCATCGCGCCACTGGTAGTGGTGACCGAAGCCCCAGCAGTAACGACACGCGCCGCGGCGATACTGCGAAAGCTGGTTTGCATCGAAGGTGGCGAGCTGCCACATCTGGGCCAAGACCTCATCGGCACTGCCAAGCGTACGCGCAATGGACGCTTTTTGCTGCTGGGCAATAGCCTGCGCAACGTTAGGATTCGTTATGAGCTGACGACCGTAGTTTGGGTCACTATAGCCAGCACGTGCAGCGGCAGCGGTGGCGTTGTTGTCCTTCAGGTACTCAGCGACAAATAAGCGCTGCTGAGCGGTAAGTCCATCATCATCCACCAGCTCATTTGCGCTTTTCTCTTTCTGCGCAGTGCGCATTTTTTTCTGCGTAGGCTTTTGCGCAGTTTGCGCAGAAGGTTTTTTGATATATCGACGGGCGGTAGCGTAGTTCAGTCCCTGCGCTTCACACCATTCCTTTGGTGATACGCCGGTTGCGGCATGATCGGACAGGAACCGTTGCTGAAGCACGCCCCAGTCCGGTTTCGCCATAGATTATTCCTATTTAATGTGAGGAAGAAAAAGGAATTAATGATTCGCCATAAAATATTAACTTTTATGTTTTGGAATTAAGGCTCTTTAGTTCAGGAGTTATTATGAAAAGAATTCTGCTAGCTGTTTTTGTGATCTGTGGTGCGCTGTCTCTTTCAGGATGTATTTTGCCTCCGGGAGGCCCAGGCGGCGGACATGGCGACGGATTCTCACATGGCCCGGGTTCTCGTTAATAAAAGCAGGCCCTTTACAGGGCCTATTCATGTCAGGTGGAATCAGGCGACACCACTTTCCTGAAGGAGAAAAAACTATCACAGGCGCCTGCTGTAATGCCCGCTACATTGTCGCAGTGGCCACGCTCATGCCCTTAAGTTACTGTCGCTTCATCGCCGCTTATAACCGGTGCACGTTTGGCGTTGCGCTGCCTTACCGCAGTATGTCCCCTTATTTACCCTCATAACGGTCTGAAATACCTGCTCGCCATTACGCGACTCGGGCAGCATCATTACTGCTGAATTGCCTTTCGGCTGCGGCCTGTCCGCTTCATTGATTCATTGGATTTCGCCCAGCAATAAAGAACCGCCTCTAGGCGGTTTATGCTTCATGAAAACATTTCATGTTGAATTAGGAATTTTCGCACAAATATCAGATTTGCCCAATCCGGGATAACCTCTGGAAAATCCTATGATTCATACTGTTCATTTTTTATGCCCAGTCAATCCAAGCACGGTAAGCTTGCTTCAAAACAACATTTTGTCAGCAATAGCTCAAGGGGCAACCCGAGTCAACCTACACATTTCGAGCTCTGGCGGCGATGTGACATCCGGATTTACCGCTTACAATTTCATCAAAACCCTTCCAATTCCAGTTTATTGCTTCAACATTAGCAATATAGATTCAATTGCTAATGCGATTTTCCTCGCTGGTACAAAGCGCTTTGCTAATCATGGAGCAAGATTTTTGTTGCATCCCTTTCAGTGGAACTTCGGCGGAATGCAAAATGTCGATCATGAACGAATGCGCGAATGGGTATCTAGTTTAGACCACGACCTTGACCGCCTCATTTCTATTTTTAACGAGGAAACTGTTTCCGCTGGGCAATTCACTGACTGGCGTGAGCTGATCAGAACTTCTTCCATTCTTAATCCTGAGAGAGCTGCAACTCTCGGCCTTATTGAAGGTATTCAGGAGGCTAGCATCGTTGAACCCAACGCTACCTGGTGGATTAATTGTTGACATGAAGTAACCTTTCAGAGCCCGACTATTTTTAAGATTATAGTAGGGCTTAATCATTGCCATTGTCGAAAAATGTTCTAATAAAAATCTTTTTTGGCAATTGACATGCCAAGATCTGTTATGCGCAAGGATATCTTTCTTCGTCTGGCGATCCATAACGTCTATGTCGTAATCAGTCGGGTAAATTAGCTTCAATAGGTCAAAATTCCTTCTATAGAGGCTGAAACCAGTGATACAAAATGCCTAACTAGCTCAGGCTGACGTCGTGACATCTTGCCCGTGTACTCGCCGCCGTCGTTCGTCGTCAGTTTGATGATGAAGATGTCGGACATTGAGAGCCTCTTTTTTCTGTAGCCGGCAACTAAAATTTCCACCACTTTAGAGTTCTTTAGTATCGTTTTTCCGACTCGTTTGGAGGTAAATTAAAGTTTTATTCTGGATTGCCGATCTATATATCTTTCGTTTAAAGTGGAATTAACAATGGCTTTTGAATCTATTGGTGCTGCCCAAGATTGTCGTCAGCATCTCGGCATAAAAGGTAATACCTACGCAACCGTAGGTGGGTACGTGGATGGTAATTATTACGCTGTGACTATTTCCTCAGACTACGATAAGGTTGTATTTAGTTTTGAGTCCTCAATCTGTGGTTATCAATATTTTGATTCGCGCTTTCAAAAAATGGAGTGGGACGAAGAAAACTGCACTCTAACCATAAGCAGTGATAAGCAAAACTACTCTTTCGAAGTGCATTTCCCAGAGCAGTAATTATCCACATAACCCATCAACTGCTAACTAAAATCACTGGCTGCACTGCTCAGTTATGAACTGTTGAAGTGCGGCTATTTTTGCTTGGTCTTGCTTGATTCTGTCTCGGATACCGAGAACGTTTCGTCCAGCAACTGAAGAGAGTTCGACGGTGGCATCATCGCCCATGCTGGCGGCGCTGGCGGTTTCGGTTGAGGCTGGCACTGGGCAGCGTCCTTTGACGCGCACCCGACCACCATTATCAAGCTTGCGCTGCAGAGCATCATTTTCAGCT
>Ga0308157_10009200_pt1 | contig 11018 bp, 8 predicted proteins | sample PhyBR1_FD_201035 | JGI IMG/M metagenome (GOLD analysis project Ga0308157, IMG submission 201035) | Phyllosphere microbial communities from UC Gill Tract Community Farm, Albany, California, United States - DLSLB.R1 | ecosystem: Host-associated > Plants > Phyllosphere > Unclassified | place: USA...
GCAAGATCCAGGGTCTTTAAAAGATATTTCAGGCGTTTCATAAATAGTCACAGCTTTAATTAGCGTGTCTGCACAACCACTAGATGACTTAGAAATTAATTTCACGTTGTAAATACCTGCAGCGTTATAAGTAGTTGACGGAGATTTTGTTGAAGAACTTAAACCGTTGCCAAACTCCCAACTTTGGAAAACAATGTTAGCATTAACAAAATTGCTCTCGTTATTAAACTGGATATTTGCATTGATGCAAAATGGGCCAACTGCAGTAAAAGCAGACTTAGGTTGTGCCAGTATTTGTATCGATTTAGTGATAATTAAATCACAACCGATATCGGTAACTACCTTTAGTGTCACTGTTTTTGCACCAACTGTGGCATATTTATGCTTAGGGTTTTGCAATATTGAAGTTTCGCCATCTCCAAAATCCCAACTCCACGACTTAATATTTCCGCCACTGTTAGGCGAAGTATCTAAAAATTGTACGTCAGTATTTACGCAAGCTTCGGCTGGTAACGAAAAATTAGGTGAAAAAACATCAAAATTGGTAAAAATCTCTTCGTCAGTAGCACAAATTGCTGCAGCCGGTTTTTGTATTAAAGCTTTAAGGATGTAGCTACCAGACTGCGAAAAAAATGCTTTAGCTAAGGAGTAGCGATACAAATAATAGGTTTGTCCGTCTTCTACAACAGTACTGAAATTAGGGTTATTGGCAATGTCTACCTTTAACCCATTATTTAATGTCCAAGTTATCTTATCAGTAGTATACGGCAGCTTTAAAACAAAGTCGAAATCGGTACCCAAACAAAAATTAGTTGCAGCAATATTACCTCCACTTGTAAAAACCTGTATATTGCTTTTTAGGTTTTTCAAATCTGTACCTGCTAAATACGCATAAGACTCTACCAAACCATATCCATAAGCAACGGCAACAAAACCACCACTGGCCATTAACCTATGCTGTTCTGAAGAATTGGTCACGTCTACTACAGCGTAACTATATTCGCCATTAGCAATAGGTTTAAATTGACTAGTTATAGCTGCACCATCTAAGGTAAAACCAGATATATCCACCGTTTTAATAATCACATTAAGAAAATACTTCGAGATGTTTGTATTTACGCCAGACACACTGTTTAACCTAGAGTAAACTGTAATATCTTTTAAAGTTTGTTCTATAGGATTAAGAATGGTCATTTCTGGATCGCCTAAGAAACTGCCGCCCTGTCCGCTTTGAACATTATTTGCCAAATTACAAGTTTGCGAAGTTTGGTATTGAGCAACCGCAATAGGCGATGTTGCTTTGATTACATTGGGTGCATTGGTATAAAATGTAATTACGCTTCCTTTGTTATATGGATTTGAAAGTGCCGTACCAGAAGCTAACGTTGTACTTCCATTAACGGTAACTGTTGTATTATCTTCTGAAACAATTATTTTAATTACATCGGTGTTGCCATTTAGTGTATTGTAAAACGGAGCGGAAACGAAGTTTTTGCCCCAGGCCGTAACCGGAAATAACTGTTGAAACAAGTTGTCTCCCCCATTTGGATTTCTGGTGTTACCTTCCTCACAATAAGCAGCCCAAGTATTGCCAGAAAACACTGCAATTGGCGTACAACCTGTAATGGCTTTAATAAATGAACCAGTTAGATCATCTACTGCTTGATATTGGTAAACATCACCTTTATTTAAAGTGATTTGAAAAGGCACATTTGCCGCACGAGTTCCATTTCTACTAGATTTAGTTGGCGTAATTTCTACGACAGTGCCGTCTTTAACACCAACTATTGAAAACTCCGAATACGCAGCCGCATTGGTATTTCCCATATTTTGTTGAGAAAAAACATAGTATTCTTGCGCTAACGTAGAGGTTGGCAATACTAAAGTAGAACCTGTTCTTGCATTATTTGAAATTACACAGTACAGCGAGATAGCTGCTGCAGTGGTAACATTTATTCCTTTATTCGTTTCCTTTGTGTCTGAAGATCCAATGTAGACATTAAATTGATTGGGATCAATAAACACAGGAGTAACTACATTCGCTACAATGTTGCCGCTGGCAATTACGGTGCTGCCAGATTTAACCTGATACGTAGTGTTTACGTCGGACGACAAAAACAACGTCATTCTAGATATCAGGCTATCAATGTGCCCTGTGTAAGCTACCCAGAAATCAGTTCCTTTATTAGATGTAGTTTGCGCAAAAACCGCTAAATTACCCCAGCAAAGCAGACCAAAAATCAATAACAATCTGTTTCTCATTTCATTTCTGTGCTAAAAGCGGAGGTTCGATAAATCTATCATATTGTTAAACAAAGTAAGCCGCAAACTTAAATTTGCGCATAAAAGTATCGGCAAAACAATAGGATATATCGATATGAAATCTGCAGAGCATCAAATGAGTTAAGAAAGCAAATTTTGGCGAGCGATAAATTCAAGCTGTTTATTAGCGACCAATAGCTTTTCGGTCAATTCTCTATTTTCTTTTCTGAGCGTGTAAATTTCAATCGCCTTATCAATATTAATTCTCAAATCTTCTTCCATCCAGGGCTTTTGGATGTATCTGTAGACTTGTCCTTTGTTAATCGCGTCAATTACGGCGTCTATATCGGTATAACCCGTTAAAATCATGCGTATTGGCTCTGGATGTTTTTCTAAAATAGACGCTAAAAACTCAACACCTGTAGTTTTTGGCATTCTTTGATCTGTGATGATTACCTGTATATCTTCTGCATCTAAAATTTTTCGGCCGTCTTCTGCAGACTCTGCGGTAAAAATTTTGTACAACCTACGGAAGGTGGCTGCAAAGGCGCTTAGATTATGTGGTTCATCATCAACGTAAAGGATATTCGCTGTCATTTTTCTGCTAATAAAAAGTTAAAAATACTTTTTTATTGTAATTCTAAAGAACTAATTTAGTCTTTTAGCTATGAAAAAAACTTTTTTACGTCGAAATTTTCATCTTTTTAGAATACCTTAAATGTATACACAAGGCACACCCTCTCCGTTGCATGAGCTGCTAGCGCAGACAAAGAAAACCCAAAACCTCTACAAACCACTGATACTAAGACTTTCTAACAAAGAAGACAAAACTAAACTAAACCAACTCATTTCAGAAACTCCCGGATTACAAGTTTTCGATACCATTAAAGAACAAGTAGGCGAACTTTTAAGATGCTTAAAGCCTTTAATAGTATTTATGCCAAAAACTGACTTAGAAAACCTAATTGATCAAAAAATTGGCAATAGCGAAGAATATGGCGTTTGGGTATACTACCCGTGGTTAAACAAATTGGTACATCTTTTAGATGAACAAGAATTTGTTATTGTAAGAACAAATAGAAATAAATACAAAATAACAGACGAAGAACAACAAACATTAGCCACAAAGAAAATTGGAATAATGGGTTTGTCGGTAGGCCAGTCTGTAGCATTAACGCTTGCCATGGAACGTGGTTTTGGCGAATTGCGCATCGCTGATTTTGATGAGCTAGACCTAAGCAATATCAACAGGATAAGAACGGGCGTACAAAACATAAAACTTAAAAAAACAGTAATCGTAGCCAGAGAAATCGCTGAAATTGATCCTTTTCTAGATGTTGTTTGTTACGATGAAGGAATTACAGAATCTAATCTAAATGACTTTCTTACTGGAAACGGTAAACTAGATTTACTGATTGACGAATGTGACAGTTTCGACATCAAGATAAATGCTAGGAAAATTGCAAAATCGCTTCAAATTCCGGTATTAATGGAAGGTAGCGATAGAGGCACAATAGACATTGAAAGATTTGATTTAGAACCAGAAAGACCAATTTTACATGGTTTAGTAGACCATTTAGACATGGACAAGTTCAAAGATCTAAAGACTTTTGACGAAAAGGTACCTTATATTACTGCTGTTACTGGCTTTGAAACACTTTCTCCAAGAATGAAAGCCTCTGCAGTTGAGTTAATGGCTACCATATCTACTTGGCCGCAATTGGCTAGTGCTGTTACTTTTGGTGGTGGTGTTAGTGCAGATTTGTCGAGAAAAATATTGTTAAACAACTTAAAAGTGTCGGGAAGGTTTTTCTTAGACCTAGATGAGATGATTGCCGACGAACCGATTGAAGTTGCAGACAAGAAAACATTAGAAAGTAAAAAGGCACTTACGACAGAGGAAATCGAAGCATTTATCAAGGAAAATAAGTTAGATGAAACGGATAAAAATGCAAAAGAACTTTCGGAAACGCAATTAGCTCAATTAATAGATGCCGTAAAATTGGCACCTTCTGGCGGAAATAATCAACCTTGGAGGTGGCATTACCAAAACAAAAAACTCCATTTATTTTTAGATGAAAGCACTGCCCTCGCCTATCTAGATCCTCAATTTATTTCTTCATATACTTCTATTGGGGCTTCGATCCAAAATCTTTTTTTGGCTTCGGCCTTAAACAAATTAGAAGTGAAACCGCTGTTTACGCCGGCGCTTGCTCCAAAACATTTGGCGGTTTTTAGTTTTGTCGATGCACAGGAGATCGCCGAAGAAGATGTACTGTTAGCAAAACAAATTCCACTTAGACATACTAACAGAAAAAGTCCTCAGCGAGAAGAAATTAGCGACGTTGACATAAATTACCTATCTAACTTAGTTACGGCAACACCTGGAGCTCAAATTACTTGGTTAAAAGACCCTGCAAAGATTAAATCTTTAACAGATATAGCTATTCAAACAGATTTGCTTAGAATGTATATTCCAGAAGCGCATGAAGATTTCATTGAAAAAGAAATGCGTTGGACGGCAGAACAAGTTGATCAAAGTGAAGATGGTATTGGCATCCATACGCTAGATCTAAGTAATAACGACCAGTTAGGCATGGCGCTACTTCGCGACAGAAGAATGATTAACTTTTTGGAAAAGATTAATGGAGGAAGTGCATTTGCTAGATTGCTTACGCAACAGTTTATGAGCTCTTCGGCCATAGGATTAATAACCATGCCAGATAACGAGATTACATCTTGGATAAATTCTGGAATTGCCGCAGAAAAAATGTGGCTGGGTGCTACGGCTTTAGGTCTGCAAATACATCCCGTTAATGTGCCAATTATATTTTTCTATAAAAACTCTGTAGAGAATAACATAACTTTGTCCAATGAAAAAAAGGAAAAATTAACCTTCGCAGAAAGGGAGTTTAACCTTATTTTTGACAAGCCAGAAAATCGAACATCGGCATTTATGTTCAGAATTTTTAAGGCAAGCGCATCTCCAAAAAGAACCATCAGAAAGTCTAACGATAAAATTTTCTCCATTGGAAGAGCATAATCCTGAAATTAAGCACATTAAGTTTACTGCTTTTAGAGCTGTAGATGATAGAGAAGCCTGCATGAGCTTTGTAGAAGGACACAAACGCGTACTTGAAATATTTGGTATTACTCAAATTACATCGGCTAAAGCCGACTGGATACTCAATCCTGATGTGTACGTGATGCTTGTTACAGATGCAGATACTGGAAAAGTTTTAGGTGGCGGACGCGTTCATAAAGCAAATCGTATAAATCGCTTACCTGTAGAAGAAGCTGTTGGTTACATGGACGAAAGCATCTATACAATGGTTGAAGCCAAAGTTGACTCTGGAACGGGAGAAGTAGCCGGCGTTTGGAATTCATTTGAAGTTGCCGGATTAGGCATTGGAAGTTTATACCTAAGTATTGCCTGTGTAGCTTACTCTGCATTTGTTGGCATTACCTCGCTATTTGGACTGGCTGCACCCGCAACCTACAGAAATGTTTACAATGGAGGTTTTAGGCCAATTATGGAATTAGGCAATAACGGAAGATTTTACTATCCAAAAGACGATATGGTTGCTACTGTGATGTTTAATGAAGACACCATTAACCTACCCATTACAGTAGCCGCTCAAAAAGATATTGGACTAGAAATGAGAAGAAAATTGATACACGAGCATGAAGTTGTTTCTAAAAGAGGTGACATTGTAAAGTTAACTTTTGACCTATCCAGAAAAAATGATTTATAAAATCTTTCGTCACCTCCTCTCTCTCTTCATTATATTTATCATTGTTGCTTGCTCTACAGCAGCTGCAAAGTCAAAAAACGACTTACCATTTAAGGTGCAGTATTTTAAGGATAAATCTAATAAGCTAGTTATAAATCAAGTAGTCAGTCAAAAATTTAGCAACTACAATAAAGACATTTTAAATTTTGGTGTAGAAGATGCAACAGTCTGGATTAAATTAACATCAGAACAGCAACAGGTTTTTAAACAACAACTCATTTTCATAGAACAACCTCGCTTTGTGATCTATGAAATGTACGACCAAAAACACATCAAAATATCTTCACCAAAAGCTGCCTTTAAATTACAGAAAGATACTCTTAAAAAGGATTTGCAGAACATTGCCTTTACTTTACCAGACACCGTTAAAAAAGGAGAATCATTCTATCTAAAACTAAAAGCACACGAAGCTTTTATCACCAAAATAGTGGTGTTAGAAGAAAAAGAACTTGACGAGAAAAACTCCCTTAAAGACATCATTTTTGGGATTTACACTGGCATTATGCTCGTAATGTTCGTATACAACCTCTTCTTGTTTATCATTGTAAAAGATAAGAGCTACATCTACTATGTAGTTTACATCCTTTTTACCTGGCTAACACAAATATCTATACAAGGTTTTGGTTTACGCTATATGTGGAGCGCAGACGATCCTATAAACCATTACTCGGTGGTAACGTTCTCTCTGATAGGATTAATTTTTGCAACCTTGTTTTCGGTATCTTTTTTAAGCACTAAAATCTTCGTTCCTAAAATTCACCGTGTTGTAATTACGTTTATATTAATTATTCCATTAAATTTTATAACACTATTTACAGTAGGCACTTACGCTAGCTTTATCATTATGCAATTGTTTACCATGTTTGGGGTAGTTATAGCCTTAACCACATCTTACATTGTATATTTTAAAAAGCACTTTAAACCTGCCGGATTTTATTTAATTGCCTGGTCTATTTTACTGGTTGGCGCAGTTTTATTCATCTTAAAAGATTATGGAGTTCTTCCTTACAATACGTTTACTACCTATTTACTACAAATTTCTTCTGCAATTGAGGTAGTTTTGTTATCCTTCGCCCTTGCTGACAAAATCAATTATTTCAAAAAAGAAAACGAAACAGCACAAGCACAGGCCTTAAATGCATCTTTAGAAAACCAAAAACTGGTAAAGGAGCAAAATATAGTATTGGAAAGAAAAGTTAAAGAACGTACCGAAGAGTTAGAAAATGCTAATGGTACGCTAAACCTAACTTTAAACAACCTAAAATCTACACAATCTCAGCTGGTAGATGCAGAAAAAATGGCGGCCTTAGGTCAGCTTACGGCGGGCATTGCACATGAAATTAACAACCCTATTAACTTTGTAACATCTAATGTTAAACCGCTACAATTAGATATCGATGACCTAAGAGACGTGATCAAAAAGTATGAGGGAATTGATTTAACTAAAGACATACACCCACAAATTGCAGAAATTGAAGCCTTTAAAAAACAAATAGATCTAGGCTTTATAAACAATGAGATCAGTTCGCTCCTTTCGGGGATTAGCGAAGGCGCTAAACGTACCGCAGAAATTATCAGAAGCTTAAGAAACTTTAGTCGTGTTGACGAAACCGACATGAAAGCTATTGATTTAAATGAAGGTCTTTTATCTACCCTGGTACTCATTAGAAATACCTTACCAGACAATTTAACTGTAATTAGAGACCTCGGAAATTTACCAAAGGTAGAATGTATGCCTGGTAAAATAAATCAGGTGTTTATGAACTTGGTTTCTAATGCTGTACAAGCCATTAGAAGTAAAGAACAACAAGCCGAGGAAGAATTTTTGACGATAAAAACTTGGTACAATAACCAACAAGTATTTATCAGTATTAAAGATACCGGCACAGGTATGACCGAGGAAGTGAAGCATCGTATTTTTGAGCCATTTTTTACTACAAAAGACATAGGAGAAGGTACAGGACTAGGTTTATCGATAGTTTTCAGCATTATAGAAAAACACAAGGGCCATATCGAAGTTATATCTGAAATAGGAAAAGGAACTGAATTTATTATTATATTGCAGGTAAACATATTATAAGCTTATCCCACATGAACAATCCTACCGTACGTGTCTTATATATAGATGATGAGGAGAACAATCTTCAGGCATTTAAGGCGAGCTTTAGAAGGATGTACGAGATTTATACCGCCATTTCTGCTGCCGATGGATTGAAAATATTAGAGAATATTGATATCCACGTCATACTTGCCGATCAGAAAATGCCAAACATGACTGGGGTAGAGTTTTTTAAAGGTATTGTAGAGACGCATCCAGACCCGACACGCATTTTGCTGACTGGTTATACAGATATTGAGGCTTTGGCCGATGCAATTAACCACGGTGACATTTATAGGTACATTACTAAGCCATGGAACGATTTGGAGTTACACAACTCTATTAAAAATGCTTACGACGCCTATAAGGCAAAAATAGATTTACGCAACAAAATAACAGAATTAGAAAAAACGAACGATGAACTTAATAGGTTTATCTATAGTATTTCTCACGAGTTAAGAGCTCCTTTAGTATCAGTAATTGGCATCATTAACCTTGTAAAAATGGAGGGCCTGTATGAGTCTAGCGGCGAATATTGGGGTTTAATTGAAACCTGTTCTAACAAGCTAGATTACTACATTCAAAAAACCCTACAATACTATAAAAACACCAAAGACGTTCCAGACCAAAGCGAAATAGATTTCAACAAGCTGGTCACCGAACTAATAGACCTACACACCTATTCTGATAAAGACACCTCATTTAATGTAAATATTAATCAAAATACTAAATTTGTAGGTGATGCTTTTAGAATTGAAGTGATATTAAGTAATCTGATTTCCAATGCGATAAAATATCAGAAAACTAACGAACTAAATAAAACTGTAAATATTGAAATAGACGTTAATGATTTTGATGCCAGCATCAATATAAATGATAATGGCTTAGGTATCCTTAAAGAACACTTAGAAAAGATCTTTACCCAATTCTTTAAAAGTAAAATGCACCACGGTAGCGGATTGGGCCTTTTTATAGTAAAAGAAGCCTTGAATAAGATTAATGGTACAATTAATGTTAGTTCAAATATAGAAGATGGTACAACCTTTAAAATAACCATACCAAATGCCAAATAGAACTGGAAGAGTGTTGTTAATTGATGACAATGATATTGACCTAAAAATCAATTCTAAGGTAATTAAGTTATCAGATTTTTTTGAGGAAATTATTTTATGTCAATCTGGAGAAGAAGGAATTGCTTATATCACTAAAAATATCGACAATCCGGATTTATTGCCAGATTTCATACTCTTGGACATACAGATGCCAGAAATGGATGGATTTGAGTTTTTAGAAATTTATAAGAACTTTCCTAAAGCATTTTTAGACAGCTGCAAGCTAGCCATTTTATCTTCGACATTAGATTTTGGAGATATCAAAAAAGCAGAGGCCAATCCGCTGGTAATAAAACTGCTGAAGAAGCCACTTTACCCCAACGAGCTGCAAGAATTGTTAAATAAACATTCTACTTTACTAGGTATATAAAAAAGTCCCGATATTAAATCGGGACTTTTTTAATTTAATGGGATATTGATATCTTGGAAAACACATTCTTTATTCACCATTTGAAATTCCAGTTTCTTTACTAAATTTCCGTCGGCAGTCTTAATCTCTAAGGTATGCGCCCCAGGTGTAATTTCTTTTAATACAAATACGTTAGTAAGGTTCTCGGGCTTTTTTAAAGTGCTGCAATCTTGAACACGAGTTGGAATTGCACCCGAGATTGGAGCAAGTGTACCACAGTCGTTTCCATCTATCATAAAATGTAATTCTAAAAGCTCTTTACCGCTATAGGAAATTGCCAATGAATACTGACCGTATTTTTTGTTTATATTCTCTTTATCGCATGCAAAAAGCATTGAAATAGCTATACCGAATATTAAGAGAGAGGCATTTAATTTATTACTCATGTTGATATTTTTCATTGCAAATATGGAAAATTTTTGGCCAAGAAAAATACTTATAACTAAGTATTTTCAAAGAAAAAATACGTTAATTAATACGCATTTTCAATCGCATTTTTCTACGCTGCCGTAAACAGTATGTGTTACAGGCGAAACAAAAGGAATACCCAAATTAGCAGCCCTTAAAATAAACAGTGCACCTATAAACAACGCAAACCAAGGAATTAGTTTTTGCGAATTAAACCGAAAATACTTCTTCAGATAAATTCCACCGAGGGAAATAAAAAGCATCAATGGGCTTGTACCTAAGCCAAAAAGCAGCATAAAGCCTGCGCCAGATTGTAGGCTAGCCGAATTAAGCGCCGTAGCTAATGCCAAGTAAACCATTCCACAAGGAATTAAGCCATTTAACATCCCTGCAAAAAATCCCCACAACGGCAGGTTAAACACTTTACCCATCAACTTAGCAATAGGTCTAATCATTATATCTTGTAGTTTCTGGAAACTGCGCACATATTTGCCGCTCCATTGAAGCAGGGTAAACGTAACCAGTAGTATTCCAATAAGTAAGCTTAACATTTCCTGTTTGGCAAAAACAGAGAAAGTGCTCCCCACCCATCCAGCAAGCAAACCAAGTACAGTGTAGGTTAAAATTCTTCCTACCTGATATAGCAATACCTGAAAAACGTTTTGCCAACTTCCCTGCTTATTTAACGGCAGGCTAAGAACAATTGGACCACACATAACAGCGCAGTGCAAGCTTCCCAAAAAACCCATTAAAAAAGCAATTGGCAGAAAACTCATATCGTAATGTCTTTTCTAAACTGATAATCTTTACCATTAGAGCGCCACTGCAAATTTAACGACCACAAGCCCTTATCTAACTTCGTAGCATCTATAATAATCAGGTTGGCATCACCAATGGTTTTACCACTGCTTTTTACATCTTTGGCCGCAGCAGAA
>Ga0308157_10009204_pt1 | contig 11012 bp, 7 predicted proteins | sample PhyBR1_FD_201035 | JGI IMG/M metagenome (GOLD analysis project Ga0308157, IMG submission 201035) | Phyllosphere microbial communities from UC Gill Tract Community Farm, Albany, California, United States - DLSLB.R1 | ecosystem: Host-associated > Plants > Phyllosphere > Unclassified | place: USA...
GATTTTACCGTGCAACCGGCAGAGACGCTCGCGCTCGTCGGCGCTTCCGGCTCGGGCAAGTCGACGCTGCTTGGCCTGCTGGCAGGCCTGGACACGCCATCGTCCGGCACCGTGCGGCTGGATGGCACCGACATCTTCGCGCTCGATGAAGACGGCCGCGCGGCGTTTCGCAAGGCCAAGCTGGGCTTCGTGTTCCAGTCGTTCCAGCTGCTCACGCACCTGAGTGCGCTCGAGAACGTGATGCTGCCCCTCGAATTGCGGGGCGAATCCGGTGCACGCGAAAAGGCCGCCGACATGCTGGGCCGCGTTGGCCTGGGCAGCCGCCTGAAGCACTATCCCAAGTTTCTGTCGGGCGGCGAACAGCAGCGCGTGGCGCTGGCCCGTGCCTTCGTCACGCAGCCGCCACTGCTGTTTGCCGACGAGCCGACCGGCAGCCTGGATGCGGCCACCGGTGAATCCATCATCGGGCTGATGTTCGAACTCAATCGCGAACGCGGCTCGACGCTGGTGCTGGTCACGCACGATCCGGGCATGGCCGCGCGCTGCGGCCGCACGATCACCATCGCTGCCGGCCGCCTCGTCGGCTGATTAATCAGCTGCCTGCGCGCACCTGCGCGTTGAGCACCTTGCGCACGGCCGCCGGCAGCTCGCCGGCCGTCAGGCCGATCGGCCCCACGCCATCGTCCACCAGCGCGTCGGCGGCTGCGCCATGCAGCCAGGCCGCCGCCGCTGCTGCCTCCTTGCCCGGCCAGCCTTGCGCCAGCAGCGCGCCGCAGATCCCCGCCAGTACGTCGCCACTGCCCGCGGTAGCGAGACCTGCGTTGCCGGTCGGGTTGATCAGCACCGCGCCATCCGGCCCGGCGATCACGGTGCCCGAGCCCTTCAGAATCACGATCGCATGCATGCGCTGCGCCAGTTCCCGCGCGCTGGCCAGGCGGTCGGCCTGCACCACCGACACCGTCATGCCCAGCATGCGCGCTGCTTCCAGCGGGTGCGGCGTGAGCACCGCCGGGGCGCTGCGCTGCGCCAGGCGCGCCTGCAGGTCCGGGCTGGCGCCGACCAGATTCAGTGCATCGGCGTCGAGCACCAGCGGGCTGTCGCTGTCGAGTGCCTTGGCCACCAGCCGCATCGCGTCGACCGAGTCGCCCATGCCCGGCCCGAGCACCAGCGTGCGGCCAAAGAAATCCAGGTCGTCGGCGGCGCGGAACATGATTTCGGGCTGGCTGCTGTCGTAGCCGGGCGGCGTGTTCAATGCCGCGACATACACGCGGCCCGCGCCGGCATACAGCGCGCCGCGCGCGGCGAGCACCGGTGCACCGGCCATGCCGTGCGCGCCACCGATGACGGCAACGTCACCAAAGTTGCCCTTGTGCGAGTTCTGGCGGCGCGCCGCGAAGCAGTGCGCGAACACAGGCAGTCCGTTCATGGCGGCCGATGCCGGCGTGGCCGCCGTATCCACGCCGAGCGTGTCCACGCGCACCACGCCGGCGTGATCGCGCCCGTCGGCCGTGTGCAGGCCCGGCTTGTCGGCGATGAACGTGATCGTGTGCGTCGCGCGCACGGCGATGCCATCGGGGCCGATGACGGCGCCCGTGTCGGCGTCCAGGCCACTGGGCACGTCCAGCGCCAGGACCGGGCAGCGCAGGCCGTCGAGGCCCGCGACGACGTCACGGTAGTCGCCCGCGAGCGGGCGGGTCAGGCCGATCCCGAACAAGCCGTCGACGACGAGCGCCCATTCGCCATCGGGCGGCAGCATGTCGAGCCAGCCCACGGTGCCGGAGCGCGCGCGTTCGTAGGCGGCAGCGGTTTCGCTCGAAGCGTCGTCGTTGCCGTCGCCCGGCAAGTGCAGCACAGTGGCGTTGACGCCCGCTTCGGCCAGGTTGGCCGCCACCTCCAGCGCATCGCCGCCGTTGTTGCCGGGACCGGCCAGCACCAGCACCGGCGCGCCACGCAGGTCAGTCCCTGATTCGCCCAGAATTTGAAGCGCGTAGTCGGCGGCAGCCTTGCCGGCGCGGGTCATCAAGCTGCCCGGCGCCAGCGTGTTGCTGGCCGCGTGTTCGATGGCGCGCAGCTGCGCGACAGTGTAGAGAGGGTGTGCCATGGTCGTTTGCGTGAATGAGAATGCCACCATTGTCGTGCATTCGCGCCAACGTTGGCGCGCCGTCCGCACTACAATGGCCCTCCCATCATCAGGTTCGTAGAGGGAGCGCGTATGGATTGGCAATTCTGGATCGACCGTGGCGGCACATTCACCGATATCGTGGGGCGCCGCCCGGATGGACTTCTCGTCACGCACAAGCTCTTGTCCGAGCACCCCGAACAGTACCGCGATGCGGCCGTCGCCGGCATCCGTCACCTGCTGGGCATTGCGCCGGACGCGCCGCTGCCGGCGGCCGGCATCGAGGCCGTCAAGATGGGCACCACCGTGGCCACCAACGCGCTGCTCGAACGCAAGGGCGAGCCAACGGTGCTGGCGATCACGCGCGGCTACCGCGACGCGCTGCGCATCGCCTACCAGAACCGGCCACGCCTGTTCGACCGCCACATCGTGCTGCCCGAGCTGCTGTACGCACAGGTGATCGAGATCGACGAACGGATCGGCGCGCATGGCGACATCGTGCAGGCGCTCGACGAAGCGGCCACGCAGGCCAGCTTGCAGGGAGCGTTCGACGCCGGCCTGCGTTCGCTGGCCATCGTCTTCATGCACGGCTACCGCTACACGGCGCACGAAGCCGCGGTGGCCCGCATCGCGCGCATGATCGGCTTCACGCAGGTGTCGGTCTCGCATGAGGTAAGCCCGATGATGAAGCTGGTCGCGCGTGGCGACACGACGGTCGTCGACGCTTATTTGTCGCCGATCCTGCGCCGCTATGTCGACCAGGTGGCCGACGAACTGCCGGGCGTGAATCTGCAGTTCATGCAGTCCAACGGCGGCCTGACCGATGCGCGCGCGTTCCAGGGCAAGGACAGCATCCTGTCCGGCCCCGCCGGCGGCATTGTCGGGATGGTGCGCGCGAGCCGGCAGGCCGGCTTCGAGCGCGTGATCGGCTTCGACATGGGCGGCACGTCCACCGACGTGTCGCACTTCGCGGGCGAATTCGAGCGCGTCTTCGAAACGCAGGTGGCCGGCGTGCGCATGCGCGCGCCGATGATGAGCATCCACACCGTCGCTGCCGGCGGCGGTTCGATCCTGCATTTCGACGGCAGCCGCTACCGCGTGGGCCCGGACAGTGCCGGCGCCAATCCCGGGCCGGCCAGCTACCGGCGCGGCGGCCCGCTGGCCGTCACCGACTGCAACGTCATGCTCGGCAAGGTGCAGCCGGGTTACTTCCCGCACCTGTTCGGCCTGCGCGGCAATGAAGCGCTGGACGTCATCACCGTGCGCCGCCGTTTCGATACGCTGGCGGGCGAGATTGGCGCCGCCACTGGCGAGCGTCCCGCGCCGGAAGCCGTGGCCGAAGGCTTCATCGCGATCGCGGTGGGCAATATGGCCAACGCGATCAAGCAGATCTCGGTGCAGCGCGGGCACGACGTGACCGACTACGTGCTCACCAGCTTTGGCGGCGCCGGCGGCCAGCACGCCTGCCTCGTGGCCGACGCCCTGGGCATGCAGACGGTGTTCATCCACTCGCTGGCTGGCGTGCTGTCGGCCTACGGCATGGGTCTGGCCGACCAGAGCGCGATGCGCGAGCAGGCCGTCGAAGAGCGGCTAGGCGATGCCGTGCTGCCGTCGCTGGCCGCGCGCCTCGGCGTGCTGGGGGAAGCCGCACGCGCGCAGTTGCTGGCGCAAGGCGTGGCGCCGGCGCGCATCACGCTCGTCGAACGGGTGCACCTGCGCTACGAAGGCACCGATTCGGCGCTGGTTGTGCTTGCGGGCGACATGGCGGCGATGACCGCGCAGTTCGAGCAAGCGTACAAACGGCGCTACTCGTTCCTGATGCCGGCGCGCGCGCTGATCGTCGAAGCGGTGTCGGTCGAGGCCATCGGCCAGTCCGATGCACCGCCGGAGCAGGTGGTGGCCACCACCACGCCAGTGGGTGACGCGGCCCCGCAGGACAGCGTGCGCATGTACAGCGCGGGCCGCTGGCACGACACCGGGGTCTACGCACGCGCTGCGCTGCAGCCGGGGCACGCTGTGCGCGGCCCGGGGATCATCGCCGAAGACAATGCGACCACCGTCATCGAGCCGGGCTGGGAAGCACGCGTGACGCCCTTCAACCATCTGGTGATGCAGCGGGTGGAAGCGCTGCCGGAACGCCGCGCGATCGGCACCACGGCCGATCCGGTGATGCTCGAGATCTTCAACAACCTGTTCATGTCGATCGCCGAACAGATGGGCCTGCGCCTGCAGAACACGGCGCACTCGGTCAACATCAAGGAGCGGCTGGACTTCAGCTGCGCGATCTTCGACCAGGATGGCAACCTGGTGGCCAATGCGCCGCACATGCCGGTGCACCTGGGCTCGATGGGTGAGAGCATCAAGACCGTGATGCGCGAGAATGCGGGCCGCATGCACGCGGGCGACGTGTATATCCTGAACGACCCGTACAACGGCGGCACGCACCTGCCCGACGTGACGGTGATCTCGCCCGTGTTCGACGAAGCGGGCGCCGAGATCCTGTTCTACGTCGGCTCGCGCGGCCACCACGCCGACATCGGCGGCACCACGCCGGGTTCGATGCCGCCCGACTCGAGCCACATCGAGCAGGAGGGTGTCCTGATCAACAACTTCAAGCTGATCGACGGGCAGGACGGCGTGCTGCGCGAAGAGGCGCTGCGGGCCATGCTGCTGGGCGCGCGCTACCCGGCGCGCAACCCCGACCAGAACCTGGCCGATTTGCGGGCGCAGGTGGCAGCCAACCAGAAGGGCGTCGAAGAGCTGCACAAGATGGTCGCGCACTTTGGCCTGGATGTCGTGCGCGCCTACATGGGGCACGTGCAGGACAATGCCGAAGAAGCGGTGCGGCGCGTGATCTCGGCGCTCAAGGATGGCAGCTTCCACTACCAGCTCGATAATGGCGCGCACATCGACGTCGCGATCCGCGTGGACGCCGCGGCGCGCAGCGCGCAGATCGACTTCACCGGCACGTCCGGCCAGCTGCCTAACAACTTCAATGCGCCGTCGGCCGTATGCATGGCGGCGGTGCTGTACGTGTTCCGCACGCTGGTCGACGATGAGATTCCGCTGAACGCCGGGTGCCTGAAACCGCTGGAGGTCATCATCCCGCCCGGCTCGATGCTCAATCCGCATTATCCGGCGTCGGTCGTGTCGGGCAATGTCGAGACCTCGACCTGCATCACCAACGCGCTGTATGGCGCGCTGGGCGTGATGGCGGCGGCGCAGGGCACGATGAACAACTTCACGTTCGGGAATGACCGCTATCAGTACTACGAGACCATCTCGGGCGGCTCCGGCGCAGGCGATGGTTTCGACGGCACCGACGTGGTCCAGACCAATATGACCAACTCGCGCCTGACCGATCCCGAAATCCTCGAATTCCGCTTCCCGGTGCGGCTCGAACAGTACGAGATCCGGCCCGGTTCCGGTGGGGCAGGGCGCTGGCATGGGGGGAACGGGGGCGTGCGGCGGGTGCGCTTTCTGGAGCCGATGACGGCGGCGATCCTGTCGAACAACCGCATCCACGCGCCGTTCGGCATGGCCGGTGGCGGCGAAGCAGCGCGCGGCAGGAACAGCGTCGAGCGCGCCGACGGCCGCATCGAGCCGCTGGGGCATATCGGCAAGATCGACATGGGCGCCGGCGACGTGTTCGTCATCGAGACGCCGGGCGGCGGCGGTTACGGCAAGCCCTAGCACGGGGCAGCATATTGTGGCCCGCCCGCGCGCCCTGTATGCTGCACCAGCATCGATTTTTACCACTACTACGAGAGAAACCATGAAACGTGTACTGACCTGCTCCGCCCTGGTGGCGGCAATGCTGCTGACGGTGACCGCCTGCAAGCGCGCCGAAGCCCCGGCCACGCCGGCTGCCGAAGCCAGCAGCGCGACCAGCACCACCGCGCCGGCCGTCGCCTCGCAACAGATCGACACCGTCGTCGGCACCGGCAAGGAAGCCACGTCCGGCTCGACCGCCGTCGTCAACTACACCGGCTGGCTGTACGAGCCGGCCGCCACGCAGCAGCGCGGCAAGGAGTTCGATTCGTCGATCGGCCGCGAGCCGTTCAGCTTCCAGGTTGGCGCCGGCCAGGTCATCAAGGGCTGGGACGTGGGCGTGCAGGGCATGAAGGTCGGCGGCAAGCGGACGCTGATCGTGCCGGCCGACATGGGCTATGGCGCCGGCGGCGCAGGCCCGATCCCGCCGAACGCCACGCTGGTGTTCGAGGTCGAGCTGCTCGACGTGCGTTAATCCGCGACCGGCGCCGGCGCCGGCGCTTTTGCCGGGGCCTTTGCTGGCGCTGGCGCTTGTGACGGTGCTGGCGCTGGTGCCGGTGCCGGTGCTGGTGCCGGTGTCAATGCTGGTGCCGGTGTCAATGCTGGTGCCGGTGTCAATGCCGGTGCCAGCGTTGGTGTCAATGCCGGTGGCAGCGCCACGCGGCGCGGCGGCGCGGCCACCGGGTCCTGTTTCGCGCCCGGCGCTTCGCGATCCCGGATGCGGTACCAGGCAAGGCCCAGCAATTCATAAGTGGCATACCATGAGCGCCGCATGCCTTCCGCGCTCGGCAGCCAGGCATCGAATCCGTAGTGCGGGTTGTACACGAACATCGTCGGCGCCTCCACCACATCGAGACCTTCGCGCTGGAACACATTGCGTGCACGGTGCATGTGCATCGCATCGGTCACCAGCAAGATCCGCTTCACGCCGGCTTTGCGCAGCAGCACATTGCTGTAGATGGCATTTTCGCCCGTGTCGCGCGAGCGCCGTTCGATCCACTTGACCGGCACCCCGAAATCCTCGCGCAGTGCCCGGGCCATGGCGTCGGCCTTGGTGTACCCCATGTCGATCGTGGCCGGATCCGCGCCACTGCCGCCATTGCCGCCGGTGACGAGGATCGGCAGGCCGGTGCGCCGCTGCAGATGCGCGCCGTAGCGCAGCCGCGCCAGCGCGGTGTGGTCGGGAATGTCCCGGTTGTCGTATTCGCCTGCGCTGCTCAAACGGCCTGCCGCCAGCACGACGATGGCCTCGGCCTCGGCACTTTCGGGCCGCGCGAGCGGCTTGGTCATTTGCTCCAGCGGTCCGACCAGGAAGCTCGATCCGGCATTGCTCGACATGAGAGTCAGCAAGGCCAGGCCGGTGCCGGCGACGATGCGACCGGCGCGAGGCCGGAAACGCCACAGCAATAAACCCAGCCCGATGATCAGGAACAGGCTGGTGGGAGGCAGGAAAAGATTACGGGGAAGGGCGTTGATTAGATCGAGCAAAATGGAAGGCGATCGGGGCGCTGTAGTAATAATGACACCGACAGTAGACCGTAACTTGTGCAGTGCGTCAAGTTGCCGGCCCTAGACGCGGTAGCCGGTATTGAGCACGTACAGCTCGAGCGGCAAGGCGACGATGGCCAGCAGCATGGGGAGCATCCACACGAATTTCTGCATCCGGCTCATGCGCGGATGCCGTTGCCGGCGCGTGCGGTACGCCCGATAACCGGCATACGCACCCAGCGGCGGCAGGATGAAAATCGGGATCGCGAGCCAGAAGGTCAGCGCCGACAGCAGCGTCAAAGCGAGGGAGAGCAGTGCCATGGCAGGTGGTCGTGGTACGGTTGCAGGATCATTCGAAGCGCGGCTGCATGGCGGGGTCGGTGCTGCACCCGCGTTGTTGCTGCGCCCAACGCGGCGGATGGCTGTCCCGGGGATCGGCCAGCAGCGCCGCGGGCCGCAATTGCACATATTTGAGCACGGCATCGCAGTTGCGCTGCGCAGCGGCATGCTGGTACAGGGCCAGCGCCAGTGCGTCCTCGCCGCGCTGTTCCATCAGCAGCCCATACCGGTAGAACGCGGCCGGGTGGCGCGCGCTCATGGCGCGCTCGTACAGGTGCGCCGCTTCATCGTCATGCTGCGGCTGCGCGCGCAGCGTATCGAGCAGGATGCCGAGGGCAGTCTCGGCGCGCCCTGCGCTGCGGCCCAGCGCCCTGCGGTACAGCGCAGCCGCCTCCACATCATCCTGCACATTGCCGAGCCCCAGTTCGAACGTGCGGCCCAGCAGGTACAGCCCGGACGCGTCATCCTGCGCCGCCGCGCGCGCCAGCCAGCCGGCAGCGGTATGGCGGTCATCGTCGTTCGCTGCGCTGCGCATCAGCAGGGTGCCGAGCCGGACCTGGGCGTCAGGCAGGCCACCCTCGGCGGCTTGCGTCAGCCAGTCAAGGGCCAGTTCGGGGTCGGGGTCGTTGCCAAGGCCATGCTGGTAGCTCCAGGCCAGGTTGGCCTGCGCCCAGCCATGTCCCTGCGCCGCAGCCTGTGCGTACCACCAGGTAGCCCTGTATGGGTCGCGCGGCACGCCAGCACCGCGCCAGAACAGGACGCCCAGATTGTTCTGTGCATGCGCATTGCCGGCCCGCGCCGCCCGTTCGTACCATAGCGCGGCTTGTGCAAGGTCGGTCCGGACGTTGGTGCCGCGCTCGTACCAGGCGCCGAGCCGGTTCTGCGCCACCGGATCGCCGCCGGTCGCCTGCGCCGTGGTGGTGACAAGGCCCGCCGGATCGGGCGCCGGGAATGCGCCAGTGTGAAACCATCTGAACTGCGTCTTGAGCCACCCGCCCGGCGCCTCGCCCGTGGACACCACTGCGTGATAGGTGCAGCCGCGCAGGCTGTCGAGCGCAGCGTCATCCAGGTCGGCGCGGCCCGCGGAACCGGTGACGCGCGCTTCGAGCAGATAGCCTTGTTCATGGATGCGTGCTTCGAGCGTGGTCGTGCCGCTGGCATGCTGTGCCAGCGCGGCGGCGGGCCACACGGGGCGATGGCAGGCGTACAAATCGAACTTGAGGGCGGACTGCGCGTCGGCGGCGCAGGCCGTACCGCAGCCCATGATGGCAGCGGCGCCGATGGCGACATGGCGCAGGACGGCCTGGATGCGGGGCGTGAGCACGTCGTTCAACCGGCCGCAATTCCGTACTTGCGCCGCGCCGCCTGGTATTCCTCGGTCAGCGTCGCCAGCCGCGGATGTTGCGCATCCTGGGCCCGGATCTCGTCGAGCAGCCCGGCGGCGGTCTGGCCCAGTGGATGGTCCCAGCCCAGTTCATTGATCTGGCGGAGGATGCCGCCGGCGGTGGCCACCATCACCTGCAGGTTGCGCGGCGCCAGGTGCAGCGCTTCGCGCAGCGTCTGGACGGCGCCGCGCACGTCGCCCATATTGCGCTTTTCGTCGGCGACGCCCAGCAGGATCTGCGCCTGCGCCTTGAGTTGCTGCCCCATGTTCTCGAGCAGGTCGGCGCGCCCGGCGTCGACGAACACCGTCATCGCCTGGTCGGGCGACAGGCCGCTGCCGGCATCGTTCACCACCGTCAGCATCACGCCGGCCGCCTGATCGTCGAGCCGGTGCGCCAGGCAGGAGCGCGCCAGTTCCACCTTGAGGCCGGAGGACAGCGCATTGTTGGCGCGCACCGCCGACACGGCGTTCTGCAGGCCGGCCACGGCCGCGCCGTCGTTGCCCGACCGGTCGAACAGGAGCGCATTGGCATAGGCGTGACAGGCCTCGTAGCCGGGCGCCGAGCGCAGCGAGCGTTCGAGGTCGCGGATCACGCCGGCGGCCTGCAGCAGCTCGCCGCGCGCCACCAGCGTCCTGACCAGGCTGACGTGGTCTTCGGGATCGCGAAACGCCGAGTAGCGTGCCCTGGCGACGACCTGGCGGAACGACGTTTCGGCCACGGCCATGTCGCCGGTGGCCAGCGCGAGCTCGCCCAGCGTGCGCAGGCGCCGGACAACGTGCGGCGAGATGGCCACCGCGTCGGCCAGCACGCTCTGGGCCAGTGCCGGCTCGCCGCTCGACGCGAGACAGTGCGCCAGCAGATCGTAAGCGGCCATCAGGCGCGGGTTGGCCGCCAGCAGTTCTTCGAGGATCGCGCGGGCGTCGTCCGGCTGGCCCAGCGCGAGCAGCGCGCGCCCCAGGCCCAGGGCCGCCCAGCCGACCGGGCGTTCGGCCAGTACGGTGCGGTACACCGCGGCCGCCTCGGGATGTTCGCCCAGCGTCGTGTGCAGTTCGGCGCGCACACGCGCGAAGTCGGCGGCAAAGCGCGGCTGCGCCTGCGCGCCGTCGGCGCATGCGGTGATGGCTTCGCGCAGCCTGCCTTGCGCCGCCAGTTGCCAGGCCGGGAGCAGGGCGCCGCGCCGGTCAAGGGCGCGCTTGATGCGCGTGCTGATCAGGTCGACCGTGAACGGTTTGAGGAGGTAGTCGGTCGGCGCCAGTTCGGCGGCGCTGACGACCTTGTCGCGCTCGGCCTCGGACGTGAGCATGATGAAGATCGTCGACGGCGTGATCAAGCGATGCTGGCGCAGGTCTTCCAGCAGTTGCTGGCCATCCTGGCCTTCGCCGGCGCCGCTGGCCAGGTCGTATTCGCACAGGATGATATCAAAGGCGCGCTGCTGCAGCTGGCGGATGGCCGTGCCGGCATTGACCGCGTGCTCGACCTTCGTGATGCCGGCCAGGCCCAGCATGTTTTGCAGGCTGGTGCGCATGCCCGGATTGGGATCGATCACCAGTACTGCCAGGTTCGCGTTTTCTTGCATCGTCGCTTTCGTCGCTCTTGTCTGTCCTGGCCGCGTGCACCGGACGGCGCACATCGCAAGATTGTTCAACGTTAAGATACCGGCAAGTGCCGAATCGATCAAGGAAACCGGTGCGCTGCGTGCGCGCGCTGCCAGCCGGTCGTCGATGGCAGCCCGGCCAGAGGGGTGAGGCTGTATAATACCGGCCTATCTTCCACCCTAGCAGCCACGCTGCATCAACCGACTGTCCAAGCCATGTTGATTCTGCCGGGTTCCAATGCCCTGTCCGCCTTCCGTAGCCAACGCCTCCTGAGCCAACTGCAAGCTGTCGCCCCGTCGATCGCTGCCGTCCAGG
>Ga0308157_10009206_pt1 | contig 11010 bp, 12 predicted proteins | sample PhyBR1_FD_201035 | JGI IMG/M metagenome (GOLD analysis project Ga0308157, IMG submission 201035) | Phyllosphere microbial communities from UC Gill Tract Community Farm, Albany, California, United States - DLSLB.R1 | ecosystem: Host-associated > Plants > Phyllosphere > Unclassified | place: USA...
ACTCTATTGAGAATCGTTTTCATTAACTTGTCCCAGTATAAATTCCTCGACTGCACCGGACAATATCCAAAAAAGAAATACGGCATACCCGATTCGGCAATTTACGCTTATCTATTGAGTTGAGAATTGTTATCAATTAAAATGAGCAGATAGTAAAAAAAGACTCGGCAGATTATGGGCGTATCCGCAAACTTCGCCGGCGGCAAAAGATGCACGTCGTTGAGTTGGCCTGCGCGCCCCAAAAAACGCTGCACAGAAAAGGGAGACTACCTATGCGGAACACGCCTTCGGCGGATCGTTTGATTCGGGATTGGAACGGATTGCCGGCCAGATTGTTGGATGTCAGGTTCAAAAGATTGGAAGCGGACGAAAGGTTTCGCTTCGGCGGATCTTCCTCGGCCGCGTTCGTGCTTGTCTCAAGCGGAAAAGGGCATCTGACGCTCGGCAAGGAAACGGCCTACTCCTTCGACGGAGCGTATGCGATCCATATATCTTGCCGTTCGGAGCTTGCGCTCACCGCCGAGCACGAGACGGAGCTGTATCTATTCGACTATACGTTTCCCGGCACGAACTGCATGAACGAATATTCGAAGGAGTCGGCGGATCTGGCATTCGCGCCTTCGGATCTGCTGGAGTTGAAGCGTTCGTTCGATCTTTTGTTGGCGCAATGGCACGGACTGAAAACGTTGGACCAGCTTCGATTGAGGTCGCATTTGTATGAATCGGTACATATTTTTCTTAAGCAGCAGCAGGAATCGGAGAAAAATAAAACGGCAAATCCCGAAGACCGACGCGTTCTGCGGGCCCTGCGATACATGATCGGGCATCTGTCGCGAACCGTTACGCTCGCCGAACTTGCGGAAACGGCAGGCTGCGGAACCCGAAGGCTTTCCCAACTGTTCCGCGAACGCTTCGAGCGCTCGCCGCTTCAAGTATTGATCGGGATCCGAATGCGTCAGGCGAAAAAAGACTTGAAAAGCACATCCGCGAACTTGCAGCAAATCGCCGAACAAGTCGGGTATGCCAACGCCTATTCCTTCAGCCGTCAATTCAAGCAAAGCTTCGGCCTCTCGCCGGAGCAGTATCGCAGGTCGGATGCCTCGGTACATCGGCTCGGCGAATCCGATTCGACGTCCGCGTCGGCGTCGGCCCGCTTGCTGAGCGATCTGCAAGCAGCCGAAAATATCGGACACGAGGCGGCTTGTCTTCCCGCAGCCGAAGTCCGAACGAAACATTCCTCTCCCCCGATCGGCGCTCCAGATGTTATTATTCCGGGACCGACCCGGACCGTCAGTACCGTCATGGGCAATATCGAAATTCCCGACCGCCCTCGGCGCATCGTCACCGACTGGAGCATCGGGCATCTGCTGGCACTGGGCGAGCAGCCGATCGGTGCGCCTTCCACGCTCACGGACAACGCCGGGCTGCTTGATGCGTATTGGAACGCGGCTCCTGCGGATATCGGGAGACATAATGAAATTTCGTATGCGCGCATTATCGAACTGGAGCCGGATCTGATCTTGACCTGGAATCGGGAAGCTTATGCTTCTTACGCCAGAATTGCGCCTACGCTTGTCTTCGAATCCGATCATTGCGGCGGAATGGAAAACGAAATGCATCGGCTGGGTCAATGGATCGGACGCAAAAAAGAAGCCGAAGCCTGGATACGCCAGGCTCGGCTGCGTACGTATAATCTGCGAAGCCGATTGGCCGCGCGTTTCGCGAAGCCCGCTACGTTCACGTTGGCCGATCCGTATTGGTGCGACGCGCAGGTTACGTTGATCGGAAACGCGGCTTATCGCGGAGGGCGTGCCGTTTATGACCGACTGAATCTGTCTTCGCCTTCTTCCTTAGGACGCATGCTCGCCGGCAGCGGGCAGGACTACGCTCGCGTCGGCGAATCCGAATTGGAAGCCAATTTGGGCGAATGGGTGCTGGTCATGAACTATGACGCTTCGCATAATCTGACTTCGGCGCCGCAGTGGAATCGCGAAGCCGTCGCGCGGCGGCACCGGATCGTCGACCTGCCGTGGAATCGCTATTTCCAATCCGATCCGCTCTCGTCGCTGCTTCAAGCCGAAGAGTTGACGCAGATGCTGGATCGACCGTTTTCGCCGTTTTGAGCTTTTTATATCGGATCAGATCAAAGACCCGTAAGCCCCGTTCGTCAGCTTCCGCAATTCTTGCTGCGCCGCGTCGTTGCAAAAAACGACGGTAACCGTCTGGTCCTGCACGTGATGAATGAATCGACGATCGGTCCCTTGCACGATATTTTGCACGCTTCCGAGCACGAAGATATCAAACCAATCGCCTTGATTCATCGCGGAGATTTCATGCCGGTTCCCTTCATGCACGAAAGAAATGTTCGTCGTGCTTTCGGTCGGATCGAATTTGCCTTGCAGGTCCGAAATGCGGATGCGGCCTTCCGACAATCCGATCATGCGCGTGATATATTCTTCGTAGACATCCGACCCTTCCGCGCTTTCGAGATCAAACGTCCAAATATTCGCGGATAAACTAAACATGCCGAGTTCGGCCAACAAGCGCGTATACGGCTCTTCTTCGTAATAAGCAGATCCGTTGATTCCCGTCAGTTCCAGCACTTTTTCTTTGGTTTCTTTGAATGTCATACCCAAATCGGCAAGGTTATCGAGCTGTTGTTCCAAGGTTAGCATAAGTTCACTCCTTCATACGAAGCATAATGGGATGATCGTCGTTCAATTGCAGCAGATCCCACAGATTTCCGTACAGGTCTTTGAATACCGCCACGGTTCCGTAAGAGTCTTCTTTCGGTTCGCGGACAAATTCGATCCCGTTCGCGACCATCTCCCGATAATCGCGCCAGAAGTCGTCCGTGTTCAAAAACAGGAATACCCGTCCGCCCGCCTGATTCCCGACAAACGGCTCCTGCTCGGGCTTGGACGCGCGGGCCAGCAGCAGCGTCGTGCCCGCCGATCCCGGAGGCGCGACGACGACCCAGCGCTTGTCCTGCTCCGGCTGGTAGATGTCTTCCACCAGCCTAAAATGCAGCTTTCTCGTGTAAAACTCGATCGCTTCGTCATAATCGTTCACGACGAGCGCGATATGTACGATGGATTGGATCATGATGGTTTCCTCCTGCAAAACGGAACACGCCCGCTGTTTTGTCCTATTGTACCACTTCCGTCTTTTGAGTTCTTCTTCTCAACCGCATAAAAAAGAAAGCTGCCGCTTCGTATGCGGCAGCTTTCTTCACTTAGAAAAATCAGCTGACCTTCACCGTATATCGGCCCGATCCGAGACGAAGTACAAGGGTTCCATTCTCGTTTACGATCGGCTCTGCTCCCAACACTTCCGCCGGATCGCGTTCATCCACTTTGACCTTTTTCCCGTCGGTATCCGGCAATCGCAGCTCGGCTGTCGTGTTCGGCGGCAGTTCGATCTCATACACCACCTCGCCGTTTTCCCGCTTGGTCCAGCCGCTGACGATTTTGCCGTACGGCGAATCGTACTGCGCGCGTGCATGCGTTAAGCCGGAATTCGGATTCGGGCGCAGCACGACACGCTTGTAGCCCGGAGTTTGCTCATCCAGATCCAGCCCCGCGACCGCCCGGTACAGCCAATCGCCGATCGCGCCGTACGCGTAGTGGTTGTACGAATTCATGGCGTCGCTCCAAAACGAACCGTCCGGCTTGATGCCGTCCCAGTGCTCCCAGATCGTCGTCGCGCCCTGATGGATCGAATACAGCCAAGACGGATACTCTTCCTGCTGCGCCAGCTGCACCGCGATATCGTGGTAGCCGTTTTCCGACAGTACATGGCACAGATACGGCGTTCCGACGAATCCGGTGGTGAGGTGCATCTTTTCCCCGCGTACCGATTCGGCCAACGCATCCGCCACCCGCCGCTTCGTCTCGCCTTGAACGAGATCGAACATCAGCGCCAGCACGTACGAAGTCTGCGTATGTCCGGCCAGACGGCCGTTAGGCGTAATGAATTCGTCGGAAAAAGCTTGAACGATGCGGCCGTGCAGGTCTTCGTATTTGCGCGCATCGTCGCTTTTCCCCAGAACGGCCGCGGTCTTGGCGACCAACGAAGTCGAATACGCGAAAAAGGCGGTGGCGATCAGATCGCTAGGGGTCGCGCCGACGTAGCTGTTTTCTTTCGCGTCGAGTCCGAGCCAGTCTCCATAATGGAATCCGGTGTTCCACAGCAGCTCCTGATCGCCCTGTGCCCGGATATATTCGACCCACCCCGTCATGCTGTCGTATTGCTCTTCCAATATCCGTTTGTCGCCGTAGCACAGATAGATCGTCCACGGGCAAATGACTGCCGCGTCTCCCCAGGCCGACGACGAATGATGCGATTCCTCCATGATGGACGGAATGACGGACGGAACCCCACCGTCTTCGCGCTGGTCCGCCGCCAGATCTTTGAGCCATTTGGCGAAAAACGGCGCAACGCCGTAATTGAACGCGGCCGTGCGGATAAACACCTGCGCGTCGCCCGTCCAGCCCAGCCGTTCGTCGCGCTGCGGGCAGTCGGTCGGCACGTCGAGGAAATTGCCGCGCTGTCCCCAGACGATATTTTGCTGAAGACGGTTGAGCAGCGGATTCGAACACTCGAAAAAGCCGGCGGGCTGCATCTCCGTATGAATGACCTCACCGGCGAAATCGTCGGGATTGATCGGCTCGGGGAATCCTTCCAGACGCACGTAGCGGAAACCCTGGAACGAGAAAGACGAGCGATACGTTTCCGTTTCTCCGCCGCGGCACGTATAGACGACCTCCTGCCGCGCCGAGCGCAGGTTTCCCGTATAAAAGTTGCCTGCCTGATCGAGTACCTCGGCGTGATGCAGCTTCACCGTCGTTCCGGCGGGAGCTTTGATCGAAAACGCCACGCGGCCGACCATGTTTTGCCCCAGATCCAATACCGTTTCGCCCGCGGGCGTACGGATGACGGAGACCGGCTTGAGGCGTTCGGTGACTTTGATCCGTTCGCTCTGCTCGCCGATCAGGATGTGTTTCGAATGCTCCAACGTCTCGACGTTTTTCCACTCGGCATCGTCATAAGCATGCGTGCTCCAGCCTGCCTGTTCCAGCCGCGCGTCGTACGTCTCGCCGTCGTACAGATTGGCCGCGAGGCTCGGACCGGTTAAGGCTTTCCAGCCGTCTCTGCCGCTGGCGACGATCTGCGTCGTGCCGTCCTCATAGCCGACATGCAGCTCCAACAGCAGCGCGCGGCGGTCGCCGTACAGCTTGCCGCGCTCGGTCCAGCCGTAACGCCCGATATACCAGCCGTCCGCAAGCTCCGCCCCGATCGCGTGCCCGTCGCTTTTTTCCGCTGCGCCGTTCAACTGCCGCGTCACGTCGTAAGCCTGCACCTGAAGCCGCTGATCGTAGCTGGTCCAGCCCGGCGCGTACAAGCTGTCTCCGACGCGGCGACCGTCAAGCTCCAGTTCGTAGATGCCCAGCGCCGTCGCGAAAATCGTCGCCCGTTCCACTTTTTTTCCGCTCAATCGGAACGTCCGGCGCAGCAGATAGGTCTCGCTTGCCTGCGGATCGATCTCGCCGGAAGCCGGCGTGATCCAATCGGCGCTCCAATCTTCCGCGCTTAGAAGGCCGGTCTCCCAATAAGCGGTATCGCTCCACGGCGAAACTTCTCCCTGCTCGTCCCAGACCTGCACCCGGTATAGATACCGCTGCGCGGATTCCGTTTCCTCCCCCGCGTATTCGACATGGACGCTTTCGTCCGATTCCACGCGGCCGCTGTCCCATGCCAGAAGATCGCGGCTCTCCGCCGTCTCCCAATCCGCGGGCCCGACGCTTTTCGCGACCTGCACGCGGTATGCAGTCTGACGCGCGCCGCGGCGGTCGGTTTTCAGTTTCCAGCCGAAGCGAGGACGGCTAACCGTCAGCCCCAGCGGATTTTTCAAATATTCGCAGCGCAGCTCCGTCACCATCGTTGAACGCATAACCCAGATTCCTCCCGTTGTTTGAATTCGGTTGTTTGGACTGATTCATCGATCTTCAAATTCATTGTAGTCAAATAAAAGAAAGAATAACGGGGCCGATTCAGACAAAATGATAGGCGGATATGGACAACTGCAGCAGAAAAAGAGTAGGATCGACGCATGGAGGCAGACACTTTTTACAAGAAAAAAAGAGGAGGAGAAAAGAAATGAAGCGCATCGTGGACCGAATGCTGGGGAGCAGCTACTTTGATGACGGATTGCCGATTTATGTAAACCGGGCATCCGAAAATTTCGATCTTTCCGAGCATACGCACGATTTTATCGAACTGGCGTACATCGCGGAAGGCTCGGGCGTGCATTATATCGGCGAAGAAAGCCTGCGCGTATCGCAAGGCGATGTCTTTTTTATTCCCGTCGGAACGTCGCATGTGTTCCGTCCGTCGGCACCGGGACGCGGACGGGAACTGATCGTGTACAACTGCTTGTTCCCCACGAATTACGTGGAGCGGCTGGAACAGCAATTTCCGGACGCTGCCGCGATGCTGGCTTTTTTCCGCGAACCTCAACGTTCCTGGCTGCGATTGCGCGATCCGGGAGAGTTCAGAGGCTGGTTCAAAGAGCTGTTTCGGGAATATGCGTCGCGCCTGCCGGGCTGCGAAGCCGTGCTTACCTCGCTGATCGTCCGCATGCTGGTGACGCTGCACCGGCATGCGCAAAGCGAGGCTGCCGTGTCCGGATCCGCAGATACGCCGTTCTCCCGCCCCTCCGTCGAACACGTCGTGCGTTATATCGAGGAACGGTATGCGGACAATCTGACGCTGCCCGAATTGGCGGCGCAGGTCGGACTCGGCGAACGCCAGTTCAGCCGTTTGTTCAATCAGCAGACGGGCATGAACTTCTCGACCTTTTTGCAAAACACGCGCGTGGAAGCGGCCTGCGTGCTGTTGACTTCCTCGCACCGCAGCATTCCCGAGATCGCGGCGGCTGTGGGATATAGCGATATGAAGTTTTTTTATCGGTTATTCAAACGCAAGACGGGAGAGACGCCGCTCGGGTATCGGAAAAGCCGGTGAGCGACCGTTCTGCTTAGCTCTGAGCCAGCCACTCTACTGCCGGATACGAGATCAGATTGCGGTCGCGGGAAGCGGCGGCAATCGTATCCTCGTGGCGGCTGAGCAGACCGTTTTGCAGCAGAAGCGGACCGTAGCCGCGCTCGATCGCTCCGTTATACGTGAACAGCACGCAGTGCTCCGCCGCATACCCTGCCAAAATAAGCTTTTCGACGCCCTGCTGCACCAGCACTTCTTCCAGTTCCGTTTTCCAAAAAGCGTTCGAATATTCTTTGTTCACCGTCAGATCGGACGGATCGACGACGATTTCCTCGATAATTTCGTAACGATCTGCCGTCTCTTCGGTCATGCCTTCGATATCGCGAATATGGATAATCGGATGCCCGGCCGCGCGCAGCACGCCCGATACGTAATTGATATGCTCGCAGGCGTTGTCGATTTTGCTTTGCGGGACGTCTCTGACATGTTGATGTTGAAGGTCGATGATCAGAAAAGCGATTTTCACGGGTATTGCCTCCTTGGATGGGAATGTGGTTAGAAACTCCGATTCAAGATCCGAAGCACTTCTTGTTTACTTTTCGACATGACCCGCATGATTTCCTCGACCATCGCGTCATCGAATCGAATTTCCGTACCAGCCTTTTCAAGGTATTAATGAATATCGTTCACTGCATCCTAAGTAACCGTTTCCAATTAATTGTTTGACATGTTCCGACGGCTTTCTTTACATCTGCGAAGCCAAATCCACAATTCGGTCCAACACTGCCTCAAGCTCCGCCGAATCCGTCACGGTCAGCACATGATCCGCTTCATGTTCCGACGGCGCTGACAGATTCGGATCATCCGACTGTTTTTGCTGTCGCAACAATACTTCTTCGAAGCTGGATGCACTGCGGAATATTGCTTTGCTGCGCGTGCTGTTTCTAACCCGCTCCATCAGCAATGCATCCGGCAGATCGAAATAAACCATCACCGCAGTAAATCCCTGTTTTCGAAAGCTTTCCAAAATTTGCGCGCGCTCCGTACGGCCCCGGTTAGCATTGCATAGAATCAGATGCGAATCGGTCTGCTTCGCCGCATGCTCCACGATCGCTTGCGTAACCTTATGCTTAAGCGTATTTTCGCCGGAGGTAGGCACGATCTTGCGATAATACGTGTTGATAAATCCGGAATGATTGTCCTGATCGATCACCACCGAGTTCGAGAGACGCTGCTCCAATTTTCGGGCGAATGTCGTTTTTCCGCTATGAGTTTTTCCGATCGTCATAATTAACAAGCGTACCATCCGTCATGCCTTCCTTTCCTACTGTTCTGTCAGGCTTTGCGTTATTCGTAAAAAACGATGCGATTGCCGAACGGGTCGGTCACCGACACTTCCTTCGTCCCCCACGGCTGATCTTCGATTGCCGGACGCAAAAAACGATAGGGCTTCGCCGTCAACTCCCGATGCAGCTCAGGCAGATCCTTCACGCCGATCCGTACTGCCGCGCCCGGCGTACAGTCTCCGTGATGCTCGGATAAGTGCAGCTCGACCGGCCCGCGGGACACCTGGAGATACAGCGGCATGTCCGCTTCGAAGCGATGTTCCCAGTCCACTTTGAAACCCAGATAACCCACATAGAATTCTTTAGCCTTTTCCTCATCGAAGATTCTTAAAATCGGCGTTGTTCCGGTCAGTTCCATTCGTTATCCCTCCTGTTCGATATTGGCGTTTACGGGTTCTCGACCAATCGCCCGCTCAGCCAAAACGTCCCGCTCAAAATCTCGCCTTCCCGCACTTCCCGTTCGCCGATCAGCCGTTCGTCCGCGACGACGTCGATATCCCCGCCCAGCGTCCGCACGAGCACCCATTGAAAATACGATCCGCTCAGTTCGTTTTTGACCCAGCCCGCACGCAATACCGTTCCGCTGAACACGGCTGTCGAGACGGCTTCGCCGCCCTGATCGTTCAATCCTGTCGATACGAAATGATGGGCCGGGACAATCTGCGCGGTCAACGATTGGCTGAGCTGGTAATGCTCGTACTCCACTTCATTCGCAAACAAGTTCAGCTCATGCGCGAAAGCCGCCAGCTGCACATGCTGAAGCAGCGGCTGGGTCAGCGGTCCGTAGGCATCCCGGTCCGGCAGATCGAACACGAACGAATATAATCCTTCTCCCGGCTTGCCCGGTCCGGCCCAAGCATAGAACGTCCCGTCCATCTCGTTGGCATCTTCGCGCATCACTTCGGCTTCAATCCCGATCTCCATCAGTCCGGCCCCGGTAAAATGCGGGTGCATGCCGATCGCGACGCCTTCGCTGTTGAGCTGAAGCCATAACTCCGCTCCTCCGCCGGCCTCCAATCGAACATAAGCGCCTTTCTGTGTCTGCATTAATGTTCCGTGCTCGTACGCATAATTCGCAAGCTGCAAAAAATCTTCTTCCTCCTGCATCCGGAATCCCAGCATCGTCATATGATTAATCATTGTAATCCTCCCAAGCGCGGTATGTATTCGTAGCAAGCGTTTTCTGTCTTCTATGCTAGAGGGCGGTGACAGGCAAGTCAAATCGGAAACGGAAGAAATCCGGCAAACAGTAAAACGACGATCGCTAGAGCGATCGCCTATCTTATCAGCCGCTGATTCCCAGCCAATCGAAGAAACGCATGATCAACACGTATTCGCCTATAATCATCGCTACGGAGATTATCAGCATCAGTTTAACTTGAGCCTCATTCATTTTATGTTCCCAATAGCGACCTTTCCATGCCGCATACCAGCTTGGCGTGTACGTATCTTTAATCGCTTGATCCATGTCGTTACGGTCGCGAAACAAAATGCGGGATAGCAGGTGGACCAACGGAATGTTGACGGCGAACAAAACAAGCAGCAAAATCCCTTCCATATAATCTCCCCCTCTCTAGGTCTCTACGGTTATGAGAGGAATAAGTTCCTTATTCATCCAAAAGAAAGGAAGTTATTTCAAAAATCGCTTGCTGGCGGTCTCCACCCAGTGTCCTTGCTCCAGCGGCTTGCTTCCTGCATAATGTGCCAAATGATCGGGTCTTTGCCGTCGACGTAAAAGTCGCGCTCATGCGGCGCGGAGTAATGCTCGGCCAAGGCGTGTTTTTCTGCCGCGTATACGCGTCGCCATTTCTCGCTTTGCCTCAGGAAATCTCGAAATAACAAAGCAAACTGCTCCGACCAACTTCCCGCTTCGCACACATGAATATGGGTCCGGCGCATCCCTTCCGTTTCGCGGAAATAACGCTTGGTCAGATCCGGATTATCCGCCCGGTGGCGATACCCGGCTGCTTCGAGCGCGGAACGATACGTCATCGGCTCCAGAGACTTGACGGAGATTTGAATATCGATCACCGGCTTTGCATCGAGTCCGGGAACTGCCGTCGAACCGATATGGTCGATACGCAGCGCTTCGTCTCCGATCGTCTCGCGCAGTCGCTTGGCGATTTCAACGAATTCCGTTTGCCATTTACCGTCATAAGGCACTACGATTACGGCTTCTTTCATCGATTCGTCCCCCTTTTCATTGCATCGTTTTCCCTTCAGATGCCAAAATGAATCACGCAAATTCCGGTCTCCAACGCTTTTTCGGTCACCTCGATCAAATTATCCATTTGCCGGATCAGTTCATGTTTGGGGAACTTCAACTTTTCGTAAAAACCATTCTGCGGATCCGCGCCATCCCAACCGTAATTGCCTGTCAGTCCGATTTCTTCAGGTCCTGCGCCGAAAAGGCTTTTCCAAGCGATCGCGATTTCTTGAAGTTTGCGAATGTCCTCCGGATGCTGAATCAGCGAAGAGCCGTAATTGTCGAGTCCGTTTCCCCATTGTCCGTTCGGATACTGCGCTCGCAACCATCGGAACGTATCGTACATGTAGTCGAACAGATCATCGTCGATGACCGCCTGCGGCGAGATTACAACCCCGCCTCTCCATACATGGCCTTGCTCCCAACTCAGCCATTCGTGATTCGTGTCTTCTTTTT
>Ga0308157_10009208_pt1 | contig 11009 bp, 9 predicted proteins | sample PhyBR1_FD_201035 | JGI IMG/M metagenome (GOLD analysis project Ga0308157, IMG submission 201035) | Phyllosphere microbial communities from UC Gill Tract Community Farm, Albany, California, United States - DLSLB.R1 | ecosystem: Host-associated > Plants > Phyllosphere > Unclassified | place: USA...
TGCACATTCCAGCCTGAACTCGGGGGTGAAAGTACGCTTAGTTTTCTTGTTCATTAAGTCACCTGTTTTGTGTTGAGGTGAGAATATCACCTTTAATCAGGTGGCCAAATTTACTGTGCCACTACACCATCCTTACCTGCCGGTGTGTGCGTCAGCCAGTCAACCTTAAGGGACTGCATCACATTCTGGAAGACATGGCTTTTGGCCACCGGTCCGTTATCGAGGTACAGCATTTTCGGGCGGCCCTGGAAAGGAAAATCAGACCTGGCCTTTGGTGCCATGGCGTTAAAGAGAAAACGCAACGCTGATTCCGCATCCTCACCGTACACACACCGGTATTCCTGGTAAGCAACTCCGCTCCGGTCATCCACCACGCTGAACAGCATCAGCGTGGGTTCGCCCCGGGCAGGGTCAACCCAGTCAGGCCGTTCAATATGTTTGAGATCGGACGGTGACATATCAAACTGCCAGCAGTCATTGCTGCTTTCTGCCTGAAATCTTACCACCGGCGGCTCCCGTAACAGGCGGGGCTGGTCGAGACGCCAGCGGGAAAGCCAGCGATTGACGGTCTGCTTACTAAGCAAGCCTTTGGGACTTTTTATCAACCCCTGAGCTGTCTCCACACCGTGCTCTTCCAGCAACTGTATTGCCCGCCCGGTTGACAGATGACGACCGGATTTATTCGTTGTTCGCAGTTTCAGCGCGGCAATCAGTTCACAGTAATGTTCCAGTTCAGACGGGGGAAGTATCCGGGGCTGACCACGATCGCGGCGGTGAGCTGTTCGTGGTCTGAGGACCAGACGAAGGGCGCGATAGACCGTCGTGACTGAAATACCATACAACTGAGCGGCAGCGGCAATCTGGGTGGTCCGTTCAGGACTTTTTGGCGGCAGGCGATCAAGCCGCTGCCGCAGTTGCAACAGGGAGTCTGCCGGGATAGCGCTACGCCGGCTGCTCATAATTTTCCAGGGCCCGGTAGACTGAGGCCCTCCCGATCCCGAGCTGGCGGGCAATGGCCGTGGCCCCCATCTTCTCCGTGGTGTACAGGCGCCAGACCTCAGCAGGGTCTATTGAGGGCTTTCTTCCGCGGTACACGCCCCGCGCTTTCGCCGCGGCAATCCCTTCCATCTGGCGTTCACGCCGCAGATTGGTTTCAAATTCAGCGAAAACGCCCAGCATATCGAGGAAGGCTTTGCCTGCTGCTGAACGTGTGTCCACTGGCTGTTCTGTTGCCCTGAGCGTTACGCCCTGCTGAGTCAGGGTATACACGATATCCTGCAGGTCCTTAATGCTGCGGGCCAGGCGATCCACGCGGGTCACCATCAACGTATCACCGGGGCGCAGGAACTCCAGCAACAGCTGCAACTCGCTCCTTCCGATACGGCTGCTTCCGCTGGCTTTTTCTGCACGAATGATTTCACAACCGGCAGCGCGGAGAGTTTGTGTCTGCAGGGTAAGATCCTGGTCGCTGGTTGAAACGCGGGCATAGCCGTAAAGTGCCATAATAATGAAGACTGTCTCGTTTGACTCTAGATGATGAAAACGTAACACCGGGATGAGACAAAAACAACCCAAATAAGACAGAAAAACTGTCTCACCGGACTGCCTTCTTTGGGTTACCCAAAGTGGACATATTGCGTGATTGTGGAGGAAATTTCATTGTCACTTAGCGTGAGCCGACAAAAGTTGATTGTGAGCCGGACAGGATAAATGCGAGCCCATTGTCACCTAATGTGAGCCGGGGGCGTTTTTCATTTGCAGTTAATGTGAGCCGAAATATGCGCTGATTGCGAGTCGGAGGGATTTCGATTGCGAGCCGCTACAAACAGTATTCTATGATAAAAACAGAGAATGGCGGCTTATGATGCAGTGCGCTTATCGAAATTACCGAGCTCACCATCTTCCAAGGATGCCCCTGATGAAACAACGGTTTTCCCCGCTCGCGCTGGCGCTGCTCATCAGTTTTCCCGCCGTCGCCTTGCTGCAGTAGTAAGGCGACGTGCAGTTTGAACTCGACCCTGCCACGCTGCATAAAGAGAGCACACATATATAATTGCTAAAAATACGCTTATGTTCTTGCTATGTAGCATGGCATATTTCATTTAAACTGCTGTAACCAACACAATAGCAGAAGGGTAAATACCCAACCCATAAAATCAAGAGAAAAAACGTCCAAAAATGGACATTGCCAAACATGGACACGAAAGAAATTTTATTGCATGTTTAACCAAGATAAAAAGTAATTGAAATACTTTCATAACAAGTTGATGGTTTTTTTAACTATATCGGGTTGATATATTTAAAGCACGATATGGAAACTCAGATATACTTGTGTTTTTCCTATAGTAATCACGATAAATAGAAAACCATGAATTTAAATGTAATAAGGTTATCTAATGCGTTGGGAAAAAGAGTTTTTCAAAGTGGGTAATAATTTTTCAATCACAGGAGCACAAAATGAGAAAAAAATACAAGATATGATCTTGAAGCATGGGAGAGAATTCTCAGTTGAAAAGAATTATGAATTCTTCCTGTGCGAAACTGACAGGCAGAATATTTTTTACGTCAATAACGGATGTATTTGCCTGGGTGATAATGAAAAAAAATCCATTATCAAACTATTCCCTAGCCCATTAATCATTGGGATTAGGGAACATAAATTTCAATCAAGATTATCATATAAATCATTATCTGCTTGCACTGGATACTTTATTAACAAGGATTTGTTTCTAAAAAAAATAAAGACAGAAAACCTGTGCTTAACTTTAGCAGAATACATTGGAGAATACTGTGATGAAATAATAAATTCATATGCATTGATTCATGGGAAGAACTCTTACGTAATGATAAAACAATGTATAAGAGAGTTATACACACTCCCAAAAAATGTTCGCGAGGAAGTTAATTTAACCAGCTACATCATAAAAAGGACTAGTCTTTCTCGTAGCGGAGTAATGAGGATTGTTAGCGACTTATGCACTGGCGAATACATAGAAATAAAGAATGGGAAGCTGGAAAAAATAAGACACTTACCACACGCTTATTGATAGCAAAAACGTCACCGGATTATTTTTTGATATGCATCATTAGAATAATGAGCAAGATCCCACTTCATAACTGCAATTCACTACCAGTCTTTTGAATTACAGACATGGGAAATCTTGCTATCCCTAGCATTACATATAACTTTGATAAGATCAACATTTTAAATAATGGAGGGGGTGTTTTGTCAAGGATCAAAAATGTGCGTAAATCATTATTTAACCGCCATAAGATTTTTTTATATGGGCTGATGTCTTTTTTATTTTTAACTTGGGCTGCATTAATATGGTTAACCTTGTCACTATTGTATCACTTTGATATTTAAATTTATTTTTTCTGCGTGTATGATTTAACACCGCACGAGCAAAAAAAAGTAATTTAAACTCATCGTTTTTGTTATAAAAAACACAAAAGAAACCATTATGACTGTTAAATTTTAACAGAGCAAAACTCTGACGTAAAAACATCCAAAGGTAGTCTAAATGTGTATTAAGAAAGCATTATATTTATTTAAGCGGAAATGGATAATTAGAAAAATGAGGTATCACTGGCGCGATGAACAGGAATTACGACGCTCAGCTAAAATAAAAGGCTGGCTTGGTATCCTTGAGGTTTTTCATTTTGAGAGGACCTATAAAGAGATCAGACAGAAAGTGCATCAGTTAAATCGACATTAGGGGCCTCAACGATTATAGTACCTTCCTGATTAGTCTCCTTTAACTTCAATTTCATGATAAAACCACCTATTAAAAAAACAACAAAATCAATCCACTAACCATCAAGCACAGCACACCAACGGTTTGAAATACACCTCTTTTATTGATATCCAGACGGGAAGTAAAAAATAAATGGCTTATAATTTTGGGGAGGTTTCTTTCTCGGACAACTCAACGTCGAGCACTATATAAGAGATGCCCTTTACGCGAGATATTTATTATAAAATAGGATTGCAATAAGTATCTTTTACATTAAACACATAATTATAACTCGCCGTAAAAACATGAAACCAACAGAAAAAACACAAAAAAATTTTTTATTGGCACTCGGAAAATTCACAAATACCTCCTGAATTCCAATATTTAAGCATTAAGTCACTAAGATGATATAACAGGATATTTATTTAAACACATCACTTATACACTTTAACTTACATTAAGATTTATAGATTAAAGCTGTTCAACTGAAAACAAGAAACCAAACAAAGCCAATCCAATTATTGCAAAAAACATTAGGGTAAGTATAATCTTTAAACCAAGCACTGCATCCTCACATTCAAGTAACTCTGATAAAAACCGATAATACTTTAAAATTACCGAAAAATATATTTGACATTATCAATAAACCGACCAATTACTGGGCCGCAATCTAATACCATAACATTAATCATATCGGCATGCTACGGTATTCCATGAGAAATAAAATTCACATGAAGCATAATTCCAACAGCCTCTACTGAAACTCTAGGCTGTTCGTGAGTTCGTGGAAATTCATCTGCTTCTATACTACGGACATTTGCGATATCAGTACACTAAAGTCAGAGTCCAACCCTTTTCAAAGGTGGCCTGCGTTAGTAAATTGTATAAACCACTACGAGCCCAAAGGTTACATGCACACATTTGCCTGGACTGAATAAAAAAGAAGTTCGCCTCATCCAATTTTCCGTCGACAATGTACAGAACCTTCTCAGCCCCTCCCTTTATTCCTGTAATAGTTACAGGCGAAAAATCATAAGTAGGGGATTGACAGCAGAGGGACAGCAACTCAACCTATTAGGTATTTTACGCCTTTATCTGAAATTTCAAAGCAAAAGTACTCTCTGGCAGAATCCAAGTCTAACATCAACACATGCATAATTATATTACATTACAATGGCGTTATTTTACTTTTATCCATCCAAAAAAGGACATAAATAACTCTGGACACGGGCCTGCGTTCATTGCATTATTTATATAAATTAATCAGCAAATCATACAACGCCTTCTAAATTCTAGAGACGCCCGCAAATAACTATCGGATAAAACAATCACAACCCAAACATGTTGGTATGAACACCCTCCCCCAAAATATTTCTTGATTGGTGAATCTAAAAATGAAATTTCAAAGAAGTAAACCCTTATATTTCAAAGAACATCATCTGTCTACTCTCGTAGCATCAATCAGTTTGACAACTTTCATTGCTATTCCTGCAGCGGCAGCCACCATCACCACATCTGGAGCAGTTATACTCTCTAATCCGGTGACTACACCAATGTGGAATGCCGGCGCTGATACCTACATAGGTTCAGGGGGAACAGGGACACTCACCACCTCGCAAGGGACAATTATTACCGGCACGAACTTTTATATTGGCCAAAACAGCGGGGATACGGGGACGCTAAATTTGTTCGATAGCGGTACTATCCTGACATCCGACGGACTTACAGCCATTGGTGAGAGTGGAAATGGTACGCTGAATATTTTTAATGCCGTTTTGACCAATAACTGGAATAAACCCACCTCCCCTGGCTCAGTCAGCTACTCCGTTAATATTGGTAATTTGGCTGGTTCACAGGGCATTGTCAACATTGCCGGTACAGGAGCTGCACTCAATGTTACAGGCACAGGTGCATACAGCGGCATAGGGGTCGGTATTTATGGTTCTGGTATGCTGAAGATTAACCAAGGAGGAGTCGTGAGCTCTCCCAGGGTTCGCGTAGGTTTTGCTTCTGCCGCTGAAGGTACAGTAGTGGTTGGCGGGGCCGGTTCTAAGCTTTCTATAACCAATCCTAATCAGTGGATGATTGTTGGAGTGAACGGCACCGGCAACCTGATAGTCAGTAATCAGGGGCAGTTGGATAACGCAGGCTATTTCCGCATAGCAGAAGGCAATAATGGTGGCACCTCAGGTACCGGTAATGTCCAGGTGCTGAGTGGTGGCACGGTAAATGTTAACCAATTTACTGACATCGCTTATTTTCAAAATACTAACGGGCAGTTACGCGTCAGTGATGTTGGCTCCACCTTTACATCAAACGGCAGGATCATCGTCGGACGCCAAGGTAATGGTACTCTGACAACCTCCAATCATGGCACCATCCGTAGTGGCCAGGGAATTATTGTTGGCTCCAACATTCTTGGAACCGGTAATATCAATATAGGTGAAGGAGAAATAGCAGGTGTGCTTGATGTGCCGACTGTAACAGGCGGACCGGGTAGCACCAATATTAACTTCAACCACATTGACGATATTGATTTTTCACCCCAGATGTTGGGTACGCTTAACCTGACCAAAAACGGGTCAGGTACCACTACGCTGATGGCCAACAACACCTATAGTGGACGGACAACTGTCAGCCAGGGCAATCTGCAGGCAGGTGCTGAAGATGTCTTCAGCCCGAACTCTTCCCACCTCGTGGAGAGCGGAGGACAATTAGATCTGAACGGTTTCAACCAGAAAATAGCTTCACTGACAAACGGCGGCATAGTTAAGATCGCCGGCTCCTCGGCGGGCACTATTCTTAATGTAACCGGAGATTATGTAGGCAACAATGGCCTACTAATCTTTAACACAGTGTTAGGGGAAGATAATTCCGTAACCGATAGATTGATAATTGGTGGAAATACCGCCGGAAACACACAAGTTACAGTGAATAATCTTGGTGGTAGCGGGGCAAAAACCCTGAACGGTATCGAATTGATCTCTGTTGGGGGTGACTCGGACGGTAACTTCATTCAGACCGGTCGCCTGGCCGCAGGAGCTTTTGACTACAAACTGCAGCGAGGGGTTGGCGACAATAATAAAAACTGGTACTTGATTAGCGATATTTCGTCCCTTGATCCAGGTAATCCAGGTAATCCAGGTAATCCAGGTAATCCAGGTAATCCAGAGAATCCAGAGAATCCAGAGAATCCTCCGGTGATACAGGTTGTGAGGCCAGAAGTTGGCGCTTACAGTGCCAACTTTGTAGGTGCACGTAATATGTTTACTACCGACATCAGCGATCGTCTAGGGGAAACCGAATATACTGATACAATGACCGGTGAAAGGAAACTGACCAGTCTGTGGATCAAAAACACCGGTGGCCATACCCGCAGCCATGATAACAGCGGCCAACTGCACACCCAATCCAACCGATATGCTCTGATGCTTGGCGGCGATATAGCCGATGGTTACACCAGTGATGGTGGAGCGTGGCGACTGGGTGCACTGGGCGGTTATGGCTACCATCACAGTAAAACGCGTTCAAATGTCACAAACTACCATGCCAAAGGAGAAGTTGAGGGTTACACGGCTGGTCTTTACGGGGTCTGGTATGCAAGTGGTACTGATGAGAAAGGCTATTATGCCGACGCAGTAATCAATTACAACTGGTTTAATAACACGGTTGATGGCCAGGATATTGCAAGCGAGAAATACCGAAGCCGTGGCTTGAGTGCCTCTTTCGAAAATGGCTATGTATTCCAGACAAGTTCTTCGCCTCGCCTGAACAGTTATATTCAACCTAAACTGAAAGTATCGTGGTCTGGTATTGATATGGATGATCACAGGGAACATAATGGTACTCGTGTCTCTGCGGTCGGAGAAAATAACGTAAAAACCAGTCTGGGAGTCCGTGCTTTTCTTAAAGGCCACAATAAAATTGATGACGGTAAGCAGCGAAATTTCAAACCCTTTATTGAAGCGAACTGGATCCATAACACCGAAGATTACGGAACGTCTATGAATGGTGTCCAGGGAAATCAGGTCGGAACACGTAATCTAGGTGAGCTGAAACTGGGAGTTGAAGGCCGAATCACTGAGCAGTTTAATCTCACCGGCTATTTTGCCCAGCAGATTGGCAATAAAGGCTATTCAGATAGCGGGGCGATGATTGGTGCAAAATACTCTTTCTAACAAAGATAACGTAAAAAACCACCTGCATAGCAGGTGGCATTGGTTTCGCCCCATAGGGGCGCACTAAGTCCTGACTCAGAGAGCCTTCACTTCACACGAGCCTGTACATAAATTTGTGTAATTGCCTGATTTTGATATGTTCAATTCAACATCAAAAGCAGGTTACTTTATGGACGAAAAACAGTTGCAGGCTCTGGCTAACGGTAAGCGTCACATTTGAACCGTCTGTCAGAGCGGCCCGCTTTCCCTGAAAATAATGTCCATCATCTGTTTAATGGACATTATTTTATGAGTGAACGGGCATGGTTGGTTGAGGTCTTTCGCCTCCACTATCAGGAACAGCTTTCTCAGAACCGCATCGCCAAACAGTTGGGGCTATCCAGATCAACGGTCAACAGCTGTTTCCAGCGCGCTGGCAAGGCCGGTGTTCGGTGGCCCGTCAACGAACTGACGCTGGAACGCACCCTTTATCCCGGTAAAAAACGGTCACGGTCCTCTGCCTCACCGCCGCTACAAACACCGGTAACAACCGTGCCATCAAAACCCAAAAGAAGGGGGCGCAGACCCAACTTCCCGTTGGCGTTCAAGCTGGCGCTGGTTGAACAATCGATGCAGCCAGGCGTCAGTACCGCCAGGCTGGCGCGCGAGCATGGCATCAACGACAACCTGTTGTTCAACTGGCGCAACCTCTACAAACAGGGGTGCCTCGGCGCGATCATCCCTGCTGAGCTCTGCCTGCTGCCGGTTGAGCTGGACGATGTGCCGTCACCACCGCCAATAACTGAAGCAGATAAAGCACCGCCCTCCGACGTCGCGGAGTGTGAACTGGTGCTGCCTGGCGGCACGTTACGGCTCCGGGGCGCGCTCAGTCCTGCCTTGCTGAGCATGCTGATCCGTGAGTTAAAAGGAGCATGCCGATGATGTCGCTGCCGGCGGGCAGTCGCATCTGGATCGTGGCCGGCATCACCGACATGCGCAACGGCTTCAATGGCCTGGCCTCGCAGGTTCAAAATACGCTGCGTGACAACCCGTTCTCTGGCCAGGTCTTTATCTTCCGGGGACGCCGTGGCGACATGATTAAAGTGTTGTGGGCCGATGCCGATGGCCTGTGTCTGTTCACCAAACGCCTGGAGCGCGGGCGCTTCGTCTGGCCGGCGGCAAAAAATGGAAAAATCCATCTGACGCCGGCCCAGCTGGCGATGCTGCTGGAAGGCATCAACTGGAAACATCCGCAACGAATGGAACGGCCTGGCCTGCGGATATAACCTGTTGTAAAGTAGGGAGATGGTCACTTCCTATCCCGATGAAAACGCCCGGCTCCGGGCGCAGTTGCTGGAGCAGCAAAACACGCTTCGCCAAATGGCGGAGTACAATCGCCTGCTCTCGAAACGGGTGGCGGCGTACGCCAGCGAAATCAACCGGCTGAAAGCGCTGGTTGCCAAACTGCAACGCATGCAGTTCGGCAAGAGCTCCGAAAAACTGCGGGAAAAAACGCAGCGTCAGGTACGCGAAGCGGAAGAACGCATCAACGCCCTGCAGGAAGAGCTGGCGGAGACGCTGGGTGAACAACATGATCCGGCGCTGCCGCAGCCGTTGCGGCAGTCCTCTGCACGTAAACCCTTACCAGCCACCGTACCGCGCGAAACACGCGTGCTCCCTCCGCAAGAAAGTGCCTGCCCGGCGTGTGGCGGTGGCCTCAGCCCGCTCGGGTGTGATATCTCGGAACAACTGGAGCTCATCAGCAGCGCCTTCAAGGTTATCGAAACGCAGCGGCCGAAGCTGAGCTGTTGCCGGTGCGACATCATCGTGCAATCGCCGATGCCCTCAAAACCCATCGAGCGCAGCTACGCCGGTCCCGGCTTGCTGGCGCGTATCGTCACGGCGAAGTTCGCCGAGCACACGCCGCACTACCGGCAGTCGGAAATATATCGCCGTCAGGGCGTGGAGCTCAGTCGCGTGCTGGGGCGTTGGCCCGGCGCGGTCAGTGAGCTGCTGGAGCCGCTGTATGACCTGTTGCGGGAGTATGTGCTGATGCCGGGCAAGGTCCACACCGACGATATTCCGGTGCAGGTCCAGGCGCCGGGGAGTGGCAAGACCCGCACCGGCCGTCTGTGGGTATACGTGCGTGATGACCGCAACGCGGGCTCGGTGATGCCGGCAGCGGTGTGGTTCGCGTACTCACCGGACCGCAAGGGCCTCCATCCGCAGCAGCACCTGGCCGGGTACAGCGGTATCCTGCAGGCCGATGCCTATGGGGGCTACAACGCGCTGTATGAAAACGGACGTATCACGGAGGCTGCTTGCATGGCACATGCGCGGCGGAAAATCCACGATGTTCATGCCCGCACACCGACCGACATCACCACGGAAGCGCTGAGGCGCATTGGTGAGCTGTACGCCATCGAAGCAGAAATACGCGGCAGCCCGGCGGAGAAGCAGCTGTCGGTCAGAAAAGTGAAGACGGTGCCGCGGATGCAATCGCTGTACGACTGGATCCAGACACAGATGAAAACGCTGTCGCGCCACGCGGAGCTGGCGAAGGCGTTCACCTACCTGTTGAAGCAGTGGAATGCGTTGAACTTCTACTGCGAGAACGTCTGGGCGGAAATCGACAACAATATCGCGGAGAACGCCCTGCGCGGAATCGCGCTGGGGCGAAAAAACTGGCTGTTCGCCGGTTCAGAGGCAGGCGGAGAGCGTGCTGCGATCCTGTACTCGCTGATCGGCACGTGCAAACTCAACGGCGTAGAGCCGGAGGCGTGGCTGCGCTACGTCATCGGACATATCCAGGACTGGCCGGCGAATCGGGTGCGCGATCTGTTGCCCTGGAAAGTCGATCTCACCTCATTCTAAGCGTCAATACGGTTCAAATGTGACGCTTACGGCAATCCGGACAGTGACCAGCAACGCATTGCATAAAATGTAATACAGGTGTATTTCTTTTGTGTTCATTATCCTGGCAACAAGCGATATAACACCGTAGCAGATATATTAGATTGCAATAACGTACGAGGTCTCTATAATATGGTTAAGGATGCAGCAGACTGGTTAACCCAGACATCCCGCTACCAACGCAAGTTGGTCAGGCCAAGTC
>Ga0308157_10009209_pt1 | contig 11009 bp, 10 predicted proteins | sample PhyBR1_FD_201035 | JGI IMG/M metagenome (GOLD analysis project Ga0308157, IMG submission 201035) | Phyllosphere microbial communities from UC Gill Tract Community Farm, Albany, California, United States - DLSLB.R1 | ecosystem: Host-associated > Plants > Phyllosphere > Unclassified | place: USA...
GTCGATAACTGAATCGTCGCCATCTTTCAAAGAAGCAAGTTTCATAATGCCAGCATTGTTGACCAGCACATCGACACCACCAAAAGCGGATTCAGCGCTTGCAAACATGTGTTTGACGGCTGCTGCATCGCTTACATCTGCCTGATGCGCCACGGCTTGACCACCCGACCGGATAATCTCAGCCACCAATTCCTCGGCTGCATTCTTGCTGCCAGCATAATTGACGATAACGGTGAATCCATCCGTTGCCAGTCGGCCTGCGATAGCAGCACCTATCCCACGCGATGCACCCGTAACGATTGCAACCTTGTCCTTGCTTGCAGACATAAGCTTAACTTCCTTTTGGAACGCATCTCGAAGGAGTTTAAGATGAGATGCGCGTTGAAAATAAATGTTTGAGCGCCGATCAGCAGAATTGAACGCTCCAGGTTCAAAACAAAACATAACGCTTCTATAATGCCGGATAATCATGCATATTTCGGCATCACTATCCGGGTTTAGCGAATAATATTATGGACCGATTTGATGCCATGCGGGTTTTTGCCCGAGTTACAGAGCGACGCAGTTTCACGCTTGCTGCGGAAGATTTGGGGCTGCCACGGTCGACTGTTACGGATGCGATCAAGCAACTGGAAAAGCGTCTTGGTGTCTGTTTGCTTCAACGCACCACCCGTCATGTCAGTCCAACACTCGACGGTGAAGCCTATTACCGCCGCTGTATTTCCATTCTCGAAGAATTGGAAGACGCGGAAGGCGCTTTCGCAGGAACCAAGCCGAAAGGAATATTACGCATCGATGTGCATGGCACGCTTGCCCGCCATTTCCTTCTACCATCCTTGCCACGCTTTTTCGAAACCTATCCTGAAATTGAAATCTTCATGAGTGAAGGGGACCGTTTCGTTGATCTCGTTCGTGAGGGCATCGATTGCGTGCTGAGAGCTGGAATATTACAGGACAGTGACATGATCGCTCGGCGCGTCGCTTTGCTGAAAGAGATAACTCTGGCTTCTCCTGCCTATCTGGAACGCCATGGCACGCCCACGCATCCTGATAGTTTGACACACGATCATCGGATGGTTGGGTTTCACTCCACCTCGACTGGCGGTTTGCTGCCTTTGGAGTTTACAATCGCGGACCGAGTGGTTGAGGTCAGTTTGCCTGCACCGATATCAGTCAATGCAGCCGAGAGTTATGTATCGGCTGCCCGCCTAGGATTAGGCCTGATCCAGGTTCCAATCTATCATGTTACAAAGCTGATCGAGGCCGGTGAACTGATTGAAGTGCTTGCAGGTTTCCCTCCGAAGCCGACACCAGTCTCGCTGCTTTACAGACGGGAGCGTCAGCTTTCGCCACGCGTGCGCGTGTTCATGGATTGGCTGCAAAGAGAGTTCAAAGAGGCTCAAGCATCCAATACACATCTTGCATTGGTGTAGTGGCGTATGTCAGTGCACGGGGCGGGCTTTATCGAACATCGTGGTTTGCAATCTTTCAGGCGACCCATGCAATATGTGGCACTCCGAGCCGGATCGAACGTAATTGCCTTTTCGGGTCTAGGCTGATCATCTTACCGCGAAATAGATGGATGTCATTGAGCCGGGGACAGACGCTTTGAGGCCCACAGCCATAAAGCGCAGATATTAGACCCTGCATCAAGTTTCTATAGATTTGGCTCGGATTGGAGCAGTTCCATGCACAAAGCTTTGGCGGTAGCCGAAATATCTGGATTGAAGACCAGCCAATAACCTTTCTTGCTCGTAAGAGTCACATCACAAGCAGGAACAAGTTGCCCTCGTTTAACTGCGCCATCAATCAGTCCGGCCCAACCAAGGGCCACCCCTTGTTCGGCAATTGCTGCTTCAAGCACCAGATTATAAGTATTGAACACCAGCCCATAATTACCGTCGTCAATTTCCTCATCAATCGCATCAAGCCAGCTCGGCCACGTAAACCAGCGATCACCCTGCAAGGTATCGAGATGTAAAAGCGCTGTTGAGCCTAAACCTTTTCCATTCGGAAACGGCCCATGCTGCTTAAGAAAGTCGGGGGAACAGACCGGCACAACAGATTCTCCCACAAAAGCAATCGCGTCTTTTGGAAAGTCCTCTCGTGAACCAAACAGAATGGCAATATCCGCCTCTCTGTGATCAAGCGGCTGCAACATCGACGAAGCAGTGATACGAACATCCACCTCTGGATATTTTGGACGAAACTTTGCAACACGCGGCATCAACCAAAAGGCCGCAAAGCCATAATCGGTAGCTATCCGAAGCCCCGGTGAGCGCTGCCTGCGTCTGATTTGCTGAATGGCCTCTTCAATTCCATCAAGGCCAAGACGCACTGCCTCATAAAGTATGCGCCCCTCGGGCAATATTTCCACGCCACGTGCGCGTCTTGCAAAGAGTGACACGCCTAGCCGGTCTTCCATGCGTTTTATTTGATAGCTGACCGCTGGTTGGGTCATGCCCAGTTCGCGCGCTGCAAGGGTCAGATTTTCCAACCGTCCGACCGCTTCAAAAACGCCAAGACTACCAAGATCCCAAGATGAAGAAACCATAAACAACCTTTATGCCTACAATAAAAAATGAATGTCTTTTCCCCTATCCTCAAAGATGTTTTCCTTAAAGGCAGAATGCAAGACATAACGAAATTTGATTTTACAGATCGAGTTTCGTCAAAGTCAAACAGGGGAAAATGAATGCGCTATCTCAAACTGACGACACTTGCACTGGCAGCGTTCACGGGATTAACGGGCGCGGCTTCAGCAGCAGAGCCTGCATCATGTGAAACTATTCGTCTGTCTGATCCGGGTTGGACAGATATTACCTCAACGAATTCCATCGCCAGTGTGCTGCTTGACGGGTTGGGCTATAAGGCCGATGTAAAAACCATGTCGGTGCCTATTGGCTATGAAGCCCTTAAAACCGGGAACACCGATGTATTCCTTGGCAATTGGATGCCAGCGCAACAAAAATTCCGCGATGACCTCGATAAAGCCAAGGCTGCTGAAGTTCTGGTCAAGAACCTTGAAGGCGCAAAGTTTACGCTGGCTGTGCCGGATTATGTCGCCAAGGAAGGCGTGAAGGATCTGGCCGATCTTGCAGCCCATGCCGACAAATTTGATAAAGACATATATGGTATTGAGCCGGGCGCTCCCGCCAATCAGAACATTCAGAAAATCATCGAAGACAAGAAGTTCAAGCTCAACGGCTGGAAGATCGTAGAATCGAGCGAACAGGCTATGCTTGCGCAGGTTGATCGCAGAAACCGGGACAAGCAATGGGTGGTTTTCCTGGCTTGGGCGCCGCATCCCATGAATACCAAGCTCAATATTGAATATCTGTCTGGCGGTGATGATTATTTCGGCCCGAACTATGGCGGCGCGGAAGTTTACACACTGTCACGCACTGGCTGGGCTGGCGAATGCCCGAATGCCGCGAATTTCTTCAAGAAGCTTGTTTTCACCGTCGATATTGAAAATGATTTGATGGACAAGATCCTGAATGAAGGGGCTGAAGGTCCAGCAGCAGCGACGGCATGGCTCAAGGCTAATCCTGAGCATATCGATAGATGGCTCGAAGGTGTCACCACTTTCAAAGGCGAACCGGGTGCTGCGGCAGTCAAGGCGAAACTCGGCCTTTAAACTGCGTTAGAGCGGTTCCGGTTAAGATTGAAACGTTGGAACCGCTCAATCGATTTGCTTTTCAGCATTATCCAACGCAAAACCGCTACGCACATTTGCTGGAAATGCGCTAGGCATCCTCTTTTGGCGGGCGTTTTCAACGCCCGCCATTCTGCTTTTAATCTCTTTCTTTTTATGGTCTTAGCCACATGAAAAAGCCAAATATCCTCGTTCTGATGGTTGATCAGCTGAATGGAACCTTCTTTCCTGATGGACCTGCAGAATTTCTGCATACGCCAAACTTGCGCAAACTTGCCGAGCGCTCAGCGCGTTTTGCAAATTGTTATACTGCAAGTCCGCTATGCGCTCCGGCGCGCGCGTCTTTCATGTCAGGACAGCTGCCTTCCCGAACAGGTGTCTATGACAATGCAGCGGAGTTTTCGTCCGAAATTCCGACCTATGCGCATCACTTGCGCAACGCAGGCTATCAGACAGCTTTATCCGGCAAGATGCATTTTGTCGGCCCAGATCAGTTGCACGGCTTTGAACAGCGCCTGACGACGGACATTTATCCTGCCGATTTCGGTTGGACACCTGATTATCGCAAGCCGGGCGAACGTATTGACTGGTGGTATCATAATCTTGGTTCGATCACAGGCGCAGGATCGGCCGAAATCACCAATCAGCTCGAATATGACGACGAGGTCGCCTATCAGGCAGAAGCCAAGCTCTACGATCTTGCGCGTGGTCATGATGAACGCCCCTGGTGCCTGACCGTAAGCTTTACGCATCCGCATGACCCCTATGTGGCTCGCAAACGCTTCTATGACCTTTATGCTGATATTCCGGAACTTGATCCGAAGGTTGGGCCTTTACCGGAAAGCGAGATCGACCCGCATAGCGAGCGTTTACTGCGCGCTTGTAAGGCCGAGGACTATGACCTCACGAGCAAGCAGATAAGAGCCGCTCGGCAGGCATATTTTGCCAATATCTCCTATGTTGACGAGAAGATTGGCAATCTGCTTGATGTGCTTGAGCGGTGCGGCATGCGTGAAAACACACTGATCGTATTCACTTCCGATCATGGTGATATGCTTGGGGAACGCGGCCTTTGGTTCAAGATGAACTTCTTTGAGGGCTCCGCACGCGTGCCGCTGATGATCGCTGCACCTCAATTAGCGCCGGGATTGGTAGAAGAGGCCGTCTCTACGCTTGATGTGCTGCCAACACTTTCCGATCTTGCGGGCATAGACCTCAAGGGCATCATGCCATGGACGGACGGTGTATCGCTGATCGATGTTGCTTCAGGAGTTCAGCCGCGCGGCGCAGTGCCTATGGAATATGCCGCTGAAGGCACCATCGCACCGATGGTTTCTTTGCGGGAAGGCGAGTGGAAGTTGAATATTTGCCGGGTTGATCCACCGCAATTGTTCAACCTTGTCAATGATCCGGATGAACTCGAAAATCTGGCTGCTTCGCCTGAACACAAGGAAACACGAGAGCGACTTACCAGCCAAGCCGCGCAACGCTGGAACCTTGAGCTTTATGATAGTCAGGTGCGGGCAAGCCAGGCGCGCCGCCACGTGGTTTATCCAGCACTCCGCAACGGTGCTTACTATCCATGGGATTACCAACCATTACAGAAGGCATCAGAACGCTATATGCGCAATCATATGAACCTGAATGTCCTTGAAGAAAATCAACGCTTTCCGCGTTAACTCTAATAAAAAGGCTGATCAAAGATCAGCCTTTTTATTTAACGGAGAATATCGGAGAGGCGCTTCTGCTCTTTTTCCACGCGATCAAGATTGAGACCTGCAAGCAGGTCCAAGATATGCGTCTTCATCAAGGATTCCGCTTCTTCAACCTTATGCTGCTCGATAGCATCTACAAGCGCATTGTGTGCATGGCTTTCGCACGTCGTTTCCCGGCGCTGCCAATAAAGCGCGATGATAAGCGATGAGCGTGGTAACAGCTCTGCAACAAAGCCCGCCAGAATGGAATGTCCTGCAATCTCTGCAAGATCAAGGTGAAAGCGTGCTGAAAGCCTGATCGCATCGCTGTCGCGGCCAGCATGGAGCGCTGCATGTTCATCATCCAGATGCTTGCGAAGCCTGGCGATATCGTCTGCAGTTGCCACCTTGGCTGCGAGTGCGGCGACTTCAGGCTCAATCAGGGTTCGAGCCTCAAACACTTCTCGCGCTTCCTCCCGCGAGGGTTCAGCAACAAATGCGCCGCGATTGGGTTCAAGCCGCGCAAGGCGATCATGCGATAGCGCCTGCAAGGCCGATCGCACGACTGCGCGGCTGACGGAATAGATCGTCGCCAGTTCGTCCTCTGGCAGTTTGGTGCCGGGCAGCAACTGATGGCTCACGATTGCGTCGCGCAGGCCTTGATAAACGGAGTGCCAGCGCGCGGTCCCATTATTGTTGCCGTTTTCAGTTGTATCTGGTGCGTTAGAGCCAAAAAAATTCATTTGTATCCGGGTGTCAGGTTATTCAGACCGCAGGAAACTTTACGAACGCGCAGAGCTTCTCATGTACATATCGAACTCACCTCAATAATTGTCAACAAATTCGGTCATTTGATCTACAACACGGGATCGATACGTTCGACAAAACGGCACCGAAAAAATGCTTACTCGTCGGAACCGTTCTGTCTTCATGCTCAATTCACCGGCCTGGTGAATATGGTTCAAACATTCCTTCAAAGGTCTTTGTCCGTGGCGGAAGATATCCGCCTCGCTTGGATGTCTTCAAGCCCAGGCTTACCAACCCTTCACAGAGCTTGACTGCCGCTGTCACGCCATCGATCACTGGCAACCCATGTTCTTGTGATAAGGATGCAGCAAGATCAGCCATGCCCGCACAACCCAGCACAATGGCTTCGGCATGATCATCCCGGATTGCGTGCGCTATCTCTTCAGAAATCCGTTTCCTTGCATCAGAGCCAGGAACTTCCAGTTCCAGAACCGCAACATCGCTGGCTCTTACACGGGCGCAACGCGTCGCCAAGCCATAGCGCACCAGATTATGCTCGATGGCTGGCACCGAGCGGGAGAGGGTAGTCACCACACTGAACTTACCCGAAATCAGGCTCGCCATATGAAAGGCAGCCTCCCCAATACCAATCACCGGCATTGTACTGGCGCAGCGCGCCGCATCCAATCCCGTGTCGTCGAAACAGGCTATGATGCAAGCATCTGCCGACGAATGCTTCTGCATTTCGCCAATCATACCCGGAATTGCAAAAACCTCATCGAAATAGCCTTCTATGCTGGGTGGGCCGTCCTTGGGATTGACGGCTATAATGTTGGTATCGACCATTGCTACGCTGCGCGCAGCTTCGCTGATCTTCCGTGTCATGGAAGCGGTCGTATTCGGGTTGACGACAAGTATGTCCATTTCCTCAAACCATCTTTTTTTATCGTTGTTGATGGCTTAAAGCGCATTGCGATCGTAATGCCCACTTCGCGCTTCAAGTTATTGTTTTAATAGAAAATCTTGATCTCGATTTCCGAAAGGCTTTAGGCACAACAATGCCTTAAAGCCGAATTCGAGCAGCCGCGCCTCGCCCCCACGGCACGGCTGCTGATCTGGTGTCACGAATTAGATTTCGCCCCCCAGATAGAGTTTTTTCACCCGCTCGTCTGAGATGAGTTCTTCCGAATTTCCCGAGAGCACAATCTTGCCGGTGGTGAGCGCATAAGCCCGCTGTGAGATACGAAGGGCCATGCGCGAGTTTTGCTCGACGAGCAGAACACTCACTTTTTCATCACGGTTGATTGCGACAATCGAACGAGCGATATCCTGCACAAGCTTTGGTGCGACACCCAGCGACGGCTCATCGAGAAGCAATAGCTTTGGTTTTGCCATCAGCGCGCGCCCGATGACGAGCATCTGCTGTTCACCACCACTCATGGTGCCTGCTGCTTGCGAGTAACGCTCTTTCAGACGAGGGAAGCGGCCCATCACCATCTCCAGCGTATTGGCGATCTCTGTCTTGCTGGATCGCGTAAAAGCTCCCATCAGAAGATTGTCACGCACACTCATATAAGGAAAGACACGACGTCCCTCGGGCACCATGGCAATACCCATTTCAACAATCGCATCCGAACGCGTGCCATCAAGACGACGTCCCTCGAAATAGATCTCGCCTTTGCGCAGTTTGTTCAGTCCCGTAATCGCTCGCAGAATTGAGGATTTTCCGGCGCCGTTTGCCCCAATGAGCGCGACCGTCTCGCCTTGATTGACTGTCAGCGAAACGCCTTTGAGGGCATAGACGTGATCATAATAGAGTTCGGCATCGGTGACTTTCAGAAGCTCTGTCATGATCAGTATCCAATCGTTTCATCTTCTGCGCCAAGATAGGCTTCGATGACTTTCTCGTTCTCCTGAATCTCCTTGGGCGTGCCTTCCGCAATCTTCTGACCGAAATTGATGACAACGATCCGGTCGGAGATATTCATGACGGCTGGCATATCGTGCTCAACGAGAAGAACGGTGACGCCACGATCCCGCACAGCACGGACCATTTCCACTGCCTTGACAGTCTCGTCGTGATTCATGCCCGCAAAAGGTTCATCCAGCAGCAGGATTTTAGGCTCCGTGGCCAGTCCGATCGCAATGCCAAGGGCACGAAGATGGCCATGTGGAAGATTCTGTGCAACTTCGTTGCGCTGACTGCCAAGTCCGAGAAAATCCAGAATTTCATCGGCAGAGCGGCCAAATTCTTCCTGGTCTTGCCGTGCCAGACTTGTACCGACATAACATCCGAGGAAACTTGCCTTGGCGCGTAGATGATGAGCGACAATCACATTGTCACGCACCGTCATGCCTTTGAAGATGGTTGTTTCCTGAAACGTGCGAACCACGCCTTTACGGGCAACGATATGCGGAGCAAGCCCCGATATACGCTCACCTTTGAAGCGAACTTCGCCTGTCGTCGGTGTGATGAAGGACGCAATCAGCTTGAAAAGGGTGGACTTTCCAGCCCCGTTCGGCCCGATCACCGATAGAATTTCCTTTTCCCTGACCGAGAAGGAAACATCGTTGACTGCCACAAGTCCACCAAAACGCTTGGTCAGCCCTTTGATTTCGAGAAGTGCACTCATGACCTCGATCCTTTCTTGCCAGTCAGTCGAAGGCTGAGCAGGCCGTTAGGCAGGAACAGCATCAAAATGATCAACAGGCTCGAGAAGATAAGGAGCTGGAACTTTCCGGTCTGAAACAGGAAATCCCAACCGAAATAGAGGACAAAGGTGCCGATGATGGGGCCGAAAACATAGCCAAGCCCACCAAGGAAGCAGTTGAGCATGAAGTTGACGGAGTCCGTAACGGTGAAGCTTGAAGGATAGATCGACTGCGAGATGGCCACGAACATCGCGCCGCCAAGGCCGCCAAGAAAAGAGGAAATGGCGTAGGCCAGCACGCGCAGATAGGTGATGTTGACGCCAATAGAGGAGGCGAGTTCTTCATTCTGTTGCAGTGACTGACAAAGCCCGCCGATACGCGAATGAATAAGGCGATAAAGTCCGGCAAAGCAGAGAACCATCAAGACGACCGACACGTAATAAAATGCTGCACGCGGATTCTGTAGCGTTGCGAAATCCGGTAAAATGGTCAGGCCGAATATCGATATGCCTCCGGGCATCGGAATGCTGACCATGCCCTTCGCACCATTGGTGATTGGCAAGGCCATCGCCAGCAATCGCGCGACTTCCGTGAGCACCAGCGTAACCATAGCGAAGTAAACGCCACGCAGTCTCAGGATCGGAATGCCAATAAGGATGCTGGCAAAGGCGCAGAACAAGCCGGCCAATGGCAGCGTCAGCCAGAATGAAACACCATATTTGACCATGAGAATGGCCGAAACATAGCCTCCCATCAATGCATAAGCTCCCTGACCGATATTGATGCGGCCGATATAGAAGGTCAGCCATACACCGCCGCTGACGATGGATAACAGGGCGACCGAAGTCAGTGTATAATAGAGGTCGCTACGTCCGGTGACTTCAATGAGCAGCGGAATGCCGATTAGCACAAGTGCGAGAAAGGCAACCACACCGAGAGTTTTTGTTGTCTTTGTCATGATTGCCCCCATCAACCCCAAGGTTTGCCCATAAGCCCATTCGGGCGAAGACTGAGGAAGACCATCAGCCCGGCAAAGATGACGAGATAAGTGATATCCCCATAAGGACGCAGCACTGTGAGGCCGACCGACTCCAACATGCCAAGGATGAAGCCTCCGGCAATTGCGCCACTGACCACACCTGCGCCACCAATCATCACCATCATGAAGGCCTTGATGGAAATTGCGCCACCAATGCCTGAATTAACACCGGTAATGGCGACCAACAAACCACCCACCAGCCCTGCCAGCATGGCCCCCATTGCGAAGCCGATCATGGAGTAACGGTCAACATTCACACCCATCAATTGCGCAGCCACGCGGTCCTGGGCGAGCGCGCGCATCGCGCGACCGGGCTTCGTGAATTGCATGAAGAGAACGAAAGCCGCGATAAAGATCACGGCAAGCACGCCGATCAACATGCGGTCGTAAGGCATGATCAGCCAATCAGAAACGAAAACACCGTTCATGATTTTAGGTACGCCACGCTGCTTTTCGCCAAAGAGTAGAAGGATGATTGCGTCGAGAAAGAATGCGACTGCCGCCGCAAGCAGCATCGTACTTTCATCTCTCAAACTTCGTTTGATGACGGGTCTGAACAACAGCTTCTCAATCAATGCGCCCACTATCATCAATGTGACTGCTGAAGCGAGCAACGCCACGACAAACGGCAAACCGAGCTGGCCATAGACCGTATAGGTGACAAAGCCGCCGAGCACGTACATCTGGCCGTGCGCGAAGTTGAGGACGTTCATCAGTGCGAAGATCAGCGTCAATCCCAACGCGATCAGTGCATATTGCGCACCAAGATACAGCCCATTGGCTATAATTTGTTCCATGAAGACAGACTCCCCCTGTGGAGACAGGGCTACGCCAAAGCCTCCGTGACAGTTCTTTACGGTTGGGAGGCCTGATGCGGACTATATCGACACCGCATCAGGCTGTTACTTTAAGTGTGGTTAGTCGACCTGCGCCACAAACAGCGTTTCGAACTTGCCATCCTTATATTCTGTCACAACCATGGGAATGCCGATCTGGCGCTTCTGACCAAATGACGTCATGCCAACATAAGTCAGCTTCGCGTCGTCACCCTTCACGAAAGGATTCTTTGCCGAAAAAGTATCCATGGTCTTCATGAATTCTTTGACATTATCGATTGCTGCCGGATTGGCTTTGATCGTTTCGATAATGTAGTCGAGCGCATAGACCTTGGTATTGGACTCGTCATTATACTCGCCATAGGCCTTGGTGTAGCGATCGA
>Ga0308157_10009211_pt1 | contig 11007 bp, 18 predicted proteins | sample PhyBR1_FD_201035 | JGI IMG/M metagenome (GOLD analysis project Ga0308157, IMG submission 201035) | Phyllosphere microbial communities from UC Gill Tract Community Farm, Albany, California, United States - DLSLB.R1 | ecosystem: Host-associated > Plants > Phyllosphere > Unclassified | place: USA...
TAGATTGCACAATAGCAGAAGCATCGTCATTGCTTTTCGTACCAAAGGTTTTCTGCCAAAGCTCATTGCCATTCTCATCCAGGCGGAGCATCCAGACATCGCTGCCGCCAAGATTATTCTCTTTCTTGTCGCCCGATTGGTTGGAAAATGAAGTTCCTATAATTGCGAAACCGCCTTCCTGCGTTGCCACAGAGCTCATTAAATAGTCGTGTCTTGAACCACCGAAATACTTTTCCCAGACTTTCTGACCTTGCTGATCCAGCTTGAGGAGATGATAATCGTAGCCGTTGTTGGTGGATGGTTGTCCGTTGCCGGTGGATGGACTTTGGATAGAACTTCCGGACAGAAGAATTTGTCTGTCAATCGTAGAGGTCATTGTGCTGAGGAGGTCCTGGGTATTGGAGACGATATCCCGCTGCCAGCTGACCTGTTGTGCCAACAGAACAGCTGAACCCAGTACCAGAATGCTGGTAAAGCGCTTTTTCATCATTTGAGTTTTTAATAGTTATTATTCTTATTTAATACTGCCGCAATATTAGTAGCAGCCAGCGCCAGAACCTGACACTTTTTACATTTTTTCTAATTTATATTCACGCTATAAAAAAAGCGTGGAACTATGCTTATTGCTCTGGAGGTACTGGTATACCCGAACACAAATAAACAAGTCCACGCCGAAGCGTGAACATTGCTTACTCCTGTGTCCTATTAAATTACCAGTTTTCCAGAACAAGAAAGCCAATGCTTTATTTTTTTCGTTAATGTAGATGGCTAAAATAGAAAAAAAAATTTAAATACCACATTTTTTTAAATTTTAAATAAAAAAATATTAATTTTGGCAGGTAACGTTAAAATATTTACACAAATGAGTTCAACATCAGAAAAAGGCCATGCCAAAAATTTGGCAAACGCCGCCCTGCTCAGCAGTTACATTGCTCAGCTTTCCGCCATCTACAAACCTAGCAATCCCCTTCTGAATCCGGAGAGCTTACAAACCCTTTATAATCAGTCTGTCTCAGACCAGCAGGCTGTCTACACCGCTTTACCGCCTTACACCCTGGCTGTAGACGGCAGGGAAACGGTTTTTGCACCGCTGAGCAAAAAAGTGACCAAGCTTAGAAAAGTGTATAAAGCCATCAGTGGGGTCACACCGGCACAGCTGGAGGATTTTATGACCCTGGCAAGAAAGCTGAAAGGCATGCGCAGCACAAAGCCCGCACCGCCGGAGAATCCCGGAGAGAATCCCCCGCCACAGGCCTCTGTATCACAGATGAGTTATGACCAGCGTACCGCAGGCTTTACACAGCTTGTAGAGTTCATCCAGAGCACCCCAAATTATAGTCCTAATGAAACGGAATTTACCGTAGAAACATTATTTGCGGAGAGAGATGCAATGCTGCAGGCTACACAGGCAGTAGCAGACACATACATTCCGCTCAATATGGCAAGAACTTCCAGAAACCGGTCGATGTATCTCGCAGAAAATAATCTGGTAGACACATATAACAAAGCAAAAGATTACCTCTTTACCATTCTGGATGCCAACACGCCGCTATATAAGGCCATATCTAAAATTAAACTCAAAAAACAATAAATTTGGAATACACCAGACCTGCAATCTTGCGGGTCTTTTTTATTTACTTTTTTTCAATTCAGATTAACCCCTTCGCCGAAATGAAATAAGCTTCCGCTAAAATAGAATAAGCTCCCGCCAAAACAGAATAGTCTTCCGCCAAAGTAGAATAACCTTCCGCCAAAGTAGAATCACCTTCCGCCAAAGTAGAATAAGCTTCCGCCGAAACAGAATAGCCTTCCGCCAAAATAGAATAAGCTCCCGCCAAAGTAGAATAACCTTCCGCCGAAATAGAATAAGCGTCCGCCAAAGTAAAATAAGCTTCTGCCAGAAAATATTTTATCTATAAAATAATTCTCAGGCAAAGAACAAACAAAAAAACCACCTCTTTCGAGATGGTTTTATATTTAAAAACTGGGAAATATTATTCTTCAGTTTTTTCTTCTGTAGAAGTTTCTGCAACAGGATTTTCTTCCACTTTAGCTTCAGCAGTTTCAGCAACAGGAGCAGTTTCTTTCTTTGCAGTAGATCTTCTGCTTCTTCTTGTTGTTTTCTTTTCGGCTTCGTTTGGATTATAGATCTCGTTGAAATCTACCAACTCGATTAATGCAGTATCAGCAGCATCACCAGGTCTGAAACCAGTCTTGATGATTCTTGTGTAACCACCGTTTCTTTCAGCGATTTTAGGAGCTACAGTTCTGAACAATTCTGTAACCGCTTCTTTACTTTGCAGGTAAGAGAAAACGATTCTTCTATTGTGAGTTGTATCTTCTTTAGCCTTAGTAAGGATTGGTTCCACGTAAACTCTTAAAGCTTTCGCTTTAGCAACAGTAGTGTTGATTCTTTTATGTTCAATCAGGGAACAAGCCATATTAGAAAGCATTGCCTTTCTGTGAGGCGCAGTTCTACCCAAGTGATTTATCTTTTTTCCGTGTCTCATTTTGAGGATTATTTATCAGCGTCTAACTTATATTTTGCAACATCAAACCCGAAATTTAGTCCTTTTGAGTGAACCAATTCTTCAAGTTCTGTTAAAGATTTTTTACCAAAATTTCTGAATTTCATCAAATCAGACTTACTGAAAGAAACCAGCTCACCAAGCGTTTCAACTTCAGCCGCTTTCAGACAGTTTAGGGCTCTTACGGAAAGATCCATATCTGCTAATTTAGACTTAAGTAATTGTCTTGTGTGTAGGGTTTCTTCATCGTATTGGATCGATGCTTTTACCGCTTCTGTTTCAAGAGTGATTCTTTCATCAGAGAAAAGCATGAAATGATAGATCAGGATCTTAGAAGCTTCTGTCAAAGCATTCTGAGGCGTGATTGATCCGTCAGTTTCGATATCCAAAATCAGTTTTTCGTAGTCTGTTTTTTGCTCTACACGATAATTTTCTATACTGTACTGTACTTTTTTGATCGGGGTAAAGATGGAATCAATCGCAATAGTTCCTACAGGAGCATTGTTGGATTTATTCTGATCAGAAGGAACATATCCTCTGCCTTTTTCGATATTGAAAGTAATTTCAAACGTTACATCTTTCGCTAAAGTTGCAATTACCAAATCCGGGTTAAGGATCTCGAAATTCACGATAGAATCCCCAAGATCACCCGCAGTAACTACATCTTTTCCGGAGATCTTTGCAGTGACCTGCTCATTTCCCGGATTTTCGGTTTTAGCTTTAAGACGCAATTGTTTAAGATTAAGAATGATTTCAGTAACATCTTCAATCACTCCCGGTATAGTTGAAAATTCGTGCTCTACGCCTTCTATTTTGATAGATGAAATAGCATATCCTTCCAGAGAAGAAAGTAAAACTCTTCTCAATGCATTACCGATTGTAAGCCCGAAACCTGGTTCCAAAGGTCTGAATTCGAATTGTCCTTTAAAATCAGTTGAGTTTAACAGGATTACTTTATCGGGTTTTATAAATGTTAAAATTGCCATAGTCTGGTTGAGCAAAAATTTGAAAAAATTATTATTTAGAGTATAATTCGACGATCAACTGTTCCTTGATATCTTCAGGGATCTGAATTCTCTCAGGTGCACTTGTGAAAGTACCAGTTTTTTTCTCGTCATTGAATTGTAACCACTCATAATTTGCTTTAGAAGCCAAAGCGTCGGAGATTACTTCAAGAGATTTGGATTTTTCTCTTACAGCAATTTCGTCACCAGCTTTCAGCAGATAAGAAGGAATGTTTACCAGCTCTCCGTTCACAGTGATGTGTCTGTGAGAAACCAATTGTCTAGCAGCAGCTCTTGTTTTAGCAAAGCCTAATCTGTAAACTACATTATCCAATCTTGATTCGCAAAGCTGAAGAAGAACTTCACCTGTTACTCCTTTGCTTCTGTGTGCTTTATCGAAAAGGTTCGCAAATTGTCTTTCTAAGATACCGTAGGTGTACTTAGCTTTTTGCTTTTCAGCAAGCTGGGTAGCGTATTCGGATTTCTTAGCACCTCTTCTTTTGTTAGGACCGTGTTGTCCTGGTGGTTGATTTTTTCTTTTCTCGAAGTTTTTATCGTCTCCGTAAATTGCCTGACCAAATTTTCTAGCAATTTTTGTTTTAGGTCCAATATATCTTGCCATTGTATTAAGATTTGAGGATTAAAAGATTATACTCTTCTTCTTTTAGGTGGTCTGCATCCGTTGTGTGGCATAGGTGTCACGTCAACGATTTCACTTACTTCGATACCTGAGTTGTGTAGCGTTCTGATTGCAGATTCTCTACCGGCACCCGGACCTTTTACAAACACCTTAACTCTTCTAAGACCAGCTTCGAAAGCGACCTGAGAACAGTTTTCAGCAGCCATCTGAGCTGCGAATGGAGTATTCTTTTTAGAACCTCTGAAACCCATTTTACCGGCAGATGCCCAAGAGATAACCTCTCCGTTTTTATTTGTTAAAGAAATGATGATGTTATTGAAAGAAGCCTGAATATGAGCTTCACCAATAGCCTCAACCTTTACTTTTCTTTTTTTAACAACTTTAGTTTGTTTTGCCATAATTAATTCTAACGATTATTTACTTGCCTTTTTCTTGTTAGCAACAGTTTTTCTCTTTCCTTTACGGGTTCTAGAATTGTTTTTCGTTCTTTGGCCTCTTAAAGGTAATCCCAGTCTGTGACGTATTCCTCGTTGGCATCCTATGTCCATCAATCGCTTGATGTTCAATTGCACTTCAGATCTAAGCTCACCTTCTACTTTAATGTTTTCGGTGATGTAGTTTCTGATTGCAGCCAATTCATCGTCATTCCATTCGTTGACTTTCTTGTCTTCGCTGATTCCAGCGTTTTTCAAAATTTCTGAAGCTGTGCTCTTACCGATACCGTAGATATAAGTAAGTCCAATAACGCCTCTTTTGTTCTTTGGTAAATCAATACCTGAAATTCTCGCCATAATTTAATTGGTTTCTTAACCTTGTCTTTGTTTAAATTTAGGGTTCTTCTTGTTGATTACGAAAAGTACACCCTTTCTGCGTACAATTTTGCAATCAGCACTTCTTTTTTTGATAGATGCTCTAACCTTCATTTTGTTATTTTTAATATCTAAAAGTTATTCTCCCTTTAGTCAAGTCATAAGGAGAGAGTTCGAGTCTTACCTTGTCTCCAGGTAAGAGTTTAATATAATGCATTCTCATTTTACCAGAAATATGGGCAATTAATACATGCCCATTCTCTAGCTCTACACGGAACTGTGCGTTGGAAAGTGCTTCCGTTATCACACCGTCTTGTTCTATATGTTTCTGTTTAGCCATTTATCCTATTAATAGTTTGATGATCTTGATAATTTAGATTGCATCAACCCATCATAATGATGGTTCAGCAGATATGTATTGATCTGTTGGACGGTATCCAGGATAACTCCAACCATAATCAATAACGATGTACCACCGAAAAACAGGGCAAATCTATCTGTCTGAACAAACGCTCCGTGCACTATTGCCGGAAGGACTGCAAAGATAGATAAAAAAATTGCACCTGGCAAGGTTATCTTAGATAAAATATCATCCAGATAATCAGCCGTTTCTTTTCCTGGTCTCACCTTAGGTATCAATCCACCATTTCGTTTGAGATCATCAGCCATCTGATTCACCGGAATGGTAATCGCTGTATAGAAAAATGAGAAAATTATAATCAATAATGCAAACAACACGTTGTACTGCCAGCTGAAAACATTCTTGAATCCTGCCAAAAATGTATTAGATTCATCTACTTTGGTGAGCAATCCAGGGACGAACATCAAAGCCTGAGCAAAGATGATCGGCATTACTCCTGCCGCGTTCACCTTCAATGGGATCCATTGTCTGGCTCCTTCCATCAGGTTTCTGCTTACACCGCCTCTGGCCTGAGCTCTGCTCACATACTGGATAGGAATTTTTCTAACTGCGACAGAAAGAATAATTGCCAGCAATACTACTAATAACCAGAATATGATCTCTACTAAAATCATGATACTTCCTAATCCGCCTTTACCATTCTGCGTAAGAACTTCCTGGTAGAAAGCTGTAGGAAGATCCGCAAGGATACCAACCATGATCAGAATCGAGATACCGTTTCCGATACCTTTATCCGTAATCTTTTCCCCAAGCCACATTGCAAAAACAGATCCTGCTACAAGAATGATAATGCTTGGAAGCCAGAACATAACAGAAGCCGGATCTATATAATAAGCCGACTGGAACTGCGAGTATGGCAAAAAGAATTGCGTTACAGATGTCAGGTAAGATGGTGCCTGTACAAGACAAACGCCAATCGTTAGCCATCTGGTAATTTGGTTTAATGTATTTCTCCCACTTTCTCCGTCCTTTTGCAGCTTCTGAAGATAAGGAATAGCCATTCCCATCAGCTGAACAATAATTGAAGCGGAGATGTAAGGCATAATTCCTAATGCCATTATAGAAGCACGGCTAAATGCACCTCCTGTAAAAGATGACAATAAACCCAAAAGGCCGGCCCCTTGTTGGTTCCCGCCCTGGTTTTTGTAATGTTGTAATAAGTTTCCAACTTCTGCCATGTTAATAGCCGGAAGCGAAACATACGATGCGAATCTATACACAAGGACCAAAGAAAGTGTCAAGATAATTTTATCTCTAAGCTCTTTTAGACTCCAAATGTTTTTTAGTGTTTGTATAAATTCCTTCATTGGTTATTAATTAAAGAGTAATTGCTTTTCCTCCAGCCTTGTTGATTGCTTCTTCAGCAGACTTGGTAAATTTATCCGCAGAGATTGAAACACCAGATTTCAAATCACCTCTACCCATAATTTTTACCAACTCGTTTTTAGAAGAAAGACCGTTTTCTACTAATACATCCTTAGTGATATCACCAGTGATATTTTTAGTATCGATCAAAGTTTGGATGGTATCAAGATTGATTGCTCTAAACTCTTTTCTATTAATATTTTTGAAACCAAATTTAGGTAATCTTCTTTGCAAAGGCATCTGTCCACCTTCAAAACCGATTTTCTGAGAATAACCAGCTCTAGCTTTTTGACCTTTGTGACCTTTCGTAGAAGTACCACCTTTACCGCTTCCCTGTCCTCTACCAATTCTCTTTGAATTGTGAGTAGAACCTGATGCCGGTTGTATGTTATTTAAATTCATTGCTGTATTTGATTTAAAGATTTAAAGATTTGAGATCTGAGATCAAAGACCAGGGTCTTTAATCTCTTGTCTCAGTATCTATTTCTATTTTTGAACTTCTAATAAGTGACTTACAGAAGCTATCATTCCAAGAATAGAAGGCGTCGCTTCGTGTTCTACAACTTGCTGAAGTCTCTTGAATCCTAGTGCTTCAAGTGTTCTTTTCTGAGTTTTAGAACGATTAATAGCACTTCTAACTAATTTTACTTTGATTGTTGCCATTGTTATAATTATTAACCGTTAAACACTTTACTTAGAGACACTCCTCTCATTCTTGCAATTTCTTCAGGTCTTCTGATATCCAACAATGCATTGAAAGTTGCCTTTACCACATTGTGAGGGTTAGAAGATCCTTTGGATTTTGACAATACGTCGTGAACACCTGCAGACTCCAGTACCGCACGTACCGCACCACCGGCGATAAGCCCTGTACCGTGAGAAGCTGGTCTCAGGAAGATATCAGCACCTCCGTATCTTGCAGAAGTCTGGTGAGGAATGGTATGGTTGATTACCGGAACCTTTACCAGGTTTTTCTTAGCATCTTCTACTGCCTTAGCAATAGCAGAAGCAACTTCCTTAGATTTTCCAAGTCCGTAACCGATAATACCATCTTCGTTTCCTACAACCACGATTGCAGAAAATCCGAAAGCTCTACCACCTTTTGTTACTTTAGTTACTCTGTTAACAGCAACCAGACGATCTTTTAATTCTAATCCTCCAGGTTTTACTCTTTCTATATTACTATCTAACATATGTTCTGAAATTAAAAATTAGAATTTAAGACCTGCTTCTCTGGCACCGTCAGCAAGAGCTTTCACTCTGCCATGATACACAAAACCATTTCTATCAAATACAACATTCTCAATTCCTGCTGCTTTAGCTTTAGCTGCGATAGCTTTGCCAACTGCTGCAGAAACTTCGATTTTAGTTCCTTTAGCATCTACGCCTTTCTCTCTGGAAGAAGCGGATACTAATGTTTTACCATCTTTATCATCTACCAACTGAGCGTAGATTTCTTTATTACTTTTGAATACAGACAATCTTGGTAATTCTGCAGACCCGGAGATCTTCCCTCTTACTCTTCTTTTGATTCTGATTCGTTTTTCAACTTTTGTTAATGCCATTTTCTTAAATTTTATGCAGATTTACCGGCTTTTCTTCTGATGTTTTCACCCACGAATCTCACACCTTTTCCTTTGTAAGGTTCAGGCTTTCTGAAAGATCTGATCTTTGCAGCCACCATTCCAAGAAGTTGTTTATCGTAAGAAGATAATGTAATGATCGGGTTTTTCCCTTTTTCAGTCAAAGTATCCAATGTTACTTCTTTTGGAAGTTCCAAAACGATACCGTGAGAAAATCCTAGTGCCAATTCCAATTTTTGACCACTGTGAGATGCTCTGTAACCAACACCTACAAGTTCTAATTGCTTAGTGAATCCTGTAGACGTCCCAACAATCATATTGTTGATAAGCGCTCTGTATAAACCGTGAAGCGCTTTGTGTTCTTTTGAATCAGAAGGACGGCTGAATGTTAGTACACCGTTTTCCTGTGTGAAGCTGATTCCTGATGTAAGCTCCTGAGATAATTCTCCTTTAGGACCTTTTACCGTTACAACACCATTGTTTTCAGTGATGGTAACACCAGCAGGAACTTCTATAATTGCTTTACCAATTCTTGACATTTTCCTTGTTTTAAAAAATTAATATACGTAGCAAATTACTTCACCTCCTACTTTTTCTTGTCTGGCTTTCTTATCAGTCATTACTCCTTTAGAAGTAGAGATGATAGCTACACCCAGTCCGTTCAGTACTCTTGGAAGTTCCTCAGAACCCTTGTACTGACGAAGACCTGGTCTTGACGCTCTCTGGATAGACTTGATAGCAGGTTTGTTAGTTTGCTTATCATACTTCAAAGCGATCTTGATGCTTCCCTGAACCGCGTTGTCCTCGAACTTGTAGTTAAGGATGTAACCCTGGTCAAAAAGAATCTTAGTGATCTCTTTTTTGATTTTCGATGCAGGAATTTCCACCACCTTGTGGCCTGCGCTTTGTGCGTTCCTTACTCTTGTTAGGAAATCTGAAATTGGATCTGTTACCATTTCTTTATTTTAAAATTATTGGTTAATGACAACCAGTATTGAAAAGACTTGAAGATAACAGACATCAGACCAGATTGGTCTGACATCTCATTTTATCTTTAGTATCTCAACAACTTAATTGCCTCGATTAGTTAATAATAATTACCAACTTGCTTTTTTAACTCCCGGGATAAGACCGTTGTTTGCCATTTCACGGAACGTTACTCTGGAGATACCGAATGTTCTCATGTATCCTCTTGGTCTTCCTGTTAGCTTACATCTGTTGTGAAGTCTCACTGGAGATGCATTCTTTGGAAGTTTTTGTAATGCTTCGTAATCTCCGGCTTCTTTAAGAGCCTTTCTTTTCTCAGCATATTTAGCTACAGTAGCTTCTCTTTTGCGCTCACGCGCTTTCATTGATTCTTTAGCCATTTCTTAGTTCTTTTTGAAAGGTAAACCGAAGTGAGTTAATAGTGCCTTAGCTTCTTTGTCCGTTTTCGCAGTTGTTACGAAAGTGATGTCCATCCCCTGGATTTTCTTCACTTTGTCAATTACGATCTCCGGGAAGATAATCTGCTCAGTAATACCTAAGTTATAATTACCTCTACCATCGAAACCGTCTGCCTTGATTCCAGAAAAATCTCTGATTCTCGGAAGTGCAGAAGAAGTTAATCTGTCTAAGAACTCATACATTTTATCAGCTCTAAGTGTAACTCTTGCGCCTACAGGCATACCTTTTCTTAATTTGAAAGCTGCTTCATCTTTTTTAGAAAGAGTTCCAACTGCTTTTTGTCCTGTAATTGCCGTCAATTCTTCTACTGCATAGTCTACAATTTTCTTGTCAGCTGTAGCAGCACCCAAACCTTGTGACACAACGATTTTCTCCAATTTAGGCACCTGCATTACTGACTTGTACCCAAATTCTTCCATCATTGCAGGAACAATCTTCTCTTTATATTGTTGTTTTGGTCTTACTATATATTCCATTGTAATTTAATTATAAAGTTTCACCGGTTGTTTTTGCAACTCTTACTTTTTTATCACCATCTACTTTGTATCCAGCTTTAGTTGCTTTTCCGTTCTTATCAACTAATGATACGTTTGAAATATGTAGTGAAGCCTCTTTTTCAACGATTCCACCCTGAGGATTCTGTGCAGATGGCTTAGTATGTTTTTTTACGATATTAATACCAGCAACAACCACTCTAGGATCTTTACCTTCTTTTTTGATTACTTCAAGAACTTCACCTTTACTTCCTTTATTTTTTCCGGTAGTAACGATAACGTTATCTCCTCTTTTGATTTTAACTTTTGTCATTTTCTTAAAATTTTAAAATTAAAGTACTTCAGGAGCTAATGAAATAACCTTCATATATTCTTTGTCTCTCAACTCACGGGCAACCGGTCCGAAAACACGTGTTCCTCTCATTTCTCCGGCAGCGTTTAGTAATACACAAGCATTGTCTTCGAATTTGATGTAAGATCCATCTTTTCTTCTCACAGCTTTTTTAGTTCTTACTACTACCGCTTTTGATACCTGACCTTTCTTAGCGTTTCCGGATGGTGTAGAATCTTTGATAGTAACAACGATTTTATCACCAACTGAAGCATATCTTCTTCTGGTTCCTCCCAGAACTCTGATAACCAATACTTCTTTAGCACCTGTGTTATCAGCAACTTTTAATCTTGATTCTGTTTGTAACATTATTACTTAGCTTTTTC
>Ga0308157_10009212_pt1 | contig 11007 bp, 13 predicted proteins | sample PhyBR1_FD_201035 | JGI IMG/M metagenome (GOLD analysis project Ga0308157, IMG submission 201035) | Phyllosphere microbial communities from UC Gill Tract Community Farm, Albany, California, United States - DLSLB.R1 | ecosystem: Host-associated > Plants > Phyllosphere > Unclassified | place: USA...
AAAGGCCTTGGTGGCCGAGCGAAGATTGCCGGAACCATAGTCGATAATTGCAACACGCATTTTCAGTTTTCTCCGCGATGACCGACAAATCCGATCGTCGAGCCAAAAGAGGAATAAGTGGGACGAGGGGCCTGCCCAGCCCATTCGGGTGCAGGCGCTTCCGCAGGGACTGTTGCAGGCTGGATAGCTTTTTCGATGCCATAGAAGTAGCGAATTTCCGCTTCTTCCAGGTCAGCCGCGTCGATGACGGCTTTCTCGATAAAACCCTGACGCTTAAGCTTTGCGATCTTCCAGTTGACGCCTTCCAGCGCCACAAACAGCGAAAACAACAAAGTGATCAGGGGAACCGCATTGGAGATGCCGAGCATGGAGCCAGCATATCCAAGCAGGATCGTCACACCGAGAGCGGCAATGGCTTCAAACCAGAGCCGCTGCAACAAAAGCCACAGAACCGGCAGGACAAGTGCCAAGGTGTAGAATCCGTCACGCACGAAAACCGCTTTTTCGGAACGTTGAGATCCGGCTGGTTCAAGAACGACGAATTGCGCCATGACACGTCCTTTCGGGAAAGACTTATCCCTTCAGCGACCCCTTGGTCGAGGGAATTGCATCCTTCTGGCGCGGGTCGGTTTCGAGCGCTGTGCGCAGAACCCGGGCCACGGCCTTGAAGATTGATTCTGCAATATGGTGATTGTTGGCACCATAGTGATTGTTGATATGCAGCGTAATGCCTGCATTCATCGCAAAAGCCTGGAAGAACTCGCGCACCAGCTCAGTATCGAAGGTGCCGATCTTGGCCGTCGTGAAATTCACGTTCCAGACCAGAAAGGCCCGGCCCGAAACATCGACCGCCGCACCCGTCAGCGTGTCGTCCATGGCGAGATCCATCGACGCATAACGCACGATACCGCGACGCTCACCAAGCGCTTTCGCCACAGCCTGACCCAGCGCAATGCCGGTATCTTCCACCGTATGGTGGTCATCGATATGAAGATCGCCCTTGGCCATCACGCGCATGTCGATGAGCGAATGTCGGGAAAGCTGCTCCAGCATATGATCGAAGAAGCCGACACCTGTTGTAATGTCGAACTTGCCGTTGCCGTCCAGATCGACCGAAACGGCAATGCTCGTTTCTTTCGTTGAACGTTCGATACTTGCTTTGCGGGCGCTTTCAGCCGTCATAGCATTTCCTCTGTTGAAATCTTTTCGCGTTCTAGAACAGCTGGCCGCTTTTGCCAATGCTTTTAGCGCATGCACCAATATTCTGACTTTTCTCACTGCGCATTTGATCCAAAAACCGCTTCACGCTTTTTGGAATGCGCTTTTTCCTCACGCGCATTTAATCCAAAAACCGATTCCCACTTTTTTGAATGCGCGTGAACCCATTTGCATTTTGCCAGACGCTTCTTAAATATTCACAACGAAACCCGATTCAGTTAGCTCTTGAGCCGACGAACCGAGGCTTCCCCCATATCGGGGCCCATATCAGGGGCTTATGCGTTTGCCAGATGGAAACGTACAGGTCGCCAAAGGAGTGATCCATGATCGAACACAATCCCACGACAATTTACGGCACGACCATTGTCACCGTTCGCAAGGGCGGCAAGGTTGTTATTGCTGGTGACGGGCAGGTCTCGCTCGGCAACACCGTAATGAAGGGCAATGCGCGCAAAGTGCGCCGCATCGGCAAAGGCAACGTCATTGCCGGCTTCGCCGGTGCCACAGCTGATGCCTTCACACTGCTTGAGCGTCTTGAAGCCAAGCTCGAACAATATCCTGACCAGCTGATGCGCGCCTCTGTCGAGCTCGCCAAGGACTGGCGCACCGACCGTTATTTACGCCGCCTCGAAGCGATGATGCTGGTTGCTGACAGCAAGGTTACGCTGGCGCTGACCGGGACAGGCGACGTGCTTGAACCAGAACATGGCGTCATGGCCATCGGCTCGGGCGGTAATTACGCACTGGCCGCAGCGCGTGCACTGATCGACACAGACAAGGATGCCGAGGAAATCGCCCGCAAGGCGATGGAGATTGCAGCCGATATCTGCATCTATACCAATCATAGCATTCTTGTTGAAAGCCTCGACGCCGAATGAGCTCAATAGCGCAAGCCTCAACTTCTAAAACACAACGTTGGGGCTTAGGTGCTCTGATCGTCCTTGCCATTCTCGCGATACAGGCCTCCTGGCTTTATCTCGATGGGCGGATACCCATGTGCGAATGCGGCACCATAAAATTATGGTCCGGTTCGCTGATGTCTGAGAACTCGCAGCATATAGCCGACTGGTATACGCTCTCGCACATCATTCACGGTTTTCTGTTCTATTGGCTTCTGAGCGTCATCGCACCCAAAGCCCCGCTTGGCTTGAGGCTTGCCATGGCAGTCGGCGTTGAAGCCGTCTGGGAACTGGTCGAAAACTCGAATTTCATTATCGAGCGCTATCGCGCCAATACGTCCTCGGTGGACTATTTCGGCGATAGCATTGTGAATTCGGTTTCCGATACCATCGCTGCCCTGATCGGCTTTTTGCTTGCTGCAAAGCTGCCAACAAAAATCACCGTCGCTTTAGCGCTGTTCTTCGAAGTTCTTGCGCTGATTATCATCCGCGACAACCTTACGCTCAACGTGATCATGCTGCTGCATCCGTTCGAGTTCATCAAGCAGTGGCAAACCGGGTTATAATCATGAGTAATTTTTCTCCCCGTGAAATCGTCTCCGAGCTTGACCGCTTCATCATCGGCCAGAACGACGCCAAGCGCGCCGTGGCTATTGCACTTCGCAATCGCTGGCGTCGCCAGCAGCTGGAAGGCCAGATGCGCGAAGAGGTCATGCCAAAGAACATCCTGATGATCGGACCGACTGGCGTTGGTAAGACGGAAATCTCCCGTCGTCTGGCCAAGCTTGCCGGTGCCCCTTTCATCAAGGTTGAAGCCACCAAGTTCACCGAGGTCGGCTATGTCGGTCGCGATGTCGAACAGATCATCCGTGATCTGGTGGAAGCTGCGATTGGCCTCGTGCGTGAAAAGAAGCGCGAGGAAGTGAAGGCCAAGGCGCATATCAATGCCGAAGAGCGTGTGCTCGACGGTCTTGTCGGCAAGACGGCCAGCCCCGCCACGCGTGACAGCTTCCGCAAGAAACTGCGTGAAGGCGAGCTGGACGACAAGGAAATCGAGATCGAAGTTGCCGATACGGGTGCTGGTCAGAATTTCGAAATCCCAGGTATGCCGGGCGCCAATATTGGCATGATCAATATCGGCGATATTTTCGGCAAGGCCATGGGCGGACGCACCAAGACGCGCAAAACCACGGTCAAGGAATCCTATGCAATCCTGATCAATGACGAATCCGACAAGCTGCTCGATCAGGATCAGCTTATTCAGGAAGCTCTGCGTTCGACCGAAAATGACGGTATCGTTTTCCTCGACGAAATCGACAAAATCGCTTCGCGCGAAGGCGGAATGGGGGCAGGTGTATCACGCGAAGGCGTGCAGCGCGATCTGCTGCCGCTCGTTGAAGGTACGACCGTTGCAACAAAATATGGTCCGGTGAAAACCGATCATATCCTGTTTATTGCATCGGGCGCTTTCCACGTTTCCAAGCCTTCAGACCTACTGCCGGAACTTCAGGGTCGTTTGCCGATCCGTGTGGAATTGAACGCTCTGACGCGTGAAGATTTCCGCCGAATTCTCACCGAAACCGAAGTCAGCCTGATCAAGCAATATATTGCCCTGATGGCGACGGAAGAAGTGAAGCTTGAAATTACCGATGACGCGATTGACGCTTTGGCCGATATTGCCGTCGATCTGAATTCGACGGTCGAGAATATCGGTGCACGTCGCTTGCAGACGGTGATGGAACGGGTTCTGGACGACATTTCCTATAATGCACCCGATAAATCCGGCTCTGCTTTCAAGGTGGATGGCGATTATGTCCGCAAAACCGTTGGCGATCTTGCCAAGAATACGGACCTGTCGCGTTTCATTCTCTAAAAGCAGAAAGTGACCAGAAAGCCACGCTCGGGTCCCATAATCCTGAAACACAAAAATCCCCTCGACTTCATCGAGGGGGGTTTTTATTTTGCGCCAACTTTTACATGCTACTGCATAGTTTGAACTGATAGAGCGACCTTTGTGCGCCCACTGGGGCGCACGGCGCTCTATTAACCATATTGGGGCCGTTACCGCGCAATGACCAGCCGATTGAACCGTATTGCAGGCATCTGCCTTGCCATCGCTTTCTCCTGCCAGAGCGCCTTCGCAGCTGTTAGCGTGCCGCCGGGAAACCGCAATGACGATCAGCCGCCCATTCCTGGCGCTTCGGCCAAGCGCACAAAGGAACTGAGCACGACCTATGAAGCCAAGTATCGCAAGATTTATAATCTTCTGAAAAAAGATGCTTCGCTGCGCTCGAAAATCAAATCGACTGCTTCGGCTTACGGCATTGATCCGATCCATATCGTCGGCGCCATCGTTGGCGAACACACCTATAATGTCGACGTTTATGACAGGCTACAGACCTATTACGTCAAGGCTATGTCCTATGTGAACCAGGGCGTGAGTTTTGGCTATGATGGCGAAAGCATCGGCCAGTTCGTGAAGCGCCCGGAGTTTTCGGAGTGCCTCAAGTTCAAAGACAGCTATTCGCTGTGGGGTTGCCGTGAAACGGTCTGGAACAAGCAGTTTCGTGGAAAGTCCCTGGGTGGCAAAGCCTATCCGAACAACCGTTTCAGTGCGGTCTTCTTCCAGCCTTTCTATGCAGGTCAGACATTCGGCCTTGGCCAGATCAATCCGCTGACTGCACTGCAGATGTCGGACATGGTCAATCGTGTATCCGGCCTGCCGAAGCTGAACGCCGAGAACGGAAATGTGGTCTACAAAACCATCATGGACCCCGATCTCACGCTGCCATACATCGCGGCAACGCTTAAGCAATCGATCACTGCCTATCGCCAGATTGCCGATTTCGACATTTCTAAGAATCCCGGCCTGACCGCAACCCTTTATAATACCGGCGGTGCAGAAGTCCGCGCCCGTGCGCTTGCCAATGAAAATGCCCAGCGCAAAGCGTCCGGTCAGGCACCATTGATGCCGCAGGAAAACTATTATGGCTGGCTGGTCAACACCAAGCTCGACGAGCTGAAAGCGCTATTTTAGAGCCGATGGGGCTAATGGCTTAAAGCCGCGGCGGCGTTTGCGCGCGGCTTCTATTTCTTCGCTTAAATGTTTGATCGTCTCGCGATCAATGATGCGGATGTTGCGGGCGAGGAGATTGGCAAGCTCGGTCGCCTGTGGCGATAGTCCTGAGGTGTCGATCACCACGCGGGGATGCGAAACCGCCGCCAGATTTTGCAGTTCTTCGGCCTCGTCCCAGATAATATTGAAATAGGTGATGATGCGTTGCAGCAGATCCCAGGTCGGCTGTCCACGCCGTCCATGTTCAAGCGCTGAAAGGTAGGCAGGCGAAACGCGTAAGGCTGCCGCCATTTCCTTTTGCGTCACATTGCGCTCGTCACGCAATTCGCGCAGACGTTTGCCAAAAGGGGTCATCGGATCAGACTCCCGTTCTGCGTCTGCTTGCGCAGACGCACATAAAGCGCGCCGTGACCGCCATGATGATGGGCTGCATCTTCATAGGCGCTCACCAGAAGCCGGAACAACGGCGTCGAGAACCAGTGCGGCACTTCCTGTTTCAGCACACCTTCGCTGCCAAATGAGCGGCCTTTTCCGGTAATGACCATCACGTGCTTGAGCCCGCGGGCATGTGCGCTCAGCAAAAATCCGTAAAGCAGCTCATAGGCATCGTTCTGCGTGAGCCCATGCAGATCGATACGCGCTTCGATATCCACACGTCCCTTGGAAATCTTGCGGTGCGTCGGCCGATCAAAGCTATGGATCGGCATTTCCTTGAGAGAGGTAAGCTTCTTTTTCGGCGTCGCTGGCTCGCTCGAAGGCGAGGGTGCTTTTTGCGAAGGCTTTTTATCAACCTCCTGCGCCATCACAGCTTTGAAATCCGGAAACTCTTCCTCTACAGCGGACTTTTTGCCCACCAGCGGTTTGGCCGTTTTAGCAACGGTTTCCCAGAGGATGCGATCTTCTGGTCTCAGATAATCTTTCGCGGGATTTTCGGTTTTGGGCGACATCGATCAGTCCCGCCCCATAGGGCGTCGTGCCTGCGTTCCTAAAATCGTATTCGATTTTAGGGCCGATGCACTGGCGCGCGGAATAAGCGCATAAAAATCGGCCTTGTTCTTGATGCCACCGGCGATCTCGCCTGCGGCATCCCCCGATCCCGCAAAGAGATCACCACGCGCCGGACCGACAATCGCCGTGCCGGTATCCTGCGCAATCATGAGGCGCGAGAATGGGGCATTATCGAACGCTGTAACGCTTGGTGCATCGACATAAAAGGGCGTCCCGAACGTGTGCAAAAATCTATCGACCGCAATTGAACGTCCAGCGGTCAGCGGGACTTTGGCCGCAGCGATTTGCCCCACATTCAGATCATCAACAGGTGCTTCGCGGAAGAAAATATAGGAGCGGTTCTGCCAGATGAGATCGTCGGCCCGATCCGGGTACTCTCTCAACCATTGGCGGATCGTTTGCATGGAGATTTCATCTGCAGAAATCTCGCCTTCCGCCACCAGAATACGCCCGATTCCTGTAAAAGGATGGCCGGTTTTGGCCGCATAGGTGATACGCATAAAACTGCCATCGGTGAGTTTTAACCGCGCAGCCCCCTGCACATGGGCGAAGAAGGCATCAACACGGTCAGCCACATAGGCAAGTTCAAGCCCATGTTCTTTAAGACTGCCCTGTTCGATTGCCCGACGATCATCGTATTCCTCAATGCCTTGTGGCGTTTTGCGCGCGAAAGCGAAGGAGGCATCAAGCCCGGCAGGGCGGTTCTCATCCGTAACTTTCACCAGATCGTCGGGGTTTTTGAGAAACGGCACTATGAAATGCGCATCTGGCTTACGCGAAGCTTCAATTTCCGGTTCATAGAAGGCCGTCACAAAACCTTCTGCATCAATACGGCACGGGACGAAATGCTCTTCAAAGAAAGCCCGCGCCTGCACAGTATCGGGTTTATCAAGGGAACGGGCAGCAGCAAAAGCCGGTGTAAGCGCCTCGAAACTGATACCGAGGCTACCGCTGTTATAGCGATTATGTTCCGCATAATCGGCTGAACGGCGAAAAGCCGAAAAGGCGAGTGCCTGATCGTCGTGATCCCAGCCCGGGCAATCTGAAAAACTGACCGGTCGTATGATGTTCGCCAGATTATGCACAAGCCGCATCCGTCAATAATTAAAAGGGCCGCTAACTCAGCATTTCCAGCAAAAGTGCGGAGCGGTTTTGCGTCGGATAATGCACAAGGTAAAAAAGTGCGGCCCTGAATCGTCAACTCTCTTTAGTCTTCGGCTTCGGTCGCGACAAGCTTCCAGTTTGGATCGCGCGAACGTGTATCGCGGGCAAAGGTCCAGAGGTCGCGGATCTCGACGACGTTTTCCTGATCGCCTTCGACGAGATTACCGTCCTTGTCGAGTGTGGAAGAAATCATCTGGCTCACGATATTGAGCGTGACGTGCGCCTCCGAGCCCTTCATTTCGGCATTGGCGATTTCTGCCTTATCAATGCCTACAAAGGTTGAGCGTGTGCTTTCACCGCGTGCTTCGCGCTCATCGATTGCCGAGACAAAGCCCTCATAGACGTCCTTAGACAAAAGGTTTTTCAAAACCTTACGGTCGCCGTCGGCAAAAGACATCACGATCATTTCATAAGCGATCTTCACGCCATCAACGAAACTTGCGGGGTCGAAAGTTGGATCGGCTGCCTGAATGGCACGGAGCCCATCATTAATAGGCGTACCAGCAGGCGCGACCTTGTCGATTGCGGTAAAATCCTTTTCACCGGGACGCTGCGGCAGGGAAACGACATTGTCGGTTTCGCCACTTGCAGTCTGGGCATCGGTATTACGTGCGGAAGTATATGGATCTATTGGCGGTTTTTCATTTCCCGTACGGCGGCCAAGAACATTCCTCAACTGAAGAAAGATTACCACCGCCGCAATGAAGAAGAATATCGTGCCAAAATCAAAAAATTCCATACCGCCTGCCACCAATGGACGTTTCAGGATTACGAATCCGTCTCACGTCGTCAATTTCGTTACATATACATATAGATCGGCTTCACTGATCATTCAAATCCCGATCACGCATACCTATCTGATATTGTATGATAGAGAGTTTCAATTTCGTAAGAATGCGAAGCATTTTTGCATGTATGTCATGAATAGAACAAGCGAATGAAGTTTGCTTCATTACAAACGCAAATCAACATAAGGTCATAATCGACGTGTCCTCTTCCCTTGCACCCCTTGCCATACTGGCAATGCCATTCATCGAGATTGCAGGTTTTGTGATCGTCGGCAGCGAAATCGGTGTGTTTGCTACGCTTGGTCTCATTATCCTTAGCGCCATGCTCGGCTTTTTCCTGCTGCGCGTACAGGGCTTCGGGCTGCTGCAGCGCATCCGCGCCGAAAGTGCTGCAGGACGCGTGCCGGACCGCGAAATGATGCATGGAGCGATGATCGTTGTCGCCGCTATCATGCTGATCGTGCCCGGCTTTGTCACAAGCGCCATCGGACTTCTGCTTTTCGTTCCGTTTATTCGCAATCTTGTCTGGAACCGGTTTGTGCGCAATCGGCTGGTCGTCGCGACCGCCTCGACACGCTATTCGGAAGCCTATCGTCCGTATGAACCCAGAGAAAACCCATATGAGCCTAAAGAAAACAACGTGATCGATCTGGACCCGGAAGATTATACCGCAAAGCCGGATGAAAACTCACCATGGAATCCCGATCGCAAGGATCGCTAATCGCGCAAATACTAACTTAAAAACGGTTTCTTGCCTCATCTACGCACACATGCTAGCCAAGCATCACTGCTTTTTGGGCAACAAGATAAATTATTAAAGAGAAGGCATACCGATAATGAGCGATAAGGCCGCTGCGGGCGAAGTAAAGAACGGCAATGGCGCAACCGCCCAGCCGTCCCTCAACATTCTGGCCCAGTACATCAAGGATCTTTCCTTTGAAAGCCCAGGCGCGCCTCTGTCGCTGCGCCCACGCGAAAAGGCTCCTTCGATCAACATCAATGTGAACGTAAACGCCAACCCGCTGTCCGAAACAGATTTCGACGTTGTTCTCACGCTCGAAGCCAAGGCTGTTGACGGCAAGGACGTTCTGTTCAACACCGAGCTGGTTTATGGCGGCGTTTTCCGCATTCAGGGCATCGCACAGGAGCACATGCTTCCGCTGCTGTTCATCGAATGCCCACGTCTGCTGTTCCCGTTTGCTCGTCAGATCATTGCTGATGCGACGCGCAATGGTGGCTACCCACCACTGATGATCGATCCGATCGATTTTGCTCAGATGTTCCAGAGCCGTATGGCCGAAGAAGAAGCCAAGAACGCTGTAAAGAGCTAATCTCTACACGCATAAAAAAAACCCCGCTCTTGCGGGGTTTTTATTTAGACGTCAGCTTACGTATTTTTTCCAGATTGCCTTGTCGCCCATTTTCGCAACAAGAGCATCATGCGCAGCGCGTTCCTTTTCACTGATACGTGGCGCCAATGGTTTCGGACGCTGGCGCAAGACGATATTGCCGCCATTCTCAGAGCGGTCATCACTACCGGAACCACCGGAAGAGCTGAGTCCAAGAGCGGTTTGTTTACCGCCAATCAGCTCGATATAGACTTCGGCGAGAATTTCAGAATCGAGCAATGCGCCGTGCAATGTGCGGTGCGAATTATCGATGCCATAACGCTTGCAAAGCGCATCAAGCGAATTGGGGCCCATCGGATTTCGACGGCGCGCAAGCGCAAGCGTATCGACGATGCGATCAACGGCTATTTCCGGCTTTCCCAAGCGGCCCAATTCCGCATTGATGAAACCAAGATCGAACATCGCATTATGCGCGACAAGTTTTGCACCATCGAAAAATTCCATGAATTCATCGAGAATGTCGGCAAAGCTTGGCTCAGTGAGCAATTGCTCGTCCGTAATACCATGGACCGCGAGTGCATCGGGATGAACCTTGCGCCCCTGCGGATTGATGAATTTGTGGAACGTGCGACCCGTGGGAAAGCGGTTGATCATTTCCACACCACCGATTTCGATCACGCGGTCCTCAAGCCGTTCAAGGCCAGTGGTTTCCGTATCGAAAACGATCTCACGCATGGAAAAACCTCTTAGAGAGCATCCCGAAAAGTGCGAAGCGGTTTTCGGATAAGATGCGCGTTTAAACAAAAGGGTTAGAGCCCAATCTGATTCAATCAGATCGAAACGGCTCTAAATGATTTGGTACTTTATAGCACGCTATGCCAGCTCTCAGGGCCAGCTCTCAGGACTGATTGACAGGCTTTCCACGCAATTCAGCGATGATGGCTTTGATCTGCGCCCGCGTTTCCTCAAAGTCGCCCGAAGAATCGATGACGAAATCCGCACGCGCACGCTTTTCGCTGTCCTTCATCTGTCGGGCTAGAATGGCCTCGAACTTCGCTTCCGTCATGCCTGCGCGGGAAAGAACGCGCTCACGCTGAATGTCGGCAGGCGCAGACACAACAGCCACTTTATCCACGCGGCTTTCACCGCCCGTTTCAAACAGCAAAGGAATATCAATGAGGGCAATTTCAGCGCCGCCGGCGCGCGCATTCGCAAGAAAGGCTTTTTCTTCTTCGTGCACCAGTGGGTGAATGATGGATTCAAGCTTTTTAAGCGCTTCCGGCTTGCCAAGCACGGCTGCTGATAGTTTTGTCCGGTCGACCGTGCCATCGACAACCGTTCCGGGGAAGGCGGCTTCGATCAGGGGAGCCGCCCGACCCGAATAAAGCTGGTGAACGGCATCGTCCGCGCTATAGACCGGCACACCATTGTCGGCAAACATGTTTGCCGCAGTGGTTTTTCCCATGCCTATAGAGCCGGTCAGTCCGAGGATGATCATAAAGCAC
>Ga0308157_10009213_pt1 | contig 11007 bp, 10 predicted proteins | sample PhyBR1_FD_201035 | JGI IMG/M metagenome (GOLD analysis project Ga0308157, IMG submission 201035) | Phyllosphere microbial communities from UC Gill Tract Community Farm, Albany, California, United States - DLSLB.R1 | ecosystem: Host-associated > Plants > Phyllosphere > Unclassified | place: USA...
CGCCCGCATCTGCCCGACCGCGATATCGGTCGTCACTTCCGGCCAGCGCGATGCCGGCGGCGTCCAGCCCCCGTCGGTGCCTGTGACGTAAAACTCATGCCCGTGCATGTGCACCGGATGGTTGGTCATCGTCAGGTTGCCGACGCGGATGCGCACCTTGTCGCCCTGCCGCACCGGCATGGAATCGATGCCCGGGAATACGCGGCTGTTGAAGGTCCACAGGTTAAAGTCCAACATGGTGTTGGTCTTGGGTGTGTAGCTTCCGGGGTCGATATCGTAGGCATTCAGCAGGAAGACGAAGTCGCGGTCCACCGCGAACTGCTTGTGGTCCTTGGGGTGCGTGACCCAGAAGCCCATCATGCCCATCGCCATCTGCGTCATCTCGTCGGCGTGCGGGTGGTACATGAAGGTGCCGGGCCGCTTGGCGACGAATTCGTACACAAAGGTTTTACCGGGGGCGATGCCCGGCTGCGTCAGGCCGGTCACGCCATCCATGCCGTTGGGCAGGCGCTGGCCGTGCCAGTGCACGCTGGTGTGCTCCGGCAGCTTGTTGGTGACGAAGATGCGCACACGGTCACCCTCCACCACTTCGATGGTCGGTCCGGGCGACTGGCCGTTGTAGCCCCACAGGTTGGCCTTCATGCCGGGCGCCATTTCGCGCACCACCGGTTCGGCGATCAGGTGGAATTCCTTGACGCCGTTATTCATCCGCCACGGCAGCGACCAGCCGTTGAGCGTCACCACCGGATTGAATGGGCGGCCATTGGACGGCGCCGGCGGAACGTGGGTGTTGGCGTTATCCATCGTCATGGCCTCGGGCAGCGTGGCGGCGCCGGCCTTGCTGACGGCCGCCGCGCTGACCGCGACCGCGCCTGCGCCTTTGAAGAAGTCTCTACGTGAAATCATGGGGTCATCCTTGTTTCGTTGGCGGTGCCGCCGTTGACGGCCGCCTGCAATTTGGTCTCGGCGATCCAGAAATCGCGCTGTGTTTCGATGGCGGTGTTGACGCTGTTGAGCTGCTCGCGCGAGTCGGCCAGCAGCTCGAACACGCTGGCCAGCATGCCGTTGTAGCGCAGCAGTACCTCGTCGGAGATCTTTTTACGCAGCGGCACCACTTCATCGCGGTAGTGGCGGGCGATGTCGTAGGTGGTGCGGTAGGACGAATAGGCCTCGCGCACCTCGGAGCGGGCACGTATTGCCGTATCGGTCGCGCGGTGCACCGATTGCATGTACTGCGCCTGCGCCCGCGCCACCTTGGCGCCGCCCCAATCGAAGATCGGCAGCTCGAACGAGACCTGGTAGCCGTTTTCACGCGGCATGCCGCTGGTGCTCTTGTTCGCGTAGCCGGCGTCGAACACGTTGATGAAGCCTGTGGCCTTGGTCAGGCCCAGCGCGTCGGCGGTGGCTTCGGTGTCGCGTCGCGCGGCGAGCATGTCCAGCCGCTGCGACAGCGCTTGAGCCTCGGCGTTGTTCATCTCCTTCGGTTGCGCAGGCAGGTCCGGTAGGCGGTCCGGCAGCGTGAAGTCCTGCTGGTCGCCCCACAGGCCGAGGAGGCGTACCAGCTGCTCGCGCGAGGCGGTCGCTTCATGGCGGCTGCGGGCCAGTTGCGTCGTCGCGTCCTGGTAGAAGGCGCGTTCGCGAGCCTGATCCAGCTTGCTCCAGTTGCCGACCTTCGCCATTCTTTCCGCCAGCTCGGACGAGGCGTCGGCCGCGGTGCGCACCTGTTCCGCGAAAGCAGCCGATTGCACCGCCGCGACCGCGGTGAAGTAGGCGCGCCGGGTGTCGGTCGCCAGCTGAATGGCTTGCGCCGCCGTTTGCAGCTTGGCCTGTTCGAAGCGGCGTTGTCCGATGCGTGAGCGTGTCGGCAAGGTCAGCAAACCCGCGATGTCGAACATGACGCTGCGATCGATCTCGGTCTCGCCGCCGCCACGGATGCGGCCAAAACTGAATCCCGGATTGCGCATGCGGCCCGATTGGACGAACTCGGACTCCGACACTCCCAGCTCGGCGAACGAGGCTTTCAGCGCGGGGCTGTTGAGCAGCGCGATCTGCACCGCCGTTTCGGCGGTCAGCGGCTGCGCCAGCAGCGCGCGTACCTGTTGGTCGTTGTTGGCGTCGCGCGAGAAGTTGGCCTGCTGGCCTATGCGTTCCTGCGTCAGGCGGGAGACGTCGTTCAATCCGGCGTCGCCGGAAAGGCTGGCGCATCCCGCCAGCAGCACCAGCGACATTCCAGCCGCCGTGTTAAGTATTCGCGCCATATCATTTCTCTTTCATGTGCATGTGATGATCCTTGTGCGGATCTTCGGCGGCATCGGCCTTCGGCTTGCCGGCCGGCGCCATCGTCTCCATTTGCATGTGCATGGAGTGGCCGGACTGGCCGGCCAGTGCCTGGTTGGCCTGCAACCAGACCTTGTCGGGCGTGTCTGCAGGTTCTTCGGACTTCCGGAAATCGGCGAACGCCGAGCGGTAGGCCGGCGGCGCGACCTTGGCGTGCGCATCGGCGGCACCGGACGTGGCCTGGGCCGACGCGAGCAGCGGCAAGCAGGCGGCAGCCAGCATCAATATGCGGATATGATTCATGGGATTCCTAAAAAGTGACGGATACGCGGGGACAAGCCCGCAGCTTCGGCATCTTCAGGAAAGACGGGGCGGACGTTCCAGTGTGGCGGGGATGTAGGCGGTCATCGCGGGTTCGGGCGCGACGACGCGGACGTCCGACAGGCTGGCCGGCAGCACCAGTACCGGCACGGCGGGCGGCGCGCACGCCCCCACACAACTGGCGCAATGACTGCACTTGCCGTGCGCGCCGGATGCCTGGTCGGACTTGGCCGGCGCGCAGTGCTGCGCGCCCGCAGCCGGCTGGGTGGCCACTTGCGCCTGCGCCGCCACGCACGGAATAAAGACGGCAGCCAACCCTTGCAACGGCAGGGCTGCTATCAAAATCCAGAGCAGTAGACGGATGAGTGGGCGCATAGTGTGGTCAATGGTACCGCAGTCTCTCGGAGACAGGCAACAGCGCACACCATACACCTTCCCACAGCGGTAAGGTCAAGAGAAAGATGCGGGTATGATCTCGGCGATCATCTCTCCCTGGTCGTCGATGCCGCATTCGCGGAAGCCGAAGCTGCGGTAGAAGGACTGCGCCACGGCGTTGTCCGGCTTGTAGTAGATGATGATGCGCTCGACGTCAGGCTTGGCACGCAGCTCCTCCAGCAGCAGCGCCATGGCCTTGCGCCCTATCCCCTTGCCCTGCTGTGGAAAGTCGACCATGAAGCGATAGATGCCATACAGGCCGGGAATGTCCTCGGCCTTGCAGTCGTACAGCAGGAAGCCGGCCGGCTTGCCGTCGCAGTAGATCCCGCGGGTGAAGAAGTCGGGATAGAACTTGGATTGCGCGATCGAATAGGCATTACTGTCCAAAAAATCACGCTGGTGCGCCGGGAGCTCCATGTCCATGAAGCTCTCGAAGTTGTCCTCGTCGATGTCTTGCAGTGTAACGTGTACGGTCATTGAAATCCGATTTCCTTAAGCGATGATATTCAGGCCGCCATCGACATACACGGTGCTGCCAGTGAGGCGGTGTGCATATTGCGAGGCCAGGTAGGCGCAGGTATTGCCGACGTCGAGGATGTCCACCAGTTCTCCCACAGGCGCGCGGGTGGCGGCGTCGCGCAGCAGCAGTTCGAAGTCCTTCAGGCCGGAGGCGGCCCGCGTTTGCAGCGGTCCCGGTGAAATCGCGTGGACCCGGATGCCGCGATGGCCCAGTTCATAGGCCAGGTAGCGGCAGCACGCTTCCAGCGCCGCCTTCACCGGCCCCATGACGTTGTAGTTCGGGACGACCTTCTCCGCGCCATGGTAACTCATGGCGAACATGCTGCCGCCTTCAGTCATCAACGGCACCGCAAGCTTGGCCATGCGCACAAAGGAATGGCAGGAGATGTCCATCGCCTGCAGGAAGCCGTCCAGCGAACAATCCAGCAGGCCGCCCTGCAAATCCGCCTTGGGCGCGAAGGCGATCGAGTGGACCAGGATATCCAGCTTGCCCTGCTCGGCCACCTTCGCGAACAGCGCTTCCATCTGGCCGGGTATCGTCACATCCAGCGGCAATAGCTGCGCGTCGATTTCCTGGGCCAGCGGCGCCACGTGCGGCAAGGCCTTATCGTTCAGGTAGGTGAGCACGACCTCGGCTCCGAGTTTGCGGAAGGCCAGCGCGCAGCCCCAGGCAATGGAGTGTTCATTGGCGACGCCGACCACCAGCGCGCGCTTGCCGGACAAAATCGGATAAATCGTTTCGGTGGTATTCATGGATGCTCCAATAATGTTTGCGTGTGACGGGCGATCATCAGTTCCTCGTTGGCCGGCACCACCCACACGGCCACCCTGCTGTCGGCGGCGCTGATGCGTGCCACGCCGCGCGGATTGGCGTCGTTGGCGCTGGCGTTCAGTTTTACACCCAGCCAGGCGGCGTCACGGCAAACCGCCGCGCGCAGCGCCGTGCTGTTCTCGCCTATGCCGCCGGAGAAGACCAATGCGTCCAGCCCTCCCAGCGCCGCGGCCAGCGAACCCAGTTCTCGGCCGATGCGGTAGACCATCAACGCGATGGCGGCTTTCGCACGCGGATCGCCGCTTTGTTCCAGTGTCCGCATGTCCGGCGAAATGCCGGAGACGCCGAGCAGGCCGGATTCCTGGTACAGCAGCTTCTGCACCGCGCCCACATCCATGCCCAATTGTTCGATCAGGTAAAGCACCACGCCGGGATCGAGCGCGCCGCAGCGGGTGCCCATGGGCAGGCCATCGACGGCGGTAAAGCCCATCGTGCTGGCGACGCTGCGTCCCGCGGCCATCGCGCACATGCTGGCGCCATTGCCCAGGTGCGCCGCGACCACCTTGGCGCTTGCCAGCGATGGATCGGCATCCGGCAGGCGGCTGGCGATATATTCATACGACAGTCCGTGGAAGCCGTAGCGCCGCACGCCCTGCTCGGTGATCCGCGCCGGCAGCGCGAACGCTTGCGCCTCCGGCGGTTGGCCGACGTGGAAGGCGGTGTCGAAGCAACCCATCTGCGGCACATCCGGCGCCATCGCCATCACGGCGCGCACCGGCGCCAGATTGTGCGGAAGATGCAGGGGCGCCAGCGGTATCAGCTTCTCCAGCGCGGCCAGCACATCGGCATTCAAGCGCTGCGGCCCGCTGTAGGCCACGCCACCGTGAACAATGCGGTGGCCCACGGCCACCACGCGGTGGCCATCGAGATGCGATTGCGCGAAATCGATCAGGAAGCGCATGCCGCCCTCGTGGTTCAGCGGGGCGTCCACCCAGCTGCGCTCTCCGATGGACCGGCCCTGCGCATCCCGCGCGCTGAAGCGGGTGACGCCGCTATAGAGGTTTTCGATTTTCCCATTGAACGTGAGCGCCAGTTCGGCGCCGCTGTACAGCGAGAACTTGATGCTCGACGAGCCAGCGTTGATGACGACGATGCTATCGTTGGGTGCCATGTTCTCAAGCTCCCATGGCGTGGCCGGCGGCCAGTTTGCTGTGCGCCACCAGTACCGCCACCGCGCAGGATGCGAGGCGCGCGGTGACCGAGTCGGCGCGGCTGGTGAGGATGATCGGCACGCGGGCGCCGAGCACGATGCCTGCCGCCGCCGCGCCGGCCATGAAGGTCAGGCTCTTGGCCAGCATATTGCAGGCTTCCAGATCGGGTGCCACCAGTATGTTCGCCTGGCCGGCCACCGGCGAGACCAGATGCTTGATCGCCGCGGCCTCGGGATCGATGGCGTTGTCCATCGCCAGCGGACCATCCAGGATGGCGCCGGTGATCTGGCCACGGTCGGCCATTTTGCACAGCGCCGCCGCGTCTATCGTGGAAGGCATCTTGGCGCTGACCGTTTCCACCGCCGCCAGGATGGCCACCTTGACCGGATCGAACTTCAGCACATGCGCCAGGTCGATGGCGTTCTGAATGATGTCGACCTTTTCGTCCAGCGTGGGATTGATGTTGACGGCGGCATCGGTGACGATCAACGGCTCTTCGCGGCCCGGCACGTCCATCACGAAGCAGTGGCTCAGGCGGCGCCCGGTGCGCAGGCCGGTCTCGCCGGCGACCACGGCGCCCATTAATTCGTCGGTGTGCAGGCTGCCCTTCATCAGCACCGACGCCTGTCCTTCGCGGATCAGCTCGACCGCGCGGAAGGCCGATGCGTGGCTGTGTTCCGTATCGACCAGCGGCAGTGCGGAGATGTCCAGGCCCGCTTCCTCCGCGGCTCTGCGAATGCGCGCCTGCGGCCCAACCAGGATCGGATTGATCAGCCCCATGCGGGCGGCATCCAGCGCCGCTTCCAGCGCATGCCGGTCGCACGCGTGCGCGACGGCGACCGTGACGGGCCCGGCTTTGCGCGCCGCAGCGATCAGGATTTCGTAGTTCGGGTGTGGCGTACTCGGTGCATTCATCTGGTTTCCTTGGTGGTCGGGCAGGGAAATCATATCAACAAATCTAGATAACGCAATCGAATATTGCTGCGTTGCCGCATCGATTTATTTTGCGCGGTTTAACCCCGTTTGCCCCGCTGGTCCGTTTCACATGGGACGCCGGGCTCTTCCGGCCAAGGAGATGTCATGTTGCGCCCACTGATCGCAGTATTTTTATTGAGTCTGTCGTTGACGGCGAGCGCCGTCACGCCGCTCCCGCCCATCATGCCGCCGCGTCTTGTCGTTCCGCGCGCGCAGACACCCGTGCGCCTGCAAAGCCTGCGCATCGGCGCGGAGATCAGCGGCGGCCTGGCCCAGACCACCGTGGAGATGGTGTTCTACAATCCAAACGCGGTACAGCTGGAAGGCGAACTGCAGTTCCCGCTGCTGCCCGCGCAGCACGTCACCGCGTTCGCGCTGGATATCGACGGGGCGCTGCGGCCCGCCGTGCCGGTGGAGAAGGCCAAGGGCCGCATGATCTTCGAGGAGGTTGAACGAACCCGCGTCGATCCCGCGCTGTTGGAGACGACCCAGGGGAACAACTTCAAGCTGCGCGTCTACCCGATACCGCCGCACGGCACCCGCACCGTGCAGCTCAAATATGCCGAAGCGCTGCCGCGCCAGGGGGCGCAGCGGTTGTACCGGCTGCCCTTGGCCTACGGCGAAGGGATCAAGGAATTTGATCTGGAACTAAATGTGCACGGCGCGATAACGCCCCCGCAGGCGCGCGGCGCGTTGGGCGGCGTGCAGTTCGAACGCCAGCAGGACGGCTATCGCGCCCGCGTCGCCAGGAACGCCTTCCGCGCCGACGGCACACTGGAGCTGACGCTGGCCGCCGCGACGGAGCCGCAGACCTTTGTGCAGGAATTCGACGGCGAGACCTTCTTCCTCAGCGAGATCGCCGTCGCCGGAGACAGCAACCATCCGGCGCGCGTGCCGCCCGCCGTGCTTGGGCTGCTGTGGGATAGTTCCGGCTCCGGTGCCCAGCGCCAGACCGAGGCCGAGCTGGCGGTGCTGGACGCCTACTTCAGAACCGTGCGCAATGTGGAGGTGCGGCTGATCCGCCTGCGCGATCGCGCAGAATCCAGCCAGCGGTACCGCGTCGTCAATGGCAACTGGGCTGGCTTGCGCACCGCGCTGGCGGCCACCGCCTACGACGGCGCAAGCGCCCTGGGCGCATGGAAGCCGGAAGCGGACATCAACGAATACCTGTTGGTTAGCGATGGACTGTCCAACTATGGCGATGCGCCCTTCCCCACGTTGGCCAAGGGCCAGCGTTTGTATGCATTGAATTCGGCGCTGGTGTCGGACAGCGCGCGCCTGTCGGCGCTGGCGGAGCGCAACGGTGGCCGGCTGGTGCAACTGCAGGCGAGCCAGCCGGCGCAGGCCGCGCAAGCGCTGCTGGCCGACGAGCTGCAATTGAGCGACGTCACCGCCAGCGGCGCCAAGGATATCTCGGTTGAAGCACGCGAGCCGCAGGACGGCATATTGCGCATCGCCGGGCGCCTGACGCAGCCCAATGCGGAACTGACGCTGACCTTGACGCAACAAGGCAAGAGCCGTGCAATGACTGTGCCGGTCAGCGCCACGGCGCCGTATCACCCACTGGCCGCCGGCACGTGGGCCAGCTACCGCCTGCACGCGCTGGAAGCGGACTACGATCTGAAACGCGGAGAGATCCGGCGTATCGGCCAGCGTTTCGGCATCCCCACGCGCGAGACCTCGCTGCTGGTGCTGGACCGGCTGGAAGACTATCTGCGCTACGACATCGAGCCGCCCGCAGCCTACAAGGAAGTCTACGCCAGGCTCAAAGAGAATCGCTGGACGCAGCGGCGCCGCATCGCCGCACAACACAACGACCAGATCGTGCAGGAGTTCGAGCAGAAGGTGGCGTGGTGGGCAAAGACCTATCCAAAGTCGGCGCCGCCCCGGCATGTCGAGTTCAAGAAAGATGGCGATGGAACGATGGAGTTCGAGCCTCGATTCAGGCCAGCCGCGGTGGCCGAAATGGCCGCGCCGCCACTGGCAAGACGGGCGCCGGCGCCGCTGGCATACGGCCGCGCCGAGGCGCGCAGCGCGGACCGCGTCGCCAAAGCGCCCGCGCCGTCCGGCGATGAAACGCCGAACGCCGGCATCCAGCTCAAGAAATGGTCACCCGACGAACCCTATCGGGCCCGCATGAAGGCCGCCAAGGCCGCCGACTTGTACGCCGTTTACCTCGACGAGAAGCCGAACTACGCCAACAGCAGCGCCTTCTTCCTCGACAGCGCCGACATGCTGCTCGAATCGGGCCAGCGCGACCTGGCCTTGCGCGTGCTGTCCAACCTCGCCGAAATGAATCTGGAAAACCGCCAGGTATTGCGGATACTCGGCTACCGGCTGCTGCAGGCTGGCGAGCCGGCGCTGGCGATCCCCGTGTTCAAGCAGGTGCTGCTGCTGGCCGAAGAGGAGCCGCAATCGTACCGCGACCTGGGCCTGGCCTATGCCGCCGCCGGACAGGTGCAACCGGCGGTGGACCAGCTTGCGGAAGTGCTTAACCGCCCGTGGGATGGCCGCTTTGCAGAAATAGAGCTGGTGACGCTGGCGGAGCTGAATGCGATCGTCGCCAAGGCTGCCGTCAAGCCGGACACCAGCCGCATCGATCCGCGCCTGCTGCGCAACCTGCCGCTGGCATTGCGGGCCGTGCTGACCTGGGACGCCGACAACACCGACATCGATTTGTGGATCACCGATCCGAACGGAGAGAAATGCTACTACGGGAACCGCTACACCTACCAGGGCGGGCGCATGTCGCGCGATTTCACCGGCGGCTACGGGCCGGAGGAGTTCTCGCTGCGGGTGGCCAAGCCTGGCAAATATCGGGTGGAGGTCAATTCCTTCGGCAGCCGCCAGCAGATCGTGGCCGGCGCGACGACTGTGCAGCTGCGCCTCAGCACCGGCTTCGGCACGGCGAAACAGCGCGACCAGATGGTCACGCTACGTTTGCGCGATACCGGCAGCACCGTGCTGGTGGGAGAGTTCGACGTTAATTGATCGCCTGGAGCTGCCGCTGTAGTTCAGGCGGCACTTCGGCATATGGGTAGCGCATGCGGAATTTCAGCCATTCCGCATGCGCTTCTTTCGTCTGGCCGGCTTTCAGCATTTCGGCCATGCGATCAAGCCATTCGGGCGCTGGCAGGTCCTCCGCCACCGCGCCAAAATAACTCATCGGCCGTGGCTTGGATGCGGCATCAGCCATCACCGGTGCCCGCATGCGGGCAAGCGGCGCTGGTGCCGCCTGTAATGGTGGCTCCGCCAATATCGATGGCGCGGCTAATGTCGGTGCAGCGGCAATTTCGGCGTCCGCCACCGCCGCCGCGACGTCCGCGGCCGCCGCCGGCCGCGCCACGGAGCGCTTGTGCTGAACCGTTTTGGGCGCCGGCGACGGCGCCGATTCGATTTCAATAGCGGGCGGCGGCGCTTCCGCGACAGGAGCCGCCGCCACGACCACCGATTCCTTGGCCACCGGCGCAACCGCCTGCGGCATCAGCACGCGCACAGCGAACAAGGCAAACACCGCGCTGGCCGCCAGTCCTAACGGAACGCGCGCGCGCCGCAGGTAGTGGCGGGCTGGCGGCGTGGCCGGCGCGGCATCGTGCAGCGCATCGTTTGCCGATTCGGCGCCGGCGCCGCGCATGTCGGCAGCAGCCCGCGCCAGGATGGCGGCGGACAAAGCCTCCGGCGGCTGCGGTTGCGGCAAGTCGTGCAACTGGCGCGCCAGATCCCCCTCGCCTTTGAGGAAGTCTTCGAATTCCGCGTCTTCAGTGTGATCGTGTGGATTCATGCTCTCGCCTCTTCGGCAGCCGGCGCCAGTTCCTGCCGCAGCCTGCGCATCGCGTAACGCAGGCGGCTCTTTACCGTCTCCACCGGCGCCTCAACCAGTTCCGCGATCTCCTCCAGGCTCATGCCGTTGAACTGCTGGAGCACCAGCGCCTCGCGCTGATCGACCGGCAGCAAACGTATCATCGCATGCAATCGGCTGGTCTGCTGCTTGCGTTCCAATTGGCCGTCGGGCGCCAGGCTATCGTGCGCGCCATCGGCGACGCCCTCGAACCAGCCCTCCTCGCCGCCGTCGCTGGCCAGCAGCACGCGCTCGTTCAGGCGTATCAAGTCGATCAGCCGATTGCGCGCGATCTGGAAAAGATAGGTGCGGAAACTGGCGCCCGGTTCGTAGCGCGCGCGGGCCTGGTGCAGATTGGCCCAGCTGTCCTGCATGATGTCGTTGACCCATTCGCGGCGCGGCGAGCGCCATGCCAGAAACAGATACAGCCCCTGGCTGTGGCGCCGGTACAGTTCCTCGAACGCCGCCAGATCGCCATTGCGATAGCTGAGCATGAGCATTTCATCGGATCGTGGCGCGGACATGGCGTAATGATAACGCAGGCACCGCCCGCCCGGACATCGACGTATTGTTACCAAATATTGCCAGGCCATAAAGGCTTTCCCGCAACCGGGGCTGTAAAGACGTGTAAATTTCGCCGCAAGAGATATTTCCGGAGA
>Ga0308157_10009215_pt1 | contig 11005 bp, 8 predicted proteins | sample PhyBR1_FD_201035 | JGI IMG/M metagenome (GOLD analysis project Ga0308157, IMG submission 201035) | Phyllosphere microbial communities from UC Gill Tract Community Farm, Albany, California, United States - DLSLB.R1 | ecosystem: Host-associated > Plants > Phyllosphere > Unclassified | place: USA...
CCAAATTTTGCCACTGACTAAGCGTATTCGTCACGCAATGCAACGTTCTTGGTGGTCTATACTCAATGAGAACTTGCATCGGGGCCTAGCTTAAGGTTATCCCCTCACACGGCTTATCTTTATCGATGGCCGGGCTATGTTTTGTTCTTAAAGGGTTTCCAATGCTCGACAGTATGCGTGATGCCGCCAGATCCTGGGTTGCTAAGCTTCTTCTCGGCCTCCTCGTTCTGAGTTTTGCAGTCTGGGGCATCGCAGATGCATTCCGGGGCGACACGTCTGGCAGTGCAGCGCTCAGCGCTGGCAAGTCGGAAGTGAGCGCAACAGATTATCGCTTTGCCTATGAGCAACAGCTGATGCGTTTATCGCAGCAGTTCCGTCAGCGACTGACCCGTGAACAGGCTCAACAGCTCGGCGTTGAAAATCAGGTTCTGGCACAGCTCGCAGCTGGCGTCGTCCTGGATGAACAGGCTCGCAACATGCAGCTTGGTCTTTCCAAAGATGGTATCGCGCGTCTAACTGGTGAAGATCCATCATTTCAGGATGCAAGTGGCAATTTTAGCCGTGCCCAGTTTGATGCGGTTTTGCGTCAGTCCAACATTCGTGCGCAGGACTATCTCGACAATCGTGCAAAAGTTGCTCGTCGCCAGCAGGTTGTTGAAGCCGCTACCGATGGCTTGAAAATGCCGAATACTATGTTGAAAGCGCTTGCTCTTTATCAGGGTGAAAGCCGCAGCGCCGATTACATCACCATTCCTGCCGAAAAAGCCGATGCAGTTCCTGCCCCATCTGATGAAGCTCTCAAGGCTTACTTTGATGAGCACAAGGATGAATACAAGGCTCCAGAATATCGCAAGATCACCTATGTGAAGCTTGAGCCTTCGGACATTGCCGATGCAGCTGCAGTCACGCAGGACGAAATCAACGAGTATTATGAAAAGAATAAGAGCCGCTTCAGCACCACTGAAACGCGCACCATCGAACAGTTGAACTTTGCAGACGAAGCTGCAGCTCAAGCCACGCAGCAGAAAATTACAGCTGGTACGAGCTTTGTTGATATCGGCAAAGAACAAGGCAAGAGCGAAGCCGATCTGGTTCTCGGAACCTTTGAAAAGTCTGCTCTTCCTGATGCGACTATCGCTGAGGCAGCATTTGCACTCAACGAAGGCGGTGTAAGCGACGTGGTCAAGGGTGCATTCGGCCCGGTTATCCTCCGTGTCACCAAGGTGAATGCAGCGAACGTCAAGTCGCTATCGGACGTTGAAGGCGAAATTCGCGATACCGTTGCAACCAACATTGCAATCAGCAGCATCAACGGCATTCACGATTCCTACGAACAGCAGCGTTCAGACGGCGCAAGCATGGTCGAAGTTGCCAAGGGTTTGAGCCTCAAGACTGTCACTATCGAATCCGTTGATGCCGAAGGCAACGATCCTGCCGGCAACGCTGTTGAACTACCAAACTCCGAAGCGCTTCTCGCTGCTGCATTCCAAGCTGAACAAGGCTTTGACAACGACGCTCTGACAATGGGCAATACCGGCTACCTTTGGTATCAAATCGATGGCACCACCCCTGCTCGCGACCGCACGCTTGACGAAGTCAAGGACAAGGTCGTAGCAGCATGGAAGGGTGACGAGGCAGTGAAGCGCCTGAACCAGCGCATGGAAGATCTGAAGAAGCGCCTCGACGGTGGTGAAACGCTTGACGCGATTGCCGCAGAAGCGGGTGTTGAAAAGCAGACCAAGCGCGGCATCACTCGGAACACCAACGATGCTGATTTCAGCTCTGCTGCGACCGCACAGGTCTTCCGTGGGCCAAACGATCACACAGGTACGGCTGCAGCTGCATCTGACGATGCACAGATTCTGTTCAAGGTTATCGAAGTCACAGAACCAACTGCTGCGGGTCCGGAAGCAATTCCTGAACAGCAGCAGACCTATCTGTCGACCACGCTTACCGATGACGTTCTCGAACAGCTGGTTGGCGAATTGCAGAAGCAATATCCGGTGCGGATCAACCAGACCGTCATCAACAACGCATTGGCCTTCTGATCAGCGGCGGACATGAAATAATGGCTGACTTAAAACCCTATATCGCCAAGGCTGCCTCCGGTAATCCATTGTCGTTTGAGGATTCCAAAGCAGCCTTTGACATCATGATGTCCGGACAGGCCACCCCATCGCAGATCGGTGGTTTCCTGATGGCTCTCCGCGTTCGTGGTGAAACAGTGCCGGAGATTGCCGGGGCTGTTGCGTCCATGCGTTCGCGCATGTTGCCGGTATCCGCACCAATTAACGCTGTTGATATCGTTGGCACCGGCGGCGACCAGTCCGGCTCCTACAATGTATCGAGCTGCTCGGCTTTCGTCGTCGCAGGTGCAGGCATTCCCGTTGCCAAACACGGCAATCGTGCCCTCTCCTCGCGTTCGGGTGCCGCCGATGCGCTCGCAGCCCTTGGGGTCAACATAGAAGCCGATGCAGATACGATTGGCCGCAGCATCAATGAAGCTGGTCTTGGCTTCATGTTCGCACCGACTCACCATTCCGCTATGCGGCATGTAGGTCCATCGCGTGTTGAACTCGGCACCCGCACGATTTTCAACCTGCTTGGACCGCTATCAAACCCGGCAAGCGTCAGGCGTCAGCTGGTCGGCGTATTTTCGGCAGAATGGGTCGAGCCTTTGGCGCAGGTCCTCAAAGAACTTGGTTCTGAAACCGCATGGGTTGTCTATGGCGATGGTCTAGATGAGATGACCACGGCAGGCACCACGAAAATCGCAGCGCTTGAACACGGTACGATTCGCACATTCGAGATTGAGCCTGAAGATGTGGGCTTGCGCCGTGTCGATATGTCGGAACTCAAGGGCGGCGAAGCCGAAGTAAACGCCAGAGCTCTGCTTGGCGTTCTCGAAGGAGATCAAAACGCCTATCGCGATATCGTGTTGCTGAATTCTGCGGCAGCACTTGTCATTTCAGATAAGGCAAAAGACTTGAAGGACGGCATTGCTCTTGCCGCGCAATCTATCGACAGCGGTTCAGCACTTGCAGTCCTGCAAAAAGTTATCGCTGTCTCCAACGACAAACCGCTCTGACGGAGAGGATCAAACCATGTCCACCGACATTCTGCGGAAAATCGAAACTTATAAGCGCGAAGAGATCGCTGTCGCCAAGGCTCGCCTTCCACTTGAAGAAGTAAAGGCGCAGGCTAAGGATCAGCCTGCGACACGCGGCTTCTTGAAGGCACTTGAAGCAAAGCGCGCTGCAAACAAGTTTGCGCTTATCGCCGAGATTAAAAAGGCAAGCCCGTCGAAGGGCCTCATTCGCCCGGATTTCAATCCACCGGCACTGGCCAAGGCCTATGAAGAAGGCGGTGCTGCCTGTCTTTCCGTGCTGACCGATAAGCCATCCTTTCAGGGGGCACCAGAGTTTCTGACGGCTGCACGCGATGCCTGCTCTCTGCCAGCTCTGCGCAAGGATTTCCTTTTCGATACCTATCAGGTCTATGAAGCGCGCAGCTGGGGTGCAGATTGCATTCTCATCATTCTCGCAAGCGTCGATGACAATCTCGCCAAGGCGCTTGAAGAAACCGCATTTGAACTCGGCATGGATGCATTGATTGAAGTGCACGACGAAGAGGAAACAGAACGCGCGCTCAAGCTCTCTTCGCGCCTCGTCGGCGTCAACAATCGCAACCTGCGCACATTTGAAGTCGACCTCGCGGTTTCCGAACGTCTCGCAAAGATGGTTCCTTCGGATCGCCTGCTGGTCGGCGAAAGCGGCATCTTCACCCATGATGATTGCCTGCGTCTCGAAAAATCGAATATCGGCACCTTCCTCATCGGCGAAAGCCTGATGCGCAAAGATGATGTTGCGACCGCAACCCGCGAACTTCTGACCGGCAAGGCCTGAGATATGGCGACCAAGCTCACCCATATCGACCAGACAGGCGCTGCCCATATGGTCGATATTGGGGACAAGTTTGAGACTGAACGTCAGGCCACGGCAGAAGGCGCAGTCAGGATGAAACCGGAAACGCTGGCGCTTATTCTGGAAGGCAATGCAGCCAAGGGTGACGTTATCGGCGCCGCACGGCTCGCTGGCATTATGGCCGCAAAGAAAACGTCAGATCTTATTCCGCTTTGCCACCCTCTGATGTTGACAAAAGTATCGGTTGATATCCAGCCTGATCTGACACTTCCCGGTCTGCGTATTCGTGCTACTGCAAAGCTTAAAGGCCGCACTGGTGTAGAGATGGAAGCCTTGACTGCTGTTTCCGTCACCTGCCTGACCATTTACGACATGGCCAAAGCAGTTGATCGCCATATGGAGATCACCGACATCCGTGTTTCGGCAAAAAGCGGCGGCAAGTCAGGCGATTGGAAAGCCTGAACATTCAGACGAGAGGAAACCCTATGTCCCTTCTCCCGGTCGATGAAGCACTTGCCCGCATCCTAAGCGCCGCTGAGCCGCATGGTTTTGAGCACGTACCACTTGCTTCAGCCGGAGGCCGTGTTGTTACCGAGCAGGTCACTGCGAAACTGCTCCAGCCGCCATTTGATTGTTCCGCCATGGATGGCTATGCGCTCATCGCGCCTCAGAATGTTGAATATCCGATTGAACTTACAGTGATCGGCGAATCGGCCGCTGGAAAAAGATTTGAAGGCAAGCTTGCCGCCGGTGAAGCTGTGCGTATTTTCACCGGTGCACCTATGCCAGTTGGCGCTGACTGCATCGTCATTCAAGAAGACACCGAGCGTTCTGGTGACAAACTGACGATCCAACAAGGGCTTGATAAAGGCCGCCACATTAGGCGTGCGGGCCTCGACTTTGCACCCGGCGACACTGTTCTTCCAGTTGGATGCGAACTTGACGCCCCGGCGCTATCTCTTGCTGCAGCGAGCGGCAATGCAACGATTTCTGTTTTCAAGCAGCCGCGAATTGCCATTCTCGCCACAGGCGACGAGCTCGTCCCACCCGGAACAATTCCCGGACCTGATCAAATTGTGGCCTCCAATAGCGTGGGAATAGCCGAGATCGTGCGTCGCGCAGGTGGCAAGCCTGAAGACATGGGCATCATCGTTGACGACCCCGCCAAAATCGAATCAGCGATAAGCCAAGTGCTCGACGATGGCATCGATATCCTTGTCACTATCGGTGGCGCATCAGTAGGTGATCGTGATTACGTGCATGGCGCGTTGAAAAACAGCGGTGTTGATCTCGATTTCTGGAAAATCGCCATGCGACCCGGCAAACCGCTGATGTATGGCCGCAAGACAGTTTCAGGCAAAACAGTGCACGTCATCGGCCTGCCGGGAAACCCTGTTTCTAGCCTCGTTTGCGGCCTCGTATTTCTACGTCCATTGGTAGCCAAGCTATCCGGCACGGATTTGACCGCAGATATTCGTCCCGCAAAGCTTGGTCAGGCGATGAATTCTAATGATCACCGGCGCGATTTTGTTCGGGCAACAGTCGAACAGGACACTGATGGAACATTGATCGCAACACCTTTTCCTCTCCAGGATTCGTCGATGCTTTCTGCCTTAGTCCGCTCCAATGCGCTGCTAATCAGAGATGAAAATGCACCAGCTGCAGCGACCGGTGAATCGTGCTTGATATTGATGCTGTAACGAACCTATCCAATTCCGCCAGTCCGTTAATCATTTTAAAACCATTGCAGAACAAGACTGGAACATATAGTGTTCGTTCTGGTTTTGTTTTTATTTGATTCTGGTCTGGAGGGTGTAGCGCATGTTGACCCGTAAACAGCACGAGCTTCTGCTGTTCATTCATGAACGTCTAAAAGAGACGGGCATCCCTCCGTCTTTTGACGAGATGAAAGAGGCTCTCGATCTAGCCTCGAAATCGGGCATTCATCGCCTCATCACGGCCTTGGAAGAACGTGGCTTTATCCGCAGACTCCCAAATCGTGCACGTGCATTGGAAGTGCTCCGTCTGCCAGATTCCATTGCTCCCGGACTGAATTCGCAAAAGAAATTTGCGCCAAGTGTGATCGAAGGCAGTCTGGGCAAGGTGCCACCTGCCCCCGTGCCTGCGCGCCCTGCTCCGACAACAGCCAATGACGACGTATCGACCATGGTTTCCATCCCTGTGATGGGTCGTATCGCTGCTGGCGTACCAATCTCGGCGATCCAGAATCAGACCCATTCGCTCAGCCTTCCGCCAGAAATGATTGGCGCAGGTGAACACTACGCGCTTGAGGTCAAGGGCGACTCGATGATCGAAGCCGGAATTTTCGATGGTGATACTGTCATCATCAAGCGCGGCGACACAGCCAATCCAGGCGAAATCATCGTTGCACTGGTGGATGACGAAGAAGCGACGCTGAAACGTTTCCGCCGCAAAGGTGCATCCATTGCGCTCGAAGCTGCAAACCCTGCCTATGAGACGCGGATATTCGGTCCTGACCGTGTTCGTGTGCAGGGCAAGCTGATCGGTCTGATCCGACGCTACTAGAGCGCCGTGCGCCCTCTTGGGCGCACGAAGAACGCTCTCAACTATTGAATCTACCTATCCTGAAATGTGTAAAGCATTTTTCGGACAAGATGCGCACTAGAGCATATCTCCCAAAAGTTGGAACCGGTTTTGGTATAAAGATATGCGTAAAAACAAACAGTTAGACGCATTTCTAACGATTCATCTTAAACAGGAAATGCGCTAGGATAAAAACTCAGAGCGTTTTTTGTTAAATCAAAGAAACGCTCCGGAATTATTGCGGAAGATCAGAGCCGATTGCATTTTCTGTTGCAGCTTTCTTCCGATACTCACGATCAGGCAAGCCGCGCGCCGCTCGTGAATAAAGTCGATAGAGATGCCAAGGTCTTGTAGGTGCATCGACTGAAAAGCTCAGTTTGTCCGCATAGTCGCTGATATTCCGAGGTACAGCAGGCGCGAAACGATAAGCCTCACCGTCACTGACTGGTTCTTGCCCCAAAAACTTTGCCTGAGCCACTTTGTCTGCGTTTAATTTTTGTCCAAATCTTATTTCAAGAGTTCCTTTGAGGGCTAATTCTTGCCTGCCGATCACGAGCGCGTTGGACCGCTCACAGCTTAGTTTTTTTCCGGCAATAGCAAGAATAACAATATCCCCCACATTACAGGCGACCTCGCGCATGTCTTCCTGGGTGGTATAGGCTAGCATTCGACCGTCCCGAAGGGGAATGGTACAGAGGCCGTCCTCACAAAGGAAAGCGTTCTCATCAACGGGAACGGGCTGTTTTTTCATTATGTGCGGAGAAACAAACGTTTCAACCAGATAGGCTGTCTGCCAGTTCTGTGCTGTGAATTGCGGTGGCCTGCTGCGATTAACAGCAAAATTCCCATCCGATAGTCGCACCGCCACAAACTTCGCATCTTCACTGACAAGAACATCAGGCATCGGCGTCCGAATGAATGCGATCAGTCCCAACACAACGAATGGAAGCGCCAGTAACCGCAGCCGAGTTGTGAAAACAACAGCAATCAAAAGCGCAACTGTCCAGAGAATGAGCGTGATGACTGGCATGACACCGGGATTGCCATCGGGCGATAGGCTGGCGACGAATTCTGCAATATGTCGCACAAGTAGAACGCCAAACCCCATGACCTGTAATGGCAGCCAATCGAGTTGCAGGGGCATCAACAATAGACTCAAGACTGCAAATGGCATCACCAGTATCGAAATAACCGGCAAGGCTAGTACATTGCCAACAAGCCCCAAAGGGGCGGTATTGTTGAAATGGTAAGCGGCAAATATCCCGCTGGCCACACCCGCTACAATTGATGTCGCAGCTGTGGCGATTGTCGGCGCTAGTATTCTTGACAGAATCCCGCGCGGCGATGCCTTGCGGTTTTCCATACCTGACTGTTTGCGGGCCTTCCTTTCACTCCACCAGGCGAACGCCGCAATCAGTCCCGCCGTTGCTGAAAATGACATCTGAAAACTTGGACCCAATATTTCGTGCGGCGAGATCGCGATCATCGCTATCGCTGAAATCGCCAGATTGCGCATACTGATAGCCGCTCTGTCAGCCAGAAGCGCGCAAAGCATCACAGCAATCATCACGTAGCTGCGCTGTGCCGCCACATCGGCTCCAGACATGGCGAGATAGAACGTACAACTCAGCAGCGAAAGAAAAGCAGCATATTTCTTGACGGAGTATCGCGCGCTGAAGGCCGGAAACAGGGCAAACAGGGACCGCAACGACATCATGACGACTCCTGCAGCCAACACCATATGCAAGCCAGAAATCGATAGGATGTGCGCAAGCCCAGCCTTGCGCAGATGCTCATTTGTCTCCTCACTGATCCCTGCCCGCTCGCCGGCGATCAGCGCTGCCGCAACGCTGCCATCTTCACCGGACAACACCTCTGCAATCCGCTCTGAAACATGTACGCGTAACTGTGCTATAGAACCGGAAATTTTTGCGGCCATATTACTTGGGCCGGGTACATCTACAATTTTCGGCGTCCCCAGAAAAAAGCCGTTTGCGCCGATCCCACCGAAATAAGCGTGAAAGCCAAAATCGTAATTTCCAGGCCGCACCGGACCGGACGCCACGCGCAGGCGTGCAAAACCGTTCAAGCCGCTTCCGATTGTCGTTGAAGCCGGAATATCGCGCGCAGTAATCCGGATGCGTTGCGGCGAATAACGCAACTTGGGCCTTTGCGTTTCAATCAAGTCAAGCGTGACACGCCAGCTGCCATTGTCCCTATATTCGAGAGCAACTACCCTCCCCGTCACGCGGGTCGCCACTTCGGAACCGAGCATCTGGGTTCCGCGTCTCTCTGTTTCGATCTTTCCCGCAATTATTCCCAGCTGGAGTGCCATCACGAGCGTCAGAAGCTGTGATACGAGGAAGTGTTTGCGAGAAAGAAGACGAATAAGAACAGACGCTGTGAGAACCGAAACAAGTGGCAGCCATGCAGGTTCGAACGAAACTGAAAAATAGATAACCGCTCCAACGCCCATGAAAACCGGAAACAGTAGGAAAAACATCCCTCTGCCGATTTCCCGCGTCATGGCTGCAGAAAAATTCTGCCGGACAATGGATGCCAGCGCCGTTAGCCGTTCAGACGGTGTTTGTTGTCTTGACGGCTGAACTGGCGGTGTTTGTTCAGTTGGTTTATAAGGTAGCCATGGTTCGGGCAATAAGGAACGCGCAAGACCGTCGGGCATGTCTTTGACAAACACCCGTTCATTAATCTCCTGCGTTTCGCTTATGCTCGTCATGCCCCCGCCTGACTGCAAAAGTGTTCCCCGATTTCTCAAGAAGAATACCGGATTAGCGCGAAAGAAACTTCAAGCCCTTGCGCGCTGTGCTGCCTATGGTACATGAACGCCAGCCAAAATCGAGAGGGTTCCCGCATCGAGAATCCTTGACGCCCGTAGACTGAGTGCAATCGGGCGCTACATATTCAAAATTCCGCCTCGCACTGCGCATCCGCTGCAGCCCAACGAGGCCTGTTATAGTGGAGCTGTCATGTCGAAACCGGTCGTAACCCGTTTTGCCCCTTCGCCCACGGGTTTCCTACATATTGGCGGAGCCCGGACCGCCCTGTTCAACTGGCTTTATGCCAAGCATAGCGGCGGTAAGATGCTGCTACGCATCGAAGATACAGATCGTGAGCGCTCCACTGATGCTGCAACGGCAGCGATCCTCGATGGCCTCACATGGCTGGGTCTTGATTGGGATGGCGATGCCATCTCACAGTTTGAACGCGCCCCACGCCATCGCGAAGTAGCCGAAGAACTGGTCGCTAAAGGCAAAGCTTATTATTGCTATGCGACGCCAGCCGAACTGGAAGACATGCGCGAAAAGGCACGTGCCGAAGGCCGCCCACCGCGTTATGATGGTCGCTGGCGTGATCGCGATCCATCCGAAGCACCAGAAGGTGTAAAGCCGGTCATCCGAATCAAGGCACCGCAGGAAGGTGAAACCCTTGTTCGCGATGCGGTTCAGGGTGATGTTCGTTTCCCAAACAAGGACCTAGATGATTTCATCATCCTTCGTTCCGACGGTACGCCAACCTATATGCACGCCGTTGTCGTCGATGATAATGATATGGGCGTCACCCACATTATCCGCGGCGATGATCATCTGACCAATGCTGCGCGTCAGACGGTGATTTATGATGCGATGGGCTGGGAAGTTCCTCAGATGTCGCATATTCCGCTCATTCATGGTGCGGATGGCGCGAAGCTCTCCAAGCGTCACGGCGCACTTGGCGTCGATGCATATCGCGCCATGGGTTATCTGCCGGAAGCTCTGCGTAACTATCTGGTTCGCCTTGGCTGGAGCCATGGCGACGATGAAATCATGTCGACCGAACAGATGATCGAGTGGTTTGACGTCAAGGATATAAACAAAGGTGCTGCGCGCTTTGACTTCCAGAAGCTGGAAGCAATCAATGGCCTCTATATGCGCAACAGCGACGACAAGGCACTGTTTGATGCTCTGATCGCTGTCTTGCCTGAGATCGAAGGCGGCAAAGAACTTGAAGCCTCTCTGGACGACAAAGGCCGTGAGCAGCTTCTCACAGCAATGCCCGGTCTAAAAGATCGTGCAAAGACACTCGTCGAACTCGTAGACGGTGCCAAGTTCATCTTCGCCAAGCGCCCGCTTGCATTTGATGAAAAGGCCGCATCCCTGCTTAATGACGAAGGCCGAGCAGTGCTGGCGGCTGCCCTTCCGCATCTGGAATCAGTCAACGAATGGACTGTGGAAGCACTTGATGCGGCGGTTCGCGCCCATGCTGAAGCCACAGGCTTGAAGCTTGGAAAGGTGGCACAACCACTGCGCGCTGCCCTTACGGGTCGCGCTACATCTCCAGGTGTATTCGATGTACTGTTTGTGCTCGGTCGTGAAGAGTCACTTGCACGCATAAAAGATCAAATCGTTTGAACTGTTAGCATTCACGCTGACGTGACAAAACGGGCTTAATTAGTCCAAATTACGCATTGCATCGCAAAATCATTGGGATAGTTTGGCGGTCGAAATCGTTTGGATAAT
>Ga0308157_10009216_pt1 | contig 11004 bp, 9 predicted proteins | sample PhyBR1_FD_201035 | JGI IMG/M metagenome (GOLD analysis project Ga0308157, IMG submission 201035) | Phyllosphere microbial communities from UC Gill Tract Community Farm, Albany, California, United States - DLSLB.R1 | ecosystem: Host-associated > Plants > Phyllosphere > Unclassified | place: USA...
CTCTGAGAGCCGCGGCCACAGCATTTGCCGCCTGATCGCGCGAATATCCAAGATTGGAGAGAGCCGAGACTGCATCGCTAACCGGCGCTGAAGCAACGCCCTCACCGAGCTCCTGCTTAAGCCCGATGGTACCGCTGGCGTCCCCTGCAAAGGCCGGTGCCTTGTTCTTCAACTCGGTAACAATACGTTCGGCAACTTTTTTACCAACACCCGGCGCACGCGAAACCATCGCGAGATCACGAAGCGCAATTGCGTTTGCAAGTTCAGGCGGCGTCAAAGTGCCAAGCACCGCGAGCGCGACCTTGGCACCCACGCCCTGCACGTTCTGCAACAGGCGGAACCATTCGCGCTCAAGCTGTGATCCAAAACCATAAAGACGGATCATGTCCTCGCGCACATAGGTTTCGATCAGCAACACCGCCGCCTCGCCTTCTCCGCCCAGATTACCGAGCGTGCGGGAAGAACAAAAGACAACATAGCCAACACCATGCACGTCAATGACGGCATGATCATCAGCAATTTCATCGATCACGCCCTTAAGCTTGCCAATCATTCTGGTTTTATCCCGCTAATAACGCTTGCATTCTGCGTGCGCTGACAATGCTCTGACGATGATGCGCATGGCAAATGGCAATAGCAAGCGCATCGGCAGCATCGCTCGTATCGAACGTTGCGCGTGGCATCAAAACCTTCACCATCATATGAATTTGCTGCTTCTCGCCATGGCCCACGCCAATGACCGCTTTCTTGACGGCATTCGGCGCATATTCCGCAACCGGGAGCCCAGCCTGTGCGGGCGCCAAAAGCGCAATACCGCGTGCCTGACCAAGCTTCAGCGTGGCCGTCGCATCCTTATTGACGAATGTGTGTTCAACGGCTGCTTCATGCGGCATGAATTCATGCAGGACTTTCGACAGCCCTCCATGCAACTGGCACAGCCTTGATGCGAGATCCATCTCAGCGTTCGAGGTCACAGTGCCGGAGCCGATAAAATGCAGGGAGTTTCCAAGCGATTCGACGACGCCCCAGCCGGTACGGCGGAGCCCCGGATCAATACCAATGATGCGAATCGTTTCTTTCATAAGTGAACCCTATCCTCAGACAGGTTCACTTGACAGCATAAATGTGAACAAAAGAGAAACATTGCATCCGAAGATGCAATAAGGCTGCGCAGATTTTACTTAAGACGCACCGAAGGCAGTCTTCAAAAGAACAATCTGATCCGAAACCGGATTGCCGCGCGGAGCACTCTGCAAAGCGACAACTTCACCATAGACATTGCGATCCATGCGGCGAACCCTTGCCTGAAGACGGATTGAGCGCTCAACCAGCTCAGTGAAAGCAAAAGGCAACTCATTCCAGCCCTGCGCGACGTCGCCAGCCGAAGGTGTATCAAGACGAACTTTGGCCTTTTCAGCTTCAACCTGCTTACGGGACATTTCGCCATTGCGCGCTGCACGCTGCAACAAGAGCCATGAAGCAACCTGCATAAGACGTGTCGTCAGGCGCATCGATTCGGCAGCATAAAGGGTTGCGGCAACACGCGAGAGATTGCGCGCTTCCTCACGGCCTTCGCCGTCGAGATAGCTGGCGGCTTCCTCAACCATGTCCATGCCTTCACTGTAAATCGGCTTGAACGAATCTGAGAAAACCATGCGCTCAGCGAGGCTGATCATATTGCCCGGCATCTGTCCCTGTTCGCTAATCACTGCTCTGCCACCTTACATAAACGCATCTGCGATTATTTTGTTGCTCGCGCACCGTCAAAATGTGCGTGAAATAATATAATGAATTGCCGTTCGATCATGGGGAGAGCTGGGACGGAACAGCTTGATCGGGCAAGTCCACGATAAACTGCACCTTCATGCACCGCCGCGCAAGTTTATGTTTAACATTCGGTTAATTTTTTAAAATGGTTTTGAATAAACTCTGAAAGGCATTGACGCCAGATTTGCGAGAAAAGCAGGCGATTCCCTCAAAACCATAAAAAAAAAGAGCCGCAAAGGCGGCTCTCAGGAGTTTAACAGGGAGGCGTCAAACAAAGTGGCTTCACCACTCGGTAAGAATCCAGCCGAACTGGATGTAAACCATTAAACGCCGTTAAGATTAATGATTGGTTAATTCTGAGCCGAAGCTGTGGAATAATCCGCAAACAAAAAGCCGCCCGAAGGCGGCTTTTAATTACATTCGCTGAAGTGCGGGCTTTGGATTGGCTCCAAGCGAAGCCTTTGAACCCTCGAGCGCCGGTTTTGCGGCAGGCTTCTTGCCCCAGCCAATGGTTGGGAGCCATTCCAGATAATAAGCCAGCGCAAACTGCATCACCACACCCGTCGCAATAAGCAAAGCGTCGTATGGCAGGCCACCCGGATTAACGAGCTTCATGACCTGCGCAACCATCGCCAAAAGCGTACCGGCAATGAACACAGGCAGCGAATGCTTGCCGAGAATTGCGAGCGGATTATCAGGCGAAGTACGCGCAATGCTGTTAAGCGTTGGGACGACAGCAATCAGATAAGCCATTGCCAATACATGCAGAAGACGAGGAGCCGACAAAAACGTCTTGTCGAAGCCAGTCAGAACCGCAGGCATGCCCATTGAAACATCAATGCCCCAAAGCGGAATACGAACCCAAGCCAGCGAAAGAACTAAGTAGCCAACGGAAGCAGCAATCAATGCTGGATTGGTCGGCAGCTTGCCTCCACGACGCACGTGGATCGTACCGGCAATACCGATAGCAAACAGGAACTGCCATGATAGCGGATTAAGGAACCAGACGCCTTCAGTCGGGTAATTCACCGGAGCCACGTGATAGAGACCCGCAAGCAACCACACCATGCCCGAGACGCCGAGCATCAGCGACAGGCTGATACGCGCGACCAAAAGCAGCAGTGGTGTGATTAGCAGCACGACCGCATACATCGAGAGAATATTGTTATAGCCAAGCTGATGACCGAGCGTAACCAGACCGAGAAGCGCCTCAACCGGCTGCTTGACCAGCGGGCCAATATTAATCTGCGTCAGAAGCTCACGATGCTTAAGGAAAATCGCGGCGGACGCAAAAATACCGATAGTCGCGAGCGTCGTCATAATGTGCGCGGTATACAGCACACAGGCGCGACGCCACATTTTCAAAGTCAGCATCAGACGATTGCCCGGAGCAAACTTAGACCCATAGGCCAATGCCACCGCCATGCCTGAAATCAGAACAAAAGCTTCTGCCGAATCCGAAAAGCCGAGATTCTTATGCGTGAAATGCTCGAAAAAGGATCCGGGCACATGATTGATGAAAATCGTAAGCAGTGCCAGCGCGCGAAACACATCAATGCGTGTGTCGCGGACTTTTGGCACTATTTTCGCCGTTTCATTCGTCATTTCGCCTGCCTGCCGTTTATATTTCAGTCTGCGATAGCGCAGCACTCATTGCCGCCTATATAACTGGTAATTCGGTTAGAACGCGGTTGGTTCCAATCAACTTTCGTTCCAGTGGATAACATTATGCCAACACAGCTGTTTCCCGCACCCGCAACAAAAGCGTTAAAATGCAAAGGGGCTATTCAAGCAACGCCTCTTACTTTATGCCCGAATTCCATCAACATTTTTCGCTAGGTTTGGTTTATGAACGCGCCAACTGCTAAACAAAACAATGATCGCTGCCGCCTTTTGCTGGTTGCACCACCCATCGCAAATGGGGATGCACTTGCAAAACTGTTGTCGGCAGCCTTGTCAGGTGGCGACGTTGCAAGTGTGATTCTCGACGGAACCGATCTGGATGAAGCCACATTTCAGGCATCGGCCCAGAAGGCCGTCGCCGTCATTCAGGAAAAAGGTGCTGCCGCGATCATCCTAAATGATACGCGCATTGCGGGCCGTGTTGGTGCCGATGGCATCCACATTGAAGGAAAAGCAGCTGAGCTTGCTGAAGCAATCGAAAAGCACACACCGAAATTCATCGTTGGCACGGGCAATCTGCGTGATCGCCATAGTGCTATGGAAATCGGCGAATTGCAGCCTGACTACGTTTTCTTCGGCAAAATTGGTGCTGACAAGAAGCCGGATGCGCACCCGCGCAATCTGTCTTTGGCTGAATGGTGGTCCGAACTCGTTGAAATTCCAAGCGTCGCACAGGCCGGCAACACGTTAGAAAGCGTCATCGCCGCCGCAGAAACCGGTGCAGATTTCGTCGCCCTTGGTAGTGCCATATTTGAAGCAGAAAACCCTGCGGAAGCTGTTGCGGAAGCGAACCGGCTTCTTGACGAACACGCACCTCGTTTCGAGAAATAACGCCCAAGGTTTTGTACGCCCCATGAAGAGCAAAATTCTTCTCGCCACAGCTTTGATATTCGCTGCATCTGTTCCGGTTGCCCATGCTGCCGGAACTGCTGGCGAACCCGCAGGCGTGCAAAAGAAACACGACAAGAAAAGCGATAAACCTGCTGAAAAGCCCAAGATGCTGCCACAACCGGCATCGACCAGCGCTTTGCCTGCAATTGACCCAAGCCGGTTTGGCGACAAGCCAGCGGATGAAGCCTTTGGTGCCTATCAGCGTGGGCTTTATCTGACCGCATTTAATCTGGCGAAACCAAAGGCTGAGCAAGGCGATCCGGCTTCCCAGACACTTGTGGCAGAAATCTATGCGCGCGGTCTGGGTGTGCCTGCGGATCAGAAAAAAGCCGCCGAATGGTATGCCAAAGCCGCGGATAAGGGTGTGCATGAAGCGCAGTTTCGCTATGCGGCCCTGCTGCTTCAAGGCCAGTACGTTAAAAAAGACACCGCCAAGGCGACAGAACTGATGCAAAAGGCTGCCGAAAGCGGCAATGCCATGGCGCAGTTCAATTACGGTCAGCTTGTCATGATGAAGGCGACCACAGCTTCTGGCATTGATGCAGCTTTCCCATGGTTTGAGAAAGCTGCCAACGCGCAACTGGCGGATGCAGAATATGCATTGAGCCAGATCTACGCCAACGGCACCGACAAAATACCGCATGACGACAAGAAAGCGCGTGAATATCTGCTTCGCGCTGCGCGCAAGGGCTATGACACTGCGCAATATGATCTGGGCCGTTGGCTGGTTGAGGGCCGCGGTGGTGACCGCAATTACGAGCAGGGCTTTGGCTGGATGCAGATTGCAGCACAGCGCGGCATGGTTCTGGCTCAAGCCTGGCTTGCAAGGCTTTATCGCGATGGTATCGGCACGGATGGTGACACAGTCAAATCGGCTGCGTGGTATATCGTTGCTCAACGTGCCGGTTATCGCTCACCAGACCTCAATGACATGATGGATGGCTTGGCTGATGATCAGCTTAAGCAGGCAATCCAGATCGCAAACAATCTGCGTGTTCGATAAAAACCAGACAGTTTTTTGATGTCGCGACACGCTGATTTACGGCTCAGGCTTGCACAAAGCGCTATTTTATGGTCTTGGAGAGCCCGATTATCGTGGTTCGAGTTAAAGATGGACGCAATCCCTGCAAATAAGCGGGAGATTGCCTTTCTGTCGTGATGCGCCGGGCCGCAACAGTTTCACATTTACTCCCGGATTAATCTTATGAAGATCAATGGTAACGAAATCCGCCCAGGCAATGTTATCGAACATGATGGCGGCCTGTGGGCAGCGGTTAAGACCAATGCGGTCAAGCCTGGTAAAGGCGGCGCTTACAATCAGGTTGAACTGAAGAACCTCATCACCGGCACAAAGCTCAACGAACGTTTCCGCGCAGCTGAAACCGTAGAGCGCGTTCGTCTGGAACAGAAGGACTTCTCGTTCCTTTACGAACAGGGCGAAGCTCTGGTTTTCATGGACACCGAAACCTACGAACAGCTTGAACTTCTGAAAGATTTCGTCGGCGACCGCGCAGCCTTCCTTCAGGACGGCATGATGGTTACCGTTGAACTCTACGAAGAAAAGCCAATCGGCATTCGTCTTCCAGAACAGGTTACACTTGCAATCGTTGAAGCTGATCCGGTCGTTAAGGGCCAGACTGCTGCTTCTTCTTACAAGCCAGCTGTTCTTGAAAATGGTATTCGTATCCTCGTTCCACCATTCATCGCTTCGGGTGAACGCGTGATCGTTGATACAAGCGAACTGACCTATATCAGCCGCGCATAATCGAATATTTAAAATCATGCGGCGCCTGCAAACCCGGCGCCGCAGTCCATTCTCTTTGAAGAGAAATGCGACAGTTCTTTCTCAGCTTGCTCAGTTCTGAGTGCCATAGGTTTGATCTCATCAGATCGGCGCTCTGTGATTTATCAACGCGCATCTTTTTCGAAAGCCAGCTCACAGGTTTCGGAATGCGCTTCTAAAAGGACGATCAGATGGCGCGTTCAGCCCTTCTCAATGTTATGGTTCAAGCCGCTATGAAAGCCGGACGCGGCCTTGCGCGTGATTTCGGCGAAGTGCAGAACCTTCAGGTTTCTCTCAAAGGCCCCGGCGATTATGTCAGCCAGGCTGACCGCAAAGCCGAAAAAGTTATCTACACAGAACTGAGCCGCGCCCGCCCGGATTTTGGCTTCCTGATGGAAGAATCGGGTGAGGTTGAATCGAAAGACGGACAGCATCGCTGGCTGGTCGATCCGCTCGACGGCACCACAAACTTCCTTCATGGTATTCCTGTTTTCGCAGTCTCTATCGCTCTTGAGCGTCAGGGACAGATCGTTGCTGGCGTAATTTACAATCCGGCTATGGACGAGCTTTACACCGCTGAACGCGGCGGTGGCGCATTCCTTAATGATCGTCGTCTGCGCGTTGCGGCCCGCAACAAGCTGGTTGATTGCGTTATCGGCACCGGCATCCCGCATCTGGGTCGCCCCGGCCACGGCCAATATCTTGTCGAACTGCGCAATGTCATGGCTGAAACATCGGGTATCCGCCGCATGGGTGCCGTTGCTCTTGATCTTGCTTATGTTGCAGCAGGTCGCCTTGATGGTTTCTGGGAAGACGGCATGCATCCTTGGGATCTCGGCGCAGGCATGCTGATGATCCGCGAAGCCGGTGGCTTTGTATCCGACAAAAAGGGTGGTCAGGACATTTTTGACACCAAGACAATCGTTGCGGGCAATGAAATTATTCAGAAGGCATTGCTCAAGACGGTCAACAAGCCAATCTGATCCGCTTCCTATTTCTGTGTTTTGCTGCGCTCCGGTATCCCAACCGGGGCGCATTATTTTTTCTGTTTAGGCGATTCCGCTTCGCTAAATTATGCAGTAGGCTCCCCCGCGACAGATTATCCCAACGGATATCCATGGAGCCAAACGCATGAGCGATCTGAGACTTTCACGGGAACGCCTCGACGATGCACGGGACTATGACCCCTACCGCCTGAGCAGCCCGAGAATTGTCATTCTATCCATGGTGATCTTTCTCATCATTGTTGCATTCCTTGCAGCAGTCCTGATGCGGCAGATCCATACATTTTTCGTCACCAATCCCGGCCTGAATGGACTGATCTTCGGCGTGCTGCTCATCGGCATTCTGCTAGCCTTTGGACAGGTACTGCGGTTGCTGCCGGAAATCCGCTGGGTTAACTCCTTCCGCGACGGCGAGCGCGACGGCACAACCCGTCCTCCCGTGCTGCTCGCACCAATGCGTGCTCTGATCGGTCGCAGACAGTCGATGGCGCTGACGACAACCTCGACACGCACCATTCTTGACTCGATTGCTTCGCGCCTTGATGAAAGCCGCGATATTTCGCGCTACCTGATTGGCCTTCTTGTGTTTCTCGGTCTGCTTGGCACGTTCTGGGGGCTGCTTGAAACAGTTGGCTCCATTGGCCAGACCATCCAGTCACTCGACCCTAGTTCGGGCAGCACGACCGATGTGCTCGATTCGCTCAAAGCTGGTTTGCAAGCACCACTGTCGGGTATGGGAACTGCGTTCTCGTCCTCACTATTTGGTCTTTCCGGTTCGCTGATTCTTGGTTTTCTCGACTTGCAGTCGGGCCGTGCGCAAAATCGCTTCTATACCGAGCTTGAAAACTGGCTCTCATCCGTGACCGATCTTGGTTCGGATCTCAGCACCGATGAACATCTCGGCGGCATCCGCAATCTCGCCGAGCATGTGCAAAGCCTGCAAGGTGGCGAGGCTTCAAGCCAGCGCACAACGGCAGCGCTTGCCAATCTTGCGGAAGGCATTCAGGGGCTGGTCAAAAGCATGCGCAGCGAACAGCAGTTGATGCGCGATTGGGTTGAGAAGCAAACAGATGAGCAAAAGGCCATTCGCGAAACGCTGGGCCGTCTCAACGAGGCCATTGCTTCCAGAGCGCCTGCCGAGCGCGCTTCAGTTCGCCCTACTGACAGCAAACGGCCGGAGTAAGCAGCATGGCTCTAGGCCGTAACCGCCGCCCGCAACGTCATGTCGATTATTGGCCCGGCTTCGTCGATGCGCTGACGACATTGCTGCTGGCCATCATGTTCCTGCTCACAGTGTTCGTGCTAGGACAGTTTTTGTTGAGCCGCGATGTCGATACCAAAGACACCGCTCTCGCTCGCCTTAACAGCCAGATACAGGAACTGACACAGCTTCTGTCGCTCGAAAAAAGCAACTCTCAGGATATGCAGGATACAATTGCAGATCTGCAAGCATCCTTGTCAGGTGCCGAGAGCGAGCGTTCCCGTTTGCAAGCGCTACTCAATGAAGGAACCGGTGCAGGTGCTGCCGCTGAAAAGCGCGCTGGTGAACTGGGCCAGAGCCTTGATGCGGAAAAGCAGGTCAGTGCACGTGCGCTTTCACAGGTTGAACTGCTAAACCAGCAGATTTCAGCACTTCGTCGACAGATTGGCGCGCTGGAAGATGCACTCAATGCGTCCGAATCGCGTGATCGCGAGTCGAACGCTAAAATTGCCGATCTTGGTCGTCGCCTGAATGTGGCGCTTGCGCAACGTGTGCAGGAACTCAATCGCTATCGTTCTGACTTCTTTGGTCGTCTGCGCGCGATTCTGTCCGACAAGGAAAACATCCGCATTGTCGGAGACCGCTTCGTCTTTCAGTCGGAAGTTCTTTTCCCGACCGGCTCGTCTGATCTCAATCCCGCCGGCCTGGATGAAATGAAGAAGCTCGCCGAGGCAGTCATCACGCTCAATCAGGAAATCCCGGATGACATCAACTGGGTGCTGCGTGTGGATGGTCATACCGACAATGTGCCACTCGCAGGAACTGGTCGTTTCCGCGACAACTGGGAGCTTTCCTCGGCGCGTGCAACAGCTGTGGTGAAAGACTTGATCGCCAATGGTGTTCCGCCCAATCGTCTGGTCGCGGCAGGCTTTGGCGAGTATCAGCCGCTTGACAGCTCCGATGCGCCCGATGCCCGTGCCAGAAATCGCCGCATTGAGTTGAAACTGACTGAGAGATAATTTAGCGCGTCCCGAAAAGTGTGAAGCGGTTTTCGGATAAGATGCGCGCAAAATAAATAAAGGGGCGCTTAGCCCCTTTTTTATTTCCCGAAAACGCCGGAACCGGCTTCAAACTGCAGCTTGGCCAGACGGGCATAAATCCCGCCCTTTTCAACCAGCGTCTGATGAGTGCCTTCTTCGACAATCTGCCCTTTATCGAGCACGAGAATGCGGTCGGCTTTCAGAACCGTAGCCAGACGATGCGCCACGACCAGCGTTGTACGATTATCCATCAGGCTATCCAGCGCCTTCTGCACCAGCATTTCGCTCTCTGCATCAAGTGCCGAGGTTGCCTCATCCAGCAGCAGAACAGGTGCCGCCCGCAGAATCGCGCGCGCAATCGCGATACGCTGACGCTGACCGCCTGAAAGCGTCACACCGCGTTCGCCGACTTCTGTGTCATAGCCTTTGTCGAGGGCGAGAATAAAATCATGCGCGAGTGCTGCTTTCGCTGCAGCTTCAATGTCCGCATCACTCGCACCTGGCTTACCGAAGCCGATATTTTCACGAATGCTCGTTGCAAAGATCACAACGTCTTGCGGCACGACTGCAATGCGTTCGCGTACCTTAGCCGGATCAGCATCTGGCAAAGCCACACCATCCATCCGCACAGAACCCGTCTGAGGATCGTAATAACGCATCACCAGCGAGAAGATCGTACTTTTACCGGCTCCGGACGGACCAACAATCGCAACCGTCTCACCGGGCTTTACAGCGAAGCTGACGCCATTGAGCGATGGAGCGTCAGGACGCGTCGGATAAGAGAAGTGCACATTATCGAAGCTGATTTCACCGCGCGCAGACTCTGGAAGAGCAACAGGTTTCAAAGGTGCCGCGATGCCCGGATTTTCATCGAGGATCTCAGCAAGACGCTCAGTAGCACCAGCGGCTTGCGCAAGTTCACCACCGACTTCGGAAAGCGCACCGAATGCACTGGCTGCAAACACAGCGTAAAGAACAAACTGGCCCAACGTACCGGCGCTCATTGTGCCCGACAGCACATCGCGCGAGCCAAACCACAGCACCGCAACAACACTGGCAAAGATCAGAAAGATCGCAAAGCCGGTGAGAATGGCGCGTGCTTTGATGGATGAACGTGCAGCTTGATAAGCTTTTTCAACGGCACCTGCAAAACGCCCCACCACCATATTTTCATTGGTGAAAGCCTGCAAAGTGCGCATCGCACCAATCTGCTCACTGGCATAAGCATTGGCATGGGCCAGCATATCCTGCGTCATGCGCGAGCGACGGCGCACCGAGCGGCCAAAGGCAATCAGCGGAATAACAATCAGCGGAATGGCGGCAATCACCAACATGGATAGCTTGGGGCTGGTGACGACCATCATGATCAGCGCACCAATACCGAGAATCATGTTGCGCAAAGCAACAGAGGCCGTCGCACCCACAACCGACTTAATCTGCGTGGTATCGACTGACAGTCGCGAAACGATTTCGCCAGACTGCGAGCGGTCAAAGAACTCGGTCGAAAGGCTGGTCACATGCGAAAACACGGCATTGCGCAGATCAGCAACCACGCGCTCGCCAAGCGAGATCACAAAGAAATAGCGAAGCCCGGATGCCAGCGCCAGCACAAGCGCCAGTGCCACCAGCATAACA
>Ga0308157_10009219_pt1 | contig 10996 bp, 12 predicted proteins | sample PhyBR1_FD_201035 | JGI IMG/M metagenome (GOLD analysis project Ga0308157, IMG submission 201035) | Phyllosphere microbial communities from UC Gill Tract Community Farm, Albany, California, United States - DLSLB.R1 | ecosystem: Host-associated > Plants > Phyllosphere > Unclassified | place: USA...
CCACCATGTGCGCGGGCGCCCCGGCTCGCCCCGCGGCGATCGCCTGATTGCCGCCCTTGCCGCCGAGCATGAGCGAGAACTCATCGCCGACAATCGTCTCGCCGCGCTCAGGAACGCGCTCCGAGAACGTCGTCACATCTACCGAGATGCTGCCGACGACGATGACGTCGGTGCGAGGCGATTGCGCCATTGCTCAAGCTCCTATCGAGTTCGCGAGTGTCGGAACGACTCGTCCCATTATCGGCGACCATCACCCCGCTCGTTCTCCGTCGCCTCGACATGTGCAGCCACGAGATCCGCGACCCGGTCGGCGCGCGCACGACCCTCCGCCGTCAGCGGCCGGAATGGGGCACGGCAGTCCCCCAGCCCCCCGAACGGCATGCCCGACACGTGCTTCGCCGCCGGGAACACGTCAATATCGACGAGCTCCGCGACAACCTCGTTGATCCTCGCCTGCACGCGCTGCGCCGCGACGAGGTCTCCCCGCCCCACGAACTCCCGCGCGGCGCGGAACAGCTCGATCTGAAACCCGATCGTCGTGCCGATGGCCCCCGATGCACCGGCCGCGATCGCCGCGACGAAAACCTCGTCGAAGCCGCCGATGAAGGCCTTGTCCGGGTGCGCGTGACGCATCCGTTCCAGGTGGAACATGTTGTGCGCTGTTTGCTTGACTCCGATCACCCGCTCGTCCGCCAGCAGATCCGCCGCCGACGCCGGGTCGAACTCCGTGCCTGTGAACTGCGGGATGTTGTACAGGATCATCGGAAGCGACACCGCATCCATCACAGCTCGATAGTGCGCGGCGATCGCATCGGGGCCGTACGAATAGTAGATCGGCGGCACCATCGACACCGCGACCGCACCTTCGGCCTCCGACCGCACCGCGATGTCAATCGCCTCCCGCGTCGACAGCGCCCCCACATGCGCAATGACCGGCACCCGATCATCCGACGCACGCGCAGCCGCCGCGACGACCCGCACCCGCTCATCCGCACTCAACAGCAGTCCCTCGCCGGAGGAGCCGCAACAGTACATGCCCTCCACGCCGCGTGAGATGTAGCTATCGACGACAGCCTCGATCTTCGATTCGTCCACGTTCCCGCGGGAATCGTACGGAGTTGCTAAGGCCGCGCTCAGCACCGAGACGTCCGTCGCCGACGCGCTCACCATGCGGTCCAACCGCCATCGACGACGAGGTTCGCCCCCGTCATGTACTTCGACGCGTCCGACGAGAGGAACACGAGCGCCCCGTTGAACTCGTCCGGCTCCGCCATCCGTCCGATCGGGATCCTCGCGGTGTAGTTGGCCTGGAACGTCTCATCCTGCGTGTCCCGGCGCACCCCCGACGGCGAGAGTGTGTTCACGCGGATGCCGTCGCGTCCCCAATAGGTCGCGCAGTAGCGCGTGAAGTTGTATATTCCTGACTTCGCCGCCGAGTACGCCACGGGCTTCACGAACGGCACGCCGGTCTGCTCTTCCTTGTAGGTGTAGATGTCCTGCACCGGCGACCCCATGCCGTAGATCGACCCGACATTCACGATCGACCCGGACTTGCCCGCGCGGCGCATACGCGCACCCACCGCCTGCGTCACGATGAACGTACCAACGAGGTTCACGTCGACAACCTCGCGGAACACCTCGACGGGGAAGTCCTCGAAGGGCCCGGATACCTCAGGCGGCGCCGACGGCTGCGTATCGAGCCCGGCGTTATTCACGAGCACGTCCGGGCACTCGCCCCACGCGGCCTCGATCTCATCCAGCGCCGCATTCACGTTCTCGCGATCGGTGATGTCCATCGACACCGCCATCAACCGCTCGCTCGACGCGAGTTCGCCGAAGACGCTCTCGAGACGCTCCGGATCCGCGCCGCGTGACGCGACCGCCACACGAGCGCCCCGCCCATGCAGCTCGCGCACGAACTCCGCGCCGATCTGCCCCAAGCCACCTGTCACAAGAGCGACTCTGCCCGAGATATCGAATACATCCACCATGATGACTCCCCTCAACCTGCCGCGAACCCACGCTCCACACGCGTCCGTGGTTGACTCTAGTTGTCCGTTGTCTTATAACTGACAGAACCAGCTTACGACACGATGAAAGGCCTGCCGCGATGCCGCAGCTATTCTTTCCACCGGGATCCGACGGTCTCATCTCGACACTTCGCGGCTTCGCCCGCGCGCACAGTTCGCGCGTCTCCCTATCGTCGGATCCGGTGTACTTCTCCGCGCGCGATCGATCGGCGAACCGACAGGTCGCGCTCGTGTCGGGCGGCGGCTCGGGCCACGAACCGCTCCACGCCGGCTTCCTCGGGCGCGGCATGCTCGACGCCGTGGCGCCCGGCGAGGTGTTCGCCTCTCCGCACAACCGCCAGGTGTACGAAGCGAGCCGCGCCGTCGCGCTACCCGGCGGCGTGCTGCACATCGTGAAGAACTACACCGGCGACAAGATCAACTTCGGCATCGCGGCCGAGCGCCTACGCGCCGACGGGATCGACGTCGGTCGTGTGCTCGTTCACGATGACGTCGCGACCGAATCCGAAGAGACAGCGACAGGCCGACGCGGCACCGGTGCGACCGTCCTCGTCGAGAAGATCCTCGGTGCCGCGGCCGACCGTGGGGCGGGCCTCGCCGAACTCGTCGCGCTCGGCGAGAAGCTGGCAACCCGCGCGCGCAGTCTCGCTGTTGCGAGTGAGTCGCTCACATCCGTCCACACGGGGGAACGAATCTTCGGCCTCACGTCCGACGAAATCGAGTACGGCGTCGGCATCCATGGTGAGCGAGCCGCGACGACGACAAGGTACACGAATCTGAGCGACCTGGTCACCCGGATGATCGACGACATTCTGGCGTCCCTCGGACCGATCGATGGGGAGCTCGTCGTCTTCGTGAACGGCCTCGGATCCGCGAGCCCGCTCGAGCTGTACGCGGTGTTCGACGAAGTCTCCCGACAGCTCGACGAGCGCGGTGCCGTGATCGGAGGCTCGCTCGTCGACACGCTCGTGTCGGCTCTCGACATGCACGGATTCTCGATCACCGTTCTCGACATGATCGAACCCGCATGGTGGGATCTGCTGCACGCCGATGCCGATACGCCAGCCTGGAAGGGAACGAACTGATGACCGACCTCGACGACTTCTCGCGCGCCGCGCTCGACAACTACCTCGCCCTCGTGCGCGAGCACGCGCCGATGCTCACGGCGCTCGACGAGCAGTCGGGTGATGGCGACTTCGGACACAACCTGTCGTACGGGATCGAACGCGGTGCAGAACGCGCGCTGACCGCGCCCGATTCGGAAGTATGGCGCTCGCTCGCGGCCGTCTTCCTCGACGAGGTCGGCGGCACGAGTGGTCCGCTCTTCGGCTTGCTGTTCCAGGAGATCGCACGCGCGAGCTCAAGCGCACAATCACCCGAAGACTTGATCGGCGTCGGTACGTCGAACGGGCTGGCCGCTGTGCAGCGTGTGGGCGAGGCCGAGGTCGGTGACCGCACGATCGTCGATGCGCTGCACCCCGCGTCCGTCGCGCTGTCTCGCGGAGGCAAACTGAACTCCGCGGCGGAAGCCGCGTGTCGGGGTGCGCTCGACACAGCACACCTGCGCGCTCGGCGCGGCCGTGCGAGCTACGTCGGTGAACGAGCGGTCGGGCACCCGGATCCCGGCGCCGTCGGGGTCGCGTTGCTGTTCGTAGCCTGCGCCACGGCGACGGGTGCCGGTGAGCCCTCCGCATTCCGAGAGCTCACCGATGCTCGGTGAACGGGCCTACTGCTCCGCGAGCCGTCTGACGTCCACCTTCGAATGATCGATGTGGTCGCGCATTCGTCGCGCGGCGAGCACGGCGTCGCGAGTGTTGAGCGCCTCGAAGATCGCTCGGTGATGGGGCAGCGCGAGCAACGGGTCCGCGGGCGGCGCGAATACCTTGCCGCGGTATTCGCGAAGGCTCGGGATGAACGTCTCGTAGAAAACGCTCAGGCCACTGTTCCGACTCGCTCGAAGCACGATGCCGTGGAAGTGCTCGTCCGCGGCGACCTTCGCGTCGATGTCGTCGCCGAGGAGCACCGCTTCGAAGCTGTCGACGGAAGCTCGCAGTTCCTCAAGCTCGCCGTCGCTGATCCGCTCCGCCGCGAGCTCGGCGATATACGGCTCAACGGCGGCGCGCATCTCGAGCAGCTCAGCGATCTCGAACTGGTTGCCGTTGAACCATTCCTGAAACCTCAGACGATCGCCCCGCACCTTGTCCGTGGTGAACGCGCCGCGGCCGTGCTTGATCTCGATGTACCCCTCGGCGCGCAGCGTGACCAGCACCTCGCGCGCTGTCTGTCGGCTGACCCCGAACCGCTCAGCGATCTGCGCCTCGGTCGGCATCTGCTGCCCGACCTCGAGACCCTCTGCGTGCTGTCGCAGAACCGGAAGCACCTCGTCGAGTAGTCGGGGGCGGGCGTTGCTCATCGTGACACCTTCCTTTTCGAACAAGATACCGGTTTGACCTGGGAATCTTCGCGTCAGTCGATCGACCGCGGGACGCGCACCGAGTCCGTGCTCCCTTCGTCCAACAACGTGTCCATCCCCTTCTGCTGCTTCTTCCCCGAGCGCCACACGTAGATGAGCGAGACGACAATGAGCACCCAGAACAGGATCGATGCAGGACGGGTGAAGAACACCGTCCAGTCGCCTCCCGTGATCGTCATCGCGCGTCGGAAGTTGACCTCTGCCATCGGGCCGAGGATCATCCCGAGAATCACGGGCGAGACCGGGAAGTCATGAGTGACCATGAAGTACCCCAGCACCCCGAAGACGACTGCGACGATCACGTCGGTGAACCGGTTGTTGATCGCGTACGCACCGATGAGGCAAAGCGTAATGATGACCGGCACGATCACGTGCGTCGGAATCCGTACGACGTACGAGAACACTCGCGCGGCGACCAAGCCCACGACGAGGATGAGGATGTTCGCAAGAATGAACGTCGCGAAGATCGTGTACACGAGCGACGACTGCTCACCCGTGAACAGTTGGGGACCGGGCGTGAGGCCGTGGATCAGCAGTCCTCCGAGGAGCACTGCGGTGCCCGCCTCGCCGGGGATGCCGAGCGTCATCATTGGAATCATCGCGCCGCCGACGACGGCATTGTTCGCCGATTCGGAGGCCGCCACGCCCTGCGGGTTGCCCTTGCCGAACGGGATTTCTCCCTTCGGACGACGCTTAGCCTCTGAATACGATAGGAAGGCGCCGATATCGGTACCGGTACCGGGGATCACACCGATCGCTGTGCCGATCAGTGACCCGCGCGCGATCGTCGTGCCGCTGTTCTTCAGGTCGGTGCGGGTGAGCCAGCGGGGCCCGCTCATCGCTGGCGGCGCGCCGGTTGTCGATGACTGTCGGATGAGCACGAGCGCCTGGGTGATGCCGAAGACGCCGATGAGCACCGGGATCAGCGAGATCCCCCCGTTGAACTCGGGATTGCCGAAGGTCAGGCGCAGCTGCCCCGAGATCGGGTCGAGACCTACGAGGCCGACGACGAGTCCGATAAGGCCCGACACATAGCCCTTGAGCAGGGACTTGCCGGCGACGGCGGCGATGATCGTGAGGCCGTAGATCGCCAGGACGAAGAACTCTGGGGCCTGGAAGTTGAGAGCCAAGCGCGCGATCAGCGGCGCGAGAACGCTCAGCAGCAGCGCGGATACCACGCCGCCGATGGCGGACGCGAACATCGCCATGCTGAGCGCCTCGCGCGCACGGCCGCGTTTCGTCATCGCGTAGCCGTCGAGCGCGGTCGCCGCCGACGCGGGGGTGCCCGGCACGTTGAGCAGGATGGCGGGGATCGACCCGCCGGCGATTCCTCCGGCGAACAAACCCATCAGCACCGAAAGCCCGATGTCGGGCTCCATCAGGAACGTGAACGGCAAGAACAGCGCCATTGCCATCGTCGCCGTGAGGCCCGGAAGCGCACCCACGACCATTCCCGCGATGACTGCCGCGACGACTGCCGCGATCATCATCGGCGAGACGAAGAGCGAGCCGAACCCTCCGAGCAGCGAACCGAAGATATCCACGCCTAACCTCCCAGAATCACGTCGATCGGCCCTGCGGGCAGAGGTACGGAGAACAATCGCCCGAACACGATCATCACGAGCCAGCTCACGACGGCGGCGGTGATGAGATTGGTCCACCACCGGCGCGCCCCGGCTAGCCATCCCATCGCGAACGACACGGCGGTGAAGACGACGAAGAAACCCAGTTCCCTGAACAGGTATGCGGCCGCGATCAGCACGACCATGGCGATCAGTACCCGAACGGGCAGCACTCCGCCCGCCCCGTCCTCCTCGACGAGGTGGACGCCACGGACGGTTTGGATCACGAGTGCGACCGCGGCGAGCGCGCTGAGTCCCGCGACCAGGTACGGCAGCGCCGCGGGCCCCGGTTCGCCGCCCGTGCCGGGCCGATATCCGCTGGCCTGCATGAAGATCAGGATGGATGCCGCAAGAAGAAGCGCGGCGAGCATGAACGGCACCACCCGCCGCGACGAAGCCACAGGCTCCGTCGCGGCGGGTGTCGCGTTCTCTTCAGGAACACGTGCGGATTCCACGATCAGTCCCCGGACTGGGCGTTCAGCAGGTCAACGTACAGTTCGCGCGCGTCCTCGAAGAACGGCTGGAACTCGTCTGTCGGCATGACACGGATCCCGAAGCTGTTGTTCTCCATAACGTCGACGAAGACGTCCTCCTCCGCCATGTCGACGAACCCATCGTTCAGAATCGAGACGGCCTCCGGGTCCATACCCGCGGGGCCGGCGATCCCGCGGAACGTGCCAGTGTCGACCTCGTAACCCTCTTCGATGAACGTCGGAACGTCGGGCAGTGCGTCGAGGCGCTCCTCCTGAGCGAGGGCGAGCACCTTCATCTCACCGGCCTCGACCTGTGCGCTCACCTCGCCGATCGAGAACGTCATCGCGTCGAGAGTGTCGCCCAGCACGGCCTGTACCGCGGTGGCGGCGCCGTCGTACGGCACGTGCGTGAACTCGGTGTCCGATTCCATCTCGATCGCGGTGGTGGCGAGGTCCCAGGCGAGACCGGGCCCGGAGTTCCCGATGGAGATCTCTCCCGGCCGGCTGCGCGCGTCCTCGAGGAACTCTTCGAGCGTGTCCCACGGGGCGTCGGCGCTGACGGCGAGTGCGGCCGGATCCTGGTTGATCAAGGTGATCAGTGTGAAGTCATCGAGTCCGAAGTCGTACAGGCCCTGCTCCTCCATGAAGCCGATCTCAGGTGATACGACGGTGAGCGTGAGGCCATCGGGATCTGTGGAGTGCGCGATCTCGCCCCAACCGACCGCTCCGGAGCTGCCGGGCTTGTTGACGACGTTGATCGGCACACCGAGGTGCTCCTCGGCGCTCTGTGCGAACGCCCGCGTCATGACGTCGGTACCGCCGCCCGCGCTCCACGCGACCACGAGTTCGATGGGACCGCTCGGGTACCCCTCCGCTCCGCCGGAGGATCCATTGCCGTCTGCGCCTCCCCCCTGGTTCGACGCCGTGTCGGCACAGCCGGCCAGCGCCATTCCGGAGAGCGCGAGCACGCTCACCGTCGTGATGATTCTCCTGCGCATGATGTTGTCCCTTCTTCATTGATGGGGTCCAGGGGCGGAGGTACCGCCCTCACAGTCGTGCGTCGATCTCCTCGAGCGCTCGTGCGATCGCGTCCTGCGTTGTGGGATCGACGGGCGTCGAGGGGCTGCGTGAAAGGCCGCTCGCGACACCGCGCTGCCGCAGCGCCTCCTTTATCCGTGCGGGGAACTGCGGCCCCGTGATCCGTGACCACACGCGATGCAGCTCCGCCTGGATCCGCATAGCCTCGGCGTGCTCACCGGCCGCGTGCAGATCCCACAGCCGTATCGATAGCTCGGGGAACAGCGCCAGGATCGCGGAGATCGCGCCGTCCGCACCGAGCGAGAAGCACGTGTACAACATCTCGTCGGTCGCCGCGTATGCAAGCGCCTGGGGATCGGCGATCCGCATCGCGTAGAGCGCTGCAACGCCTCCCACACTCTGCTTGATGCCCACGACATTCTCGACCTCGCCGCGCATCCGCACGAAGAGCTCGGGTGAGACCGTATTCTGCGGCACCACGTTGTAGATCACGATCGGCAGGCCGACCTCATCGGAGATCTTTGAGTAGAAGTCAAGATTTCCGTCATCGTTCGGCACGAGCACGTTGTAGAAGGTCGGCGTCACCATCAGCGCATCGGCACCGGCGTCGCGAGCAACCTTCGCCGTGCGCACCGCGGCCGCGGTCGACGACCGGATCACGCCAGCCACAACAGGTCGATCGCCCACGCGGCTGCGCGCGATCCGCACCATCGACGAGAGCTCGTCGTCGTCCAGCGCCGCGCCCTCCCCGGTGCTTCCGCCCGGGCTCACTCCATGCATCCCGGCGGCGACGAGCCGATCGACGTGCTGTTCGTACAGGCCTTCGTCGACGACGTCGTTCTCGGTGAACGACGTGATGACGGGGGCGATCATGCCCCCGAGGTCGATTGTCATGTCGGAGTCCTCGCCGATCGTCAGATGAAGCGCGCGGTCTCGAGCGCCTGTCGGATCTCGTTCTTCCGCTCCTCGCTCGGTGCAAGGATCGGACTGCGAGAAACACCGACGTCCCGGCCGAGCAGGCTGATGGCGTACTTCGCGTTCGCCGTCATCGTGTTGCCCTCGATCGTGCGCCATACGGGCAGCAGGCGATCGTGGATCTGCTGCGCCGCGTCGTGATCCCCCGCGCGCACAGCGTCGAAGAGCTCCTGCGTCAACGCCGGGAATACTGCGCACAGGCAGGACACGGCGCCGTCCACGCCGAGGACGAAGGTCGGGTAGAGCAAGTCGTCGATGCCGGTCGTGATCGGTACGCGATCGTGCAGAGCGGCCATCATGTCGGCAACCTTGTGCATGTCGCCGCCGCTCTGTTTGACGCCGAGAACCCACGGAGCCTCGTCGATGATCCGACTCATCGCGTGCACGTCGATGTCGACCCACGGCACGACGTTGTAGATGAGCAACGGCAGCTCGACGGCTTCGCCCACACGCTGGAAGTGCTGCACGAGCCCGTCGGCGTCGGGCGCCCACAGGTAATGGGGCGGTGTGATCTGAAGCGAGGTCGCTCCGCCGCGTTTGGCGGCCTGGCCCTTGATGATCGTCTCGTGAGTCGTATCGGCAATGACGCCGCCGATCACATCAATGTCGCCGCCCACCGCATCGACAACGGTGCGCACGATGTCATGGATCTCGTCAGCCGTGAGTCCATGGCCCTCGCCCGTGCTACCGGTCACGCATATGGCCTTCACACCCTGCGAAGCGATGAACTTCGCCTCGGCTGCGAGCAGGTCGAGATCGATCTCCTCTGTGCCGGGGACGAACGGGGTGACCATCGGCGGCACGATGCCGTCGAGGTTCAACTGGACACCGTTCTGCGATTTGGAAAACGCGGGCATGAAGGGCCTCTCTCATTCGTCATTGAAGATCTGAGAAAGAGCATAACGGATGTCAGACAACTGTCAACCAGCAACTTGAGAGCTCTCGTCTACCCCGCCAGCCGCCGGAACCGGTCGACCTGGCGGCTGCGTCCCGCAGTGCCCGCCTCGGCCTGCACGCTGCCGACCTGCAGGATCGCCCGGGCGAGCACCGCGGCGGGCTGCGTGCGGCGGGCATGGTCGTCCGCGAGCATCTCGACGAGGGCCTCGACCTCGACCTCCGCGCGCGCGGCGATCGGGAACCACGGCAGCGCCGATCGCCAGGCCTTGAACGCGACGAGCAGCACCTCGTGCCGCTGCTCGACGTGCGCGCGCTCGTGGGCGATCACGGCGGCGAGCTCGTCCTCATCGAGGGCGTCGAACAGGCCTTTGGACAGCACGGTGACCGACCCGACGCCTCGGGGCAGGCAGTAGGCGACGGGGGCGCTGTCGTCGAGCACGACCGTGCGCTTACGAGTCGGATCGGGCTCGCTCAACAGCAGGAGCAGCTGCAGGTGCCGGCGGCGCTGCCGATCGAAGCGCACCACCGTCACGACCAGATGTGCGATCAGGTAGAGCGCGAGCGCGGCCGCCGGGATCGCGGACAACCATGGGTGGGCGGGGAAGATCGCGTCGAAGATCAGCCACAGCGCGCCGATCATCGAGAAGCCTCCGGCGAGCGCGATCAGCTGCCACAGGATCAGGGCGCGTGCCGGCGCGCGGGCGGGCCAGGCGGCCCGCGAGAGCACGATCGGCGCCGGCCAGGCCAGGAAGACCGCGACGCACGCCAGCGCGATCGCTGAGCTGAACGCCGGGATACTCATGCTGTCCAGAGTACGACTCCGGTTCTGTCGGAACCTGCGGCACGGACCCTCAGGTTATGTCGGAGAAGGTGGCCCCACGCGGCCGGAATCGACGCATCGGGGCGGGTGCTCCGACAGAACCGCACTCAGTCGAGCAGCGACCTCAGGAATGCGGCGTCCTCGTCGGACACGCCGCCCACGAAGCGGGCCAGAACGGCCGAGCGGTCGCCCGAATCGACGAGCACCTCGTGCATCAGTTCGGCCTGGTGCTCGGCGCGCGAACCGATCGCGGCGTAGCGGTGCGGGCGCACCGACTTATCGGGGTCGACCAGGCCCTTCTTCTCAAGGCGCGACAGCACCGTGAGAACGGTCGTCGCCGCGAGCCCACGGCCGCGGTTCGCTTCGATCGCGTCCTTGATGTCATACGCCGTCAGCGGTTGCTCGGCGTCCCACAGCAGGTCCATCACGCTGCGTTCCAGGTCTCCCAGACTGCCCAATCGGTCCCCCTCGTTGGTATCTGATCTTCATTCTACTGCCTGTCGAAGCAACGTCTACTCATTGTCGAAGAACTTCTACGCATCGTAGAAACTGAGGTACGCTGGCCTCGTACTTCTACAGACCGTAGAACACTTGGAGCGCCCGTGGATCCTCTCGATATCGCCCGTTGGCAGTTCGGCATCACGACCGTCTACCACTTCCTCATGGTG
>Ga0308157_10009223_pt1 | contig 10991 bp, 10 predicted proteins | sample PhyBR1_FD_201035 | JGI IMG/M metagenome (GOLD analysis project Ga0308157, IMG submission 201035) | Phyllosphere microbial communities from UC Gill Tract Community Farm, Albany, California, United States - DLSLB.R1 | ecosystem: Host-associated > Plants > Phyllosphere > Unclassified | place: USA...
TCGCGGGAAAAATCTCGATCCCGATCGTCAGCAGCGGACGATCGTTCAGCCGAATCTCCAGCTCCGTCTCTCCGATCTCGTTTCCGAAATCGAGCGTTCCCGACAACACGCGGCTGCCTCTCGGCTTAATCCGGCGGCGCAGATTGATATTTTCGTGGTGGAAAGTCAAATTCAATTCCGGATCGGCTTTGACAAGCGTCAGCTCGTACGCTTTTGTCTCATAGAAGCACGGAAAAACAAGCGTTCCCGGTTCCCACGGCTCGGTTGTTCCCGTCTCCGGCGAGAACAAGCTGACCCGGCAATCCTTTAAGCGCAACGACCGGACTTCCGCATCGAAGCGGGCGCCCAAGCGCTCCCCGGTTTCGGAGTCGCGATGAAGTCCAAGCCGCTCCGCCGTCTCGTGCAGCGGTTCTCCGGCAATATACAGTTCAAACAGATTACTTTCGACCCGAAGCAGTTCGGTGCTGGAGTCGAAAGCGGTCGGCGACATCGACATGCTTATCAATCCTTTGAGTCGTTTTGGGTTGCTGGTACACAAGCTCGTCTTATCGTTACCGGCCGCCGAACGTCTCGGAACTTCCGCGGCTGCATCCGTGAACCGACTGCGAACTTCAATCGATTTTCGCCGTATAACGAAGAAAATTGTCAAACGCAAATCCGCGCACCTGCTCCTCGCTGTAGTGCTTCAGCAGCTCGCTAATCAGACGTTGACTTTTACCCGCATGCTCCAATCCTTCGATCGTCAGCGTGATTCCGTCGAAGTCCGAGCCGAAGCCGATATGACGCTCCCCGCCCAGCCCGCACATATGGTCGATATGGCGAATAAGATCGGCAATCGTCGCAGGAGCGGAGTTCCGCGCATCGATAACGAATTCCGGATAGTACACCACATGAACCGGAGCTCCGCGTCGAAACATTGCCGTCAGCTGCTCGTCGGTGAGATTGCGCGGATGATCGCACAGCGCTCTCGCATTGGAATGACTGGCGATCGGATAGCTCGCCAGCTCCATGACTTCCCAGAACCCGCGCTCATTCAGATGGCTAACATCCGTCAATATGCCATAGCGGTTATGGAACGCAATCATTTCTTTGCCCAGCGACGTCAGTCCTGCGCCGCGCGGCTCCAGTACGCCGTCTCCGGCTTGATTGCCGTAATTCCACGTTAATCCGACCGAGCGCACGCCGAGACGGTACAGCAGATGCAGCCTTTTCAGATCGTTCTCGATCGGATCGACGCCTTCCAGCGTCAACAACGCGCCGATCTTGCCTTCCGGAAGCTTCGCGATCTGCGACCAATCCGTAATCAGCCGCATATCGTCATGTTTCTCCAAAATCTCCGCGTAAAAATAGTGAATCTGATCCAGGCACGATTGCCAACGCATCGAGCCCGGCAATGCCGGATCGACGAACACCGCAAAACCCTGGACGGCCACGCCGCCTTCCTTCAGACGATCGCGATTGCTCATAAGCTCCGGCGCGTCCGTATAGGATAATGCGCCGCCGGATGCTTCGATTTTCATCAGCGCATCGCAGTGCAAATCGATGATCCGCATGACTTACGCCTCCTTCCTGTTTGCGTTTTGAACGAAAAGGTTCGTCGTCTACTTACCGTTCACGATGCCTTTATACGTCTCGATCGCCGCCGCCCGCGAAGCCTTCAGATCCACGATGGCGTCTTTGCGCGGTTTGTGCACCGTTTTGACGTCCTCGTCCGCAAGCTCCGGCAGCCATTCGCGGATATGTTCGCCGTTCGGATCATATTTCTCGGACTGGGTGACCGGATTCACGACGCGGAAATACGGAGCCGAGTTGGCGCCCAGCGACGCGCACCACAGCCAATTGCCGCGGTTTTGGATATTGTCGTAATCGAGCAGCTTGCGGCGGAAATAGTTCTCTCCCAGCGTGAACGGACATTGCAAGTTTTTGGTCAAAAACATGGCGCACAAAATCCGCAGCCGGTTCGGCATCAACCCCGTTTCGTTCAGCTGCCGCATCGCGGCGTCGATCACCGGAATGCCCGTTTGTCCTTTGGCCCATTTTTCAAAATGTTCGTCGGTCAGCGCGGACAGATCGTATTTTTTCTCGTAAGAAAAATAGTTCTCGTCGTAGATCGCCAGATAATAATAGAAGTCGCGGAACGACAGCTGGCGGACCCATTCGTCATGCTCTTTGCGGCGTTTGGCCCGGGCATACAGTTCCCGCAGCGAGACGGCTCCGGCATTCACGTGCGGATTGACGCCGCTAGCCGGAAGCTCCGGATAATAATCGCGCTTGTCGCCGTATTCGCGGATATCGTGTTCCAAAAAGTCGGCAAGCTTGTCTTCCCATTCGTCGGCCGGTTCGATCTCGTCGAGATTTAATGAAGGCTGATACTTTTTCGGCAGTTCGAACTCCGCTTCGCTTTTCGGCAGATCGTCGAGAGATACCGAGGAAGGCTGATTCGGCGAATGCGCCAAATACTCCAGCCATTTTTTATGAAACGCCGCGAACACTTTGTAGTATCCGTCTTTGCCCGTGAATTCGGCGAAACGGTCCAGATCGATCATCAACGTATCCATCAGCGGCGTGAACGCGACGTCGTGCTTCTCCGCCGCCTTTTTCAAATTGCGGTCGCGATCGCGCGCATACGGCGTAAAGTCGCGGTGCACCACCACTTCATCAATCTCGTGTTCGCCGCCTTTTTGCTGATCCAGCAGCCATTCCAGCACTTCCCCCGGATCGCCGTGCGCGATATGCAGCGTGCGCCCGGCTTGGTCGTACAGCTTGCGCAAACGAACGACGTGACGGAGAAAGTTGACGCCGCTGTGCTCCTGATCCCGGCCTTTTTGCAGCAAAAAAGGATCGAGAATCAGCAGATGCAGCACAGGATCGCCGGCTTCCTTCAAATAATCGAAAGCGGCCAAATCCTCGGTGCGCAGGTCTTTGCGGTGAATGAACAGTTTCAAATGCGGCATGCCCCTTTCCGTTGTTCAGCTAATATAGGTTCCTCTATATTAACCGACCGCGGCGTGAAACGAAAACCGGACGCGGCTCGGAAGGATTGGCCTGCATCGCTTCCAGTTCGTTCAGATACTCTCGGTACAGCGCGCGCATCTTGGGGTCCTCCTCGTTGACGATCATGCGAACCAGGCATTTTGCGGAAAAAACTTGTAGTTGCTTCAAGCTCCAATCGAATTTCACGGCTTGTGCTCCTTTCTTGTATGGAAAAAGCCGGATTATCGTCCGGCTACAGGTTGTCGAGAAAGTTACGTGGGTGGAGGAAGCGAGAAGACTGCGAGAGAAATTCGTTCAAAACGCTGTCTCACTCGGAAAATGGATGGGATTTGAATAAGGAATTTTCCGAGTTCAAAGGCGTTTTTCACTGAATTTCTCTCTCCGTCTTCTCGCTTCCAGTTACGTTGGGCTTTTTGGACGCGTTGGCCAGACTACCGTCCGGCTGATGAGTTTATAACCCGGTACGTTTCTCCAGCGCTTCCGTGTAACGGTTGCCTATAATATCGATCTTCGAAGCGGCTTCGTCGATGCTGCGCAAGTCTTCTTGCGTCAGCTCGACAGTCGCGCCGCCCAGATTTTCTTCCAAACGATGCAGCTTGCGCGTGCCGGGGATGGGGGAGATCCACGGTTTTTGGGCCAGCAGCCAGGCCAGTGCGATCTGGGCTTTTGTGGCTTGTTTGCGCTGTGCGGCTTCGTCCAGCAGATCGATCAGCTTGCGATTGGCTTGCATGGCTTCTGGCGTAAAACGAGGCAATGTACCGCGCAGATCGCCTTGTTGGAACGTCGTATTCGCATCGAAGCTTCCGGTCAGATAGCCTTTGCCCAGCGGACTGAAAGGCACCAGGCCGATGCCCAGTTCCTGAAGCGCCGGGATCAGTTCTTCTTCCGGGCGACGCCACCAAAGCGAATATTCGTTTTGTACCGCAGCCAATGGCTGAACGGCATGCGCACGCCGTACTGTATGCACGCCTGCTTCGGATAGTCCCCAATGCTTCACTTTGCCTTCGCGAATCAGGTCGCCTACCACGCCTGCCACTTCCTCGATCGGCACGTCCGGATCGACGCGGTGCTGGTAATACAGGTCGATAACGTCGGTGCGCAGTCTTTTCAACGATCCTTCGACAGCTTTCCGAATCCGCTCGGGACGGCTGTTCACCGCGCCAGGGTCCTCGCCTTCGAGGTTGAAGCCGAATTTGGTCGCAATCAACACCTGATCGCGGAACGGTTCCAGCGCTTCGCCCACCAGTTCTTCATTGATGTAAGGCCCGTACACTTCTGCCGTATCGAAAAAGGTCACGCCGCGGTCATATGCTGCGCGAATCACGCCGATCATCTCGCTCCGGTCGGACGCTTCCCCGAATCCGTAGCTCATCCCCATGCAGCCGAGTCCGATCGCCGACACCTCAAGTCCGGTATTGCCCAGTTTGCGTTTTTGCATACGTATGCTCTCCTTTCGATTTTCGGTTCAACTTCGCTTAAAACCCCCAAATTTCATGCGGTACATAAGGCGCTTCCAGCTCGGCGATTTCTTCGTCCGTCAGCTTCAAGTCGATGGCAGCCACTGCGTCTTCCAAATGATGCGGCTTCGTTGCTCCAACGATCGGTGCGGTGACCTCGGACTTTTGCAGTACCCACGCCAAAGCGACCTGAGCTTTGGAAATGCCTCGTTTGGCCGCGATCTCCGCTACTTTTTCCACGATGATCCGGTCACTCTCCTGCATCGAATCCGCCATGCGCGTGCCGACCGGGTCATTTCCCGAACGTGCCGTTTCTTCATTCCAATCGCGCGTCAAACGACCTTTCGCGAGCGGACTCCACGGAATGACGCCGATCCCGTCTTCGTGGCACAACGGCAGCATCTCGCGTTCTTCTTCCCGATATAACAAGTTGACCAGATTTTGCATCGAAACGAACTTCGTCCAGCCATGCTTCTCCGCGGTATGCTGGGCTTTCAAAAACTGCCACGCATACATGGACGAAGCCCCGATATAACGCGCTTTTCCCGCTTTGACCACGTCATGCAGCGCCTCCATCGTTTCTTCGATCGGCGTCGACGGGTCCCAGCGGTGAATCTGGTACAGATCGACGTAATCCGTACCTAAGCGTCTCAGACTCTCGTCGATCTCGTGCATGATGACCTTGCGGGACAATCCGGCGCCATTCGCTCCTTCCCGCATACGGAAATACACTTTCGTCGCAATGACCGTCTCGTGGCGAGGCACCAATTCCTTCAAGGCTCGGCCTACGAATTCTTCGCTGGTTCCGTCCGAGTACGCATTCGCCGTGTCAAAAAAGTTAATGCCGAGTTCCAACGCCTGCTTGATGAACGGACGGCTTTCTTCCTCACTGAGTGACCATGGCGCGATACCGCGTTCCGCGACTCCGTAGCTCATGCAGCCCAATGCAATCTTCGAGACTTCCAGGCCCGTGCGGCCGAGTTTGACGTATTCCATGCTTTCCATACACTCCTTTGTCGAATGGGAATAAGAGGCGAATCGATCCAAGCGATCCAGTCGCAAGTTGATCGATTGTGAAAATGCGACATGCTTCCGGATTGCTCGATCCTGTCGAAACGTTCGTGCTTCTTTTCGGTTCTTTTTCAGTATGATCGCTCCCGTATGCGCGGCGTTATCCCGATCATCCCGAATGCTTGCCTATTCCTGTCATAAGGGCTGGCACGCCCGATGCGCAAGTCGTATAATCGAGCCAGACCTTAACTTCGTTCAACATTAAGGAGGAGCCTATGTCCGACATTCTTATTGCTCCGCAACATCAAGAATTATCCCGATTGATCGAGCGATATTCGCAGCGCGACCGTTCCTGCGAGACTGACATTCCGTCTTTATTTTTTTATCAACATTCCAGCATCTCCGAACCCGTCTATCGGGTCTATAATCCCTCGCTCTGCCTGATCGTACAAGGAACCAAACAGATGCTGCTGGCGAACGAGCGCTTCGAATACGGCCCTGCTAATTATATGGTCGCCTCGATGAACCTGCCGGTAATCGGCCAGATCATCAAAGCCGCGCCGGACGCGCCTTACATGAGTCTTAAAATTGAATTTACGCACAGCGATATTCTGGATGTGTTAAAAGCAACCGAACTGACTTTGCCGCAAAAAGACAATACTCGCCGAGCGCTTTTTGTCGGGCAACTGGAAACCTCGCTGCGCGACGCGGTGCTCCGGTTGGCTCGTCTGCTCGATACGCCGGACGAAATTCCGTTTCTCGCTCCGTTGTATAAAAGAGAGATTCTGTTCCGGCTGCTTCAGGGACCCTATGGTCCGGCACTCGGACAGATTGCGATGGAAGGCAGCAGCTTCTCGCGCATCAAGGATACGATCGACCGCCTGATCCGGGAATGGAACAAGCCGTTTCGCGTCGAAGAGTTGGCGGAAGAAGCGAATATGAGCTTGTCGGCGTTCCATCGCAACTTCAAGGAAGTGACGGCTATGAGCCCGCTGCAATTTCAAAAACAACTGCGTTTGCAGGAAGCGCGGCGCATTCTGTTGTCCGAATCCGCCGATGCCGCAGACGTCGCTTTCCGTACCGGTTACGAGAGCGCTTCGCAGTTCAGCCGCGAATATGCGAGAATGTTCGGCGCTCCGCCGCGGACGGATATTAACCGATTGAAGGAGAAGTACGAATTGAAGGCGGAGTAAGTCGAAAAAGAAGCCCGTCGCTCGCAGCTAGGGTACAGAAGCGGTTTCGCGGCCGGTACCTTTTGATCCCTATTTCCTTTCTGCCAAACGCTCTTGCGTCAAAGCGACTGTAAAGTTCAAGGCTTTCGCGACGACAAATAAGCCGCGGGGAAGATTCCCTGCGGCCTTGTTTCTTGAATCGCGAATGCTCCTTTTACTCCGGAATTCGCATGCTGCCAATCATTTTGACTACTTCCGGATCACGATGCGAGAAGAACAGGCTTTCTTTTGTATCGAGAGAGGTAATCCGCTCCATGTCCGCCGCGCTTAATTCAAAGTCGAAGACGCCGATATTCGCTTCGATTCGCTCTTTTCGCACGGATTTCGGAATCACCACGACGTCCCGCTGAATCAGCCAACGCAGGACGACCTGAGCTACAGATTTGCCGTATTGGGCTCCGATCTCCGATAATAGTTCGTTGGTGAACAGGTTGTTGCGCCCTTCGGCGAACGGTCCCCAAGATTGGATCTGCACGCCCTGCTCGCGCATAAAAGCGGCGTTGTCGATCTGTTGGTGGAACGGATGCGTCTCGACCTGGTTCACCGCCGGCACGATCTTGTTATGCACGATCAGATCCATGAGCCGATCGGCCTGGAAGTTGCTGACCCCAATCGCGCGAATCTTGCCTTCCGCATGCAGTTCTTCCATCGCGCGCCAAGCTCCGTAATAATCGCCGAAAGGCTGATGGATCAGGTACAGGTCCAAGTAGTCGAGACCTAACTTTTCAAGAGACAAATGAAATGCACGCTTGGCGCTTTCGTACCCGAAATCTTGAATCCATAGTTTAGTCGTCACGAAAATCTCTTCCCGAGGCACGCCGCTGCGGCGAATCGCCCGTCCTACTGCTTCTTCGTTGCGGTAAGCCGCCGCCGTGTCGATCAATCGGTACCCGGCTTGCAGCGCTTCGTAAACGGCTTGTTCGCATTCTTCCGCATCCGGAATCTGATAAACACCGAAGCCAAGAATCGGCATTTGAATACCGTTGTTCAACGTTACGGTTTGCATCTTACTTTCCTCCTGTTCATTCGAACGAAATAGTACCTTGTCAATTCTTGATCAGCCAGACGTAACTTTACTTGCTGCGTTGACAAGGGAATAGCGGCTTATCCCGCATTACTGGTAGTCTATTCCCTTCGAGCAACTCGAAGTCAAGCTTATCCGTCCAAAAATTTTCTACGGGAGGACATTCATGCACACCGTCAAAGAAACCGCGATACTGCTCGACATGAGCGAACATACCGTCCGTTTTTATACCGATAAAGGGCTTGTTCCCAATCTAAAACGAGACAAAAACAATAACCGACAGTTCGACGAGGAATCAATCAACTGGCTCACCGGCATCAAATACCTCAAACAAAGCGGTATGCCGCTCGACAAAATCAAAACATACATCGACCTCTGCCTGGAAGGCGATTCGACGATCCCCCAGCGGTACGCTATTATTCTGGAGCAAAAAGAAGCGGCACTCGCCCAGCTGGAGCAAGCCCGCGAGCGGGCCGAATATATGATCCGCAAAGCGGAAGGCTACCGGGAAATTTATGAGCACCGGCTGTCGGATATCGCCAACCCTGCGACATGGAGCACGGATACGAACACAAACACCGAATCCGACCGCTTGGAACAATTGCAGGCCGCCCGTCCAAGCATGCGCTTTTCCGAGCTTGATGATTCAAATTGCCTGATTCCGTCCAAAACCATACTGTAACGCCGACCTGACAAAGCTGCACATTATTCGACATTCGATAATTACAGCAATCACTGGAGGGATTTACGATGAAAAACGCATGGAGAAAGAAAACAACCGCTTTGGCAACGACTAGCTTGCTGGCCGCCGCGATCGCCGTCCCGGTATCCGCCGCTCCAGCTTCCATATCCGCTTCCGGCTCGGCATCCGCCGTCTCGGCAGCCGCTTCATCCAAAGCCTCGACCGTCGAGAACAGCCTGGTAAACGTCGCCGGCTTCAAAAGTGTTTCGAACTTCAAAGCCTTTTACGCCAACTTGCAGCGCGCCGTCGCCAAAGGCGACAAAGCCGCAGTAGCCGCGCGCGTCCACTACCCGCTCACCGTATTCATGGATGACGACGATGACGACAACAACAAAAAACTGGTGATCAAAACCAAAGCCCAGTTCCTGAATAACTACAACCGGATCTTCACCGACGACGTCCGCGAAAACCTGGCCGAAACCTCGTTCTCCGAACTGCTCGTCAACTGGAAAGGCGCTTCCGTCGACGACGGCGACATCTGGTTCACCCCGTCCAAATCCGGCATGCCGGGCATCTCGACCGTGAACGCGGACGATTAAAAAAGATATCCTATGTAAATCCATTGCGCAGCAAAAAGCCGATCTCCCAAAAAAGGAGATCGGCTTTCTTTTATAAATTCCCCATCTGAGCAGCAAGACCAGCGGAGGGAGAAATTCAGTGAAAGACGCCTTTGAGCGCGGAAAGCCGAGAGGCTTTCCGCGCGAGACAGCGGCTTGAACGAATTTCTCCCGCAGCGCCTCTCCCGCAGCTCAATCAGAACCCCCCAGCATACTGTTTAGGCGCAGTAGAAGGCTGACGCAGAACGCTCTCCGCTTCGATCGCCCAATACGGATTCCGCAGCATCCCGCGCCCGACTGCGACCAAATCCGCATCTTCGTTGCCCACGACCGCATTCGCCAACACCGCATCATCCAAACGGCCGACCGCCATCACCGGAATATCCAGCGTGTCGCGGATCTCGCGAGCGAGCGGAACCTGATAGCCTGCATGCGTGCCCGGTTTGCCGGATGCGCCGATCGGGCCTTCGCCGCCGGACGAGACATCGAACATGTCCACGCCTTCTTCGCGATAAGCACGAACAAACTCCAGGCTTTCCTTGATTCCGTAACCGCCTTCCACATACTCCTTCGCGGAAACGCGCATGATCAACGGCATGTCCGTCGGCATATTGGCGCGAGCGGCGCGAATGATTTCACGGCCGAACAACGTACGATCTTGACCGTATGCGTCTTCGCGCTTGTTGGTCAACGGAGAATGGAATTGATGGATCAAGTAGCCGTGCGCCCCGTGCAGCTCAATCGTATCGAACCCGGCACGAACGGCGCGTTCAACGGAACGACCGAATTTGGCGACCATTTCTTTGACTTCTTCGGTAGTCAACACGCGCGGCGTTTTCCAGCCTTCGTCGAATGCGATCGCCGACGGCGCGACCGGAACTTCGGCATCTTCGGCTTTGCGTCCGGCATGAGCGATCTGGATTCCGATCTTCGCGCCGTGAGCATGGACGGCGTCGACGATTTTTTTCAAAGCCGGGATCTGTTCGTCCGACCACAAGCCCAGATCATTGTCGCTGATCCGACCGTCCGGCTCGACGTCGGTCATCTCCACGATGATCAGGCCCGTGCCTCCGATCGCGCGGCTGACGTAATGCACATAATGCCAGTCTGTCGCGATGCCGTCTTTCAGGTCGACGGAATATTGGCACATCGGAGGCATGACTACGCGGTTTTTCAGTTCCAGGTTTTTCAAACGATACGGGGTGAAAAGATTATTCATGGAGAACTCGCCTCGGTTTCTTTTGGATTAAATAAAATGCATGCGTCTGCATGTATATTAGCATTTAGTTTTTCGTGTTGTCAACTCAAAGGGAGGTCCTATTCGGGGAGAATCGGCAGGGCGGCTGCGGGAAAAATTGCAAGCATAAGCTTCCGAAGTGCATTTCTTCGAAATGCTTCACAAGACGCTGTCTCACGCAGAAAGCTTTCAGCTTTCCTCGTTCAAAGGCGTCTTTCACTGAATTTCTCCCTTCGCCTAGCTTCGCTGTCAGCATTTGGGGGAAGTAAAAAAAGAGACCGGTAGGGTTCCGGTCTCTTAAGTGATTTTATTCGACTGTGCTTGCGGCTCGGGCAAGGAAAGCATTTAGTTCAGGCGGCAGTTCGCCGGGGGTGCTTAGGGATTGAAGAACGGTTTTTACGGCTTCCGTTCCGCGTTTGAGTTTGTCTTCGCCGAGGGCGGTCATTTCGGTGTAGATCCCGCGGCGGTCGTCTTCGCAGATATGGCGGCGCAGCGCGCCGCATTTGGGCGCTTCCATCCGAAGCACCAACCGCGACATCGCGCTTTGGCTCAGGCCGACGCGTTCTTGAAGCTGCTGAAGGCGAAGCTTTTTCTCCTCGTTCAAGGACAAAAAGTGCAGCACGTAAAACTCGTTGAGCGACAGGCGGGCCTCTTCGTCAAGAGCTTGTTCCAAACGCTGCGAGATCTTGGCTTGAAGGTTCGCCAGCTCCAACCAATTATTCAAAAGTCCGTTCGAC
>Ga0308157_10009224_pt1 | contig 10991 bp, 13 predicted proteins | sample PhyBR1_FD_201035 | JGI IMG/M metagenome (GOLD analysis project Ga0308157, IMG submission 201035) | Phyllosphere microbial communities from UC Gill Tract Community Farm, Albany, California, United States - DLSLB.R1 | ecosystem: Host-associated > Plants > Phyllosphere > Unclassified | place: USA...
CGCGTTTGCCGGCATCCCCCGCCTCGAGCCTTCAAAGACCCCGAACCCGATGGTTTCTCCCTCCTCCAAAGAAGTCTTCATACAAGGCATCACCCAAGACGGGAAAACCTTCCGCCCCAGCGATTGGGCGGAGCGTCTGGCAGGGGTCATGAGCCAGTTCCGCCCCGGCGGCGCGCGGCCCGGCAGCCACCTGAGCTATTCGCCCTGGTGCGTGCCCACCACCATCGACGGCGTCAAGTGCGTGGTCGTGCACCGCGACCTGCAGGGCCACGAGCCCATGGCCTGGGACTTCGTCATCAATTTCGCGCGCGACAACAACCTGCAGGTGGCCGAGGCCTGCCTGCTGCCCGACGAACTGCCCAAGAAGTGAGCAGGCGGGCGCCGGCCCGCGGGTGTCCGGCCTGGCGCGTCGGCCCGGGCCCTGGGGCAGGGCGCCGCGCGAGCGCAGCCCCCGCGTTCGCCACCTCCGCCGCCTCCGCCGCGTCCTGATTTCCCGCTTCCACCAGGCCGACCGCGCCCGTCCCCGCACGGCGGCGCCTGTCCTCCGCGCGCGTGGCAGCGCCCGGATGGTTATTGAAAACGCACGCGCCGCGCCCATCTGCTGGCCTCCACCGTCCCTGCATCACAACAACGCCTAGAGCGCAGGACTTCGCCGCAGGCGCGCCCCGGCGCCCCGTGGTTTCCACCTCTCTCTTGGAAAGCCCTTGCCCATGCAGCCAGAACACACCCGTGCCGTCATGACCATCAGCCTGATGGCCGCCTTTGCCGACGAACACAAGGACGAGCGCGAACGCGACCACCTGCGCGAGATGGCCGAGTCCCTCAGCGCCGGCAGCGGACTGGACCTGATGAAGCTCTACCAGGACGTGCTGCTCAAGCGCGTGCGCCTGGAAGACGCCACGGCCGCGCTCGACACGCCCGAGCTGCGCCAGCTCGCCTACGAGATGGCGGTGGGCGTGTGCGATGCGGACGGCGTCTGCAACGCTGCGGAAAAAGCCTTCCTGCAGCGCCTGGCCACCGCGCTGCAGTTGCCGGCCGACCAGGCGGAGCAGGTGGTGAGCCAGGCCGATGCGCTGGCCGATGCCCCGCTGCGGGCCGAGCCCGTGCAGGCCGAGGCGTGGGGCCGGGCGCCCGGTGCGGCAGGCGCTACCGCAGCCGCAGGCGTCGCCGCCACCGCAGCCACCGTGGCCACCGCCGCTTCTGCCGCTGCGGCCGCCCCGGCACCTGGCGCCGGCATCACCCTCAACGCCGCTTCGGTCAGCGACGCCGAGATCGATTCCATGATCCTCAACGCGTCCATCCTGAACGGCGCACTGGAACTGCTGCCCCAGTCGCTCGCCTCCATGGCCATCATCCCGCTTCAGACGCGGCTGGTGTACCGCGTGGGCAAGGTCTACGGCTACGAGCTGGACAAGCGGCACATCGCCGACTTCCTCGCCACCGTCGGTGTCGGCCTCACCTCGCAGTACGTCGAGCAGTTCGGCCGCAAGCTGGTGGGCGGGCTGCTGGGCAAGGTGATGGGCGGCATGGGCCGGGCCGTGGGCAGTGCGGCCACCGGCTCCGCTTTCTCGTTCGCCAGCACCTATGCGCTGGGCAAGGTGGCGCAGCGCTACTACGCGGGCGGCCGCACGCTCAGCACCGACTCGCTCAAGGCCTCGTTCTCCCGCACGGTCGAGGAGGCGAAGGGGCTGCAGCAGCGCTACGTGCCGCAGATCCAGGAAAAGGCCAAGGGGCTGGATGTGGGGCAGTTGATGCGCGAGCTGCGCGCCTGAGGTCGCGCGCGGACGACGGGGCTTTTGCGGCCCCGGCCCGCCGGGCGGGTGCCGGCAAGCGCCGTCCGCGCTTCGACAGGCTCAGGGCGAACGGTCATGGCGCTTTTTTCTCCCGCAGTCCTCGCCAGGCGTTCTGCCCGAGCCTGTGGAGGCCAGGGCGCGGTCCCGCTTCGATGGCCTGTTGATGCTATTAATAATATAGCAACAGGTCGTTGATTGACAAGCGCTGGAGGCCTGAAACGCTTGGATTTTCAGGCTGCGTGCGCCCCGCGCGGCTGCCCGGCGAACGCTCAGGGTGCCGGCGTCTTGGGCCGGTAGTCGCACCACGGCGCCACCACGCATTCCCAGCAGCGCGGCTTGCGGGCCTGGCAGACATAGCGGCCCAGCAGGATCAGCCAGTGGTGCGAGTCCACCGCGTAGGCGGGCGGCACGCGCTTCATCAGCTGCAGTTCCACCGCCAGCGGCGTCTTGCCGGGCGCGAGGCCCGTGCGGTTGCTGACGCGGAAGATGTGCGTGTCCACCGCCATGGTGGGTTGCCCGAAGGCCACGTTCAGCACCACGTTGGCGGTCTTGCGGCCGACGCCGGGCAGGGCCTCGAGTTCTTCGCGCGTGCGGGGCACGACGCCCCCGTGGCGTTCAACCAGCAGCCGGCACGTCTCCATCAGATGGCGCGCCTTGCTGCGATAGAGGCCGATGGTCTTGATGTAACCCTCCAGTCCGTCCAGCCCCAGATCGAGGATCGCCTGCGGTGTGCCCGCGACGGGAAAGAGCCGCCGCGTCGCCTTGTTCACGCCCACGTCGGTGGCCTGTGCCGACAGCAGCACGGCGGCCAGCAGCTCGAACACGGTGGTGTATTCCAGCTCCGTGTTCGGCAGCGGATTCGCGGCCTTGAGGGCGGCGAAAAAGGGTTCGATGTGCGCGGTTTTCATGCGGGGAGAGTGGCCCTTCGCGGGCATGGTGGTTGGCGCGCAGCCAGGGCGGGAGCCCGGTGCAGCTGCGGTGCTTTCTGCCGAATATATGCGGGCAGGCCCGGTCTTTACACCATGTTGACGGGGCGATTCCTAGAGTCATGCCGTGTTCACCAACCGGGTCAGAGGGCGGCTCCCCGGCGCCCCCACCCCCAGCACCATGTTCGATCGCTCGACCGCTGCCGCGCTGCACCGCGCGCTGCCACAACCCTTCCCGCCGCAGCCTGCCGGCTCGCCTCTGGTGGTGCTGCCGCTGCGCCTGCCCACCACCGACACGCTCGCCTGTCGGCGCGCGTTGCACGGTCTGCTGGGCAGGCGCCTCGCGAGCTACTGCATGCGCGTGGACACCGCACGCAACGCGCTCTGCGTGGACCTGAACGTGCACCGCTGCGACGTGGCGCAGTGCATGTGCCTGCTGGTGGCCGGCCTCACCCGCGCGGAATTCGGCCATGTCGAAACCCTGCGGCAGCCGGCCAGCGGCGCGGCCCGGCCATGACGCTGCCGTGGACGGAGGTGGCGCTGCCCATGGCGCTGGCCCTGCTGGTGGTGTTCGTGCCGCTGCTGCTGGCCTGCTGGCTCACGGCCGACCCCGATCGCGCCGCGCTGCGCCCGCCGCCCCGCTCGCCGCGCGGCGTGGCGGCCCGGCACAGGCGCGCCGGGCGCGCTCTGCCGGAGGATGCCTGCCCGTCTGCGGCGATGGCGCGACGATGGCGCGACAATGGCGCTTTCCACTGACCGCTGCGCGTTCCTTCCATGCAATTCGCCGACCGCCTGAATAACGTAGAAACCTCCGCCATCCGCGAGCTGTTCAAGCTCCTGGGCAAGCCCGGCATCATCAGCTTTGCCGGCGGTTTTCCCGACAGTGCCATGTTCGACGTGGAGGGCCTGCGCGCCGCCAGCGCCCAGGCCCTGGAAGAAGAGCCCGGCGCGGCCCTGCAATACGGCGCCACCGAAGGCTACAACCCGCTGCGCGAGCAACTGGCCGCGCTGATGGCCGCCAAGGGCGCGACGGGCGTGGCGCCGGGCGACCTCATCGTGACCACCGGCAGCCAGCAGGCGCTGGACCTGCTGGGCAAGACCCTGATCAGCCCCGGCGACAAGGTGATCGTGGAAGGCCCGACCTTCCTGGCCACCATCCAGTGCTTTCGCCTGTACGGCGCCGAGCTCATCAGCGCGCCGATCGACGGCGACGGCGTGCAGACCGATGCGCTGGAAAAGCTCATCGCCGAGCACCGCCCGAAATTCGTCTATCTCATCCCCACGTTCGGCAACCCCAGCGGGGCCACGCTCAGCCTGGAGCGGCGCCGCGCGGTGCTGGAGATGGCGGTGCGCCACAACACCGTGATCGTGGAGGACGACCCGTACGGCGACCTGTATTTCGGCGAGGCGCCCCCGGCCAGCTTGCTGAACCTGTCGGCCAGCGTGCCGGGCAGCCGCGAGCTGCTGGTGCACTGCGGCTCGCTCAGCAAGGTACTGTCACCTGGCCTGCGCGTGGGCTGGATGATCGCCCCGCCCGAGCTGCTGGCCAAGGCCACCATGTGCAAGCAGTTCAGCGACGCCCACACCAGCACCTTCGCCCAGGCCACGGCCGCGCAATACCTCAGGGCCGGCCGCATGCCCGCCACGCTGGACCACGTGCGCGGCGTCTACGCCGAGCGCGCCCAGGCCATGGGCGATGCGCTGTGCAGCGAACTGGGCGACGCCGTCACCTTCGTGCAGCCGCGCGGCGGACTTTTCTTCTGGGCTCGGCTCACTGGCGCCGGTGGCAAGGTGGCCGACGGCAACGTGCTCGCCAAGCGCGCCATCGACAAGGGCGTGGCCTTCGTGCCCGGCACGCCGTTCTTCTGCGCCAACCCGGACCACGCCACGCTGCGCCTGTCTTTCGCCACCGCCGACGTGGACCGCATACGCGAAGGCGTGGCGCGGCTGGGCCAGGCCGTGGTGGGCTGAGCCTCCGGGGCGCGGAGCACCGATGGGGCATGGGCAGGCCGACACCGGCGATGGCTCGTGCTCTGCCTTGTTGCCCCCCGCCCGGCGCGCGAGATTCAACCGCCGCCCGGGCGAGGCACCGACCGTCCGGGCCGAACCTGTCGACGCCGGGGCGCGGCCTGGATGGGCATCGCAGACGCGCGTCGTCCGGAATGCGTTCCAATAGCCCCATGTCTGAACTTCACCCCACCGAGCAGCGCCTGACCGAGCTGGAGATCAAGGCCAGCTACACCGAAGACCTGCTCGACCAGCTCAACCTCGTCATCTACCGCCAGCAGCAGGAGATCGACGCCCTGGCCCGCACCGTGGCGCTGCTGCGCCAGCAGATGCCGGAAGCCGGCGGCGGCGGCGGCGGCGCGGGCGAGCGCAACCTGCGCGACGAATTGCCGCCGCACTATTGACCCGGGCGAGGGACCGAACCGAGTCGCCTGCGCTCCCCCGGCTTGAACTGAACCACCGTTGAAAGGCTTGGAACCATGCAGTACCGCCATCTGGGCAAGAGCAACCTCAAAGTGTCGGCCCTGTGCCTGGGCACCATGATGTTCGGCGACCAGACCAGCCGCGAAGAGGCTGCCGACATCGTGGCCGCCGCTCGCGAGCAGGGCGTCAACTACATCGACACGGCCGACGTCTACACCAAGGGCGCGTCGGAAACCATGGTCGGCCAGCTGTTGCAGGGCCAGCGCCACGAATGGGTGCTGGCCACCAAGCTCGGCAACCGCATGTCGGACGCGGTGAACGAAGTGCATTACTCGCGCAGCTGGATGCTGCGCGAGCTGGACTGCAGCCTGGAGCGCCTGCGCACCGACCATGTGGATGTGCTCTACCTGCACCGCGACTACCCTGGCATGCACCTCGAAGAAGCCCTGTTCGCGCTCGATGCGCTGCTGCGCGCGGGCAAGATCCGCTACTGGGGCGTCTCCAATTTCCGTGCCTGGCGCATCGCCGAGCTGGTGCACGGCGCCCGCCAGCTGGGCATGCCCGGCCCGGTGGTCTGCCAGCCCTACTACAACCTGCTCAACCGCATGCCCGAGGTCGAGATCCTGCCCGCCTGCGAATACCACGGCCTGGGCGTGACGCCCTACAGCCCTGTGGCGCGCGGCGTGCTGACAGGCAAGTACCTGCCCGGCCAGGCGCCCGGCGAAGGCACGCGCGCGGCCCGTGGCGACCGGCGCATGAACCAGACCGAGTTCCGCGAGGAGTCGCTGGCCATCGCCCAGCAGCTCAAGCACCATGCCGAAGCCCGCGGCGTGACGCTGGCGCAGTTCGCCACGGCCTGGGTGCTGGCGCACCGCGCCGTCAGCGCGGTCATTGCCGGCCCGCGCACGCTGCAGCAGTGGCAGGACTACGCACCCGCGCTGGACTACCAGCTCACCCCGGAAGACGAGGCCCTGGTGGATGCGCTGGTGGCACCCGGCCATCCGTCCACGCCCGGCTACACCGACCCGGGCTACCCGCTGCCCGCCCGCGTGCTGTCTGCCGCGAGCCGCGGCGGCGATCTTTACTGAGCCTCAAAACCCGCTCCAGCGCTGCATGATTCAGCGCTGGCTGCTATGAAAAGCAGAGTGAGGCAGGGGCGTGCCGCGGGTTACGATCGGGCATGCGAAAGACTTATCAGCTCCAACTCGAAGGCAAGAACCGCGACCGTCTGCTGGACGCGGCCCGCCATGACATCCACCGCTACCTGCGCCGCGAGCGCCGCCGCGCCCTGCCGGAAGGGGCGCGCTTCTGGGACTTCGCCTGCCGCTTCGGCACGACCGAGCAGGACTCCGCACCCGTGCGCGAGGAAGACCTCACCCGCCTGATCGACGGCGTGGCCGCCTCGGGCGCAGCGCAGTTCTATGTCGAGATCGTCGCCCGGCCGGGCGAGGGCGAGCCGCCCAAGCGCTACCAATCGAACGGGGGTTCTGACCACCATGAAGACGACGGCGATGCCGGCAGCGATGGGAATGGTGGTGACGGCGGAGGCGACGGGGGTGGTGACTGAGTCTTCGAGCGCTTGTTTAGAGCGCCCTGGTAGATCGCGTTGTTAGAGCGCCTTGTTGGAGCGCCTGGGCAGCCTGCGGCATGCCCGACTCCCGGCCGCGCTTTTGCAGGGTGGCGGAGGACCATCCCGGCCACAGGGCTCAGCGTGAGCCCGTCAGTAGCGCCTACCGGTACTTCCTGCAGATTCCGGAGCCTCCTCCCACCCATCGGCCTATGGTCCGCATCCATCACGGTCATGGAGGTCAACGATGGAAGCAAACTCCCGCAGTCTCGTCGGCGCGGCGATGCAGGTGCTTGGGCTGGCAGCCCTTTGGATGGGGTGCGTCATTCCGCTCGGCGCGGTCGATTACCTGGGCCATTTCCTGGGGCTCTCCATGGCGGGGTCCGTGTCCGGCTGGATCGGTCTCGGCCTCTGCCTGACCGGGGTGGGGCTGTTTCATCAGGCCAGGGCGGTGCCGCCCCCCACCGCGCCGTCGTCTCACGGGGCGCCTTTGCGCTTCACCCCTGGCTGGACGGCGCTGGCGTTTTCGGCATCGCTACTGGTCTTCCTGGCTGGGTCCTGGCTGAGCCATCGTTCCTCCAACGGCCTGGTCGCGAGTGCCGTGATCGGCACGATGTGCGGCGTTCTGCCCGGGCTGGCGCCCGGCCGGTTTGCCTGCTTGAAGGCGGTGCTGTTGACCGGCTTGCTGGCCCTGGTCGCGGGCGGCATGCAATGGGCCTACTCCCATTGGGGCAGTAGAGCGACCGACTTTCCCGGATTCCGCGGTGCCGTCAGCGTGGCCCTGTTGTCAGGCCTGCTGTTGCTGCCGACGGTGCTGCTGGGCTTTGGCCTGGGCCGCCTGGTGCGGTGGAAGCTGCTCTAGTGGCTGCGGTGACGGGTAGCGGGTGACGGCAGGTCGGCTTCTGCCCACGTGCTGCGCCGGAACGCGCTGCGCCCGCTCAGCCTTCTGCTCCGTCGGGGCCCCGGGCGGTTGCCGCAGCCGCAGCAGCGGCAGCCCGCAGCTTGTCCTTCTTGCTCGGCCGCGACCCCTTCACCCCGCCTGTCCCGGGCGGCAGCTTGCCCGGCCGCTGCGGCGCCCCGGGGGCCGATGAGGCGGATGAGGCCGATGGATTCCCAGCGGGCGGTGACCCGGCAGGCGCCTCCGGCAGCGCCGTCTCGAAGCCGGCAACCTGCTCGATCGGCAGCCCGCTCAACGCCTGCTTGCGTGCGATCAGCTGCCAGTGCGGATGCGACTGCGGCGTGATGAAGGTGACCGCCGCGCCGCTGGCCCCCGCACGGCCCGTGCGGCCGATGCGGTGCACGTAGTCGGCTGCGGCGCGGGGCAGGTCGTAGTTCACCACGGCGGGCAGGTCGGCGATGTCGATGCCGCGCGAGGCAAGATCGGTCGTCACCACCACCTGCCAGCGCTCGTCCTTGAACTCCTGCAGCACCCGGCGACGCGCGCCCTGGCTCAGGCCGCCGTGGAAGGGTGACGCGTAGATGCCGGATTTGTAGAGCTTTTCCGCCACATGCTCGGCCGCGTACTGCGTGGCGACGAACACCAGCACGCGGCTCCAGCCGGCGTCCTGGATGAGCTGCTTGAGGAGCTGCGTGCGGCGCTTTTCGTCCACGGCAATGGCGCGTTGGGCGATGTCGGGCGCGGTGTCGGGTTCCTGCGGCACTTCCACGCGCACCGGGTCGCGCAGCAGGGCCTGGGCCAGGTGCGTCACGTCGTCCGGGAAGGTGGCGGAAAAAAGCAGGTTCTGGCGCTGCGCGGGCAGCAGGCCCAGCACACGGTGCAACTCGTCCGCGAAGCCCAGGTCCAGCAGCCGGTCGGCTTCGTCCAGCACCAGCGTCTGCACCTGCGCCAGGGACAGGGCGTTGTGGTCCACCAGGTCCAGCAGCCGGCCCGGCGTGGCGACCATCACGTCGGCACCCCCGCGCAGCGACATCATCTGCGGATTGATCGACACGCCGCCGAAGGCCACGGCCACCTTCAGCCGTGCCGCTGGCAGGTGGCGGGCGAGTTCACGCAACACCTCGCCCACCTGCGCCGCCAGTTCGCGCGTGGGCACCAGCACCAAGGCCCGCACACGGCGGGGGCCGTCCGCTGCGTTGCCGGCCTGCGCGTGGGGCAGGGTCTGCTGCAGCAGCGGCAGACCGAAGGCGGCCGTCTTGCCTGAGCCGGTCTGCGCGCAACCCAGCAGGTCCCGACCCTCCAGCACCACGGGAATGGTCGCCGACTGGATGGGGGTGGGCGCGGAAAAGCCCATCGCCCCGGCGGCGTGAACGAGGGCAGGAGAGAGGCCGAGGGCTGCGAAGGGCATGGAAGAAGGCTGCGGTGAGGGCCCGGCACGGCGGCGGGGCGGGGAACGATGGACGGTGAAGGCGCGATTGTGGGGCACACGCTGCGGGTGTGGTTGCGGGTGTGGTGCCGGGCCGGATGGCCCAGAGCACGCGGCGCAGGGGTTCGTGGGGACCTGGCCCGGTGCAGCCTGGCCCACGCGGCCGGATAATCGGCGGCTTCTCCACCCTCTGACCGCGCTGCGCCATGCCTCTCGTTTTCGCCTTCCCCCACCGGAGCCTGCCATGCGCCTGAGCGACCTCGGCGGCCTCGTCTACAGCACCGATGCCGGCCGCATGTGCCCGGACTGCCGCAAGCCGGTGGCGCAGTGCTCCTGTGCGGCCGACCGCGCCGCCGCGGCGGTGCCTGCGGGCGACGGCATCGTGCGGGTGTCGCGCGAGACGAAGGGGCGGGGGGGCAAGGCGGTGACGCTGGTGAAGGGGGCGCCTCTGCCGGCGGCGGAACTGGCGCAACTCGGCAAACAGCTCAAGGCGGCCTGCGGTACTGGCGGCACGGTGAAGGACGGCGTGATCGAGGTCCAGGGCGACCATGTGGAGCGCGTCATGCAGTCGCTGCAGTCGCAGGGCTACAAGGTCAGACGGTCGGGTGGCTGAAGCGTTGCGACGCCCGCAGGACAACGCATGAACCCCGAGCAACTCGAGCGGCTGCTGACCGTCACCATGCCGTATGGCAAGCACAAGGGCATGGCCATCGCCGACCTGCCGGGCAACTACCTGAACTGGTTCGCGCGCGAAGGCTTTCCTGCCGGCGACCTGGGCCGGTTGCTGGCGCTGATGCACGAGATCGACCACAACGGTCTGAGCGACCTGCTTGCACCGCTGCGTGCTGCGCGGCGGGGGCTGGCATAGCGCGGCGTTGGCGCGGGCGGGAGCCCCGTGGCCCGCTGGAGCGGATTTAAGCATCAAATTGCCCGTGGGCGAAGGCAGAGCCTAGTGCTATAGCTATAATTTCGATAGCAAATTGTGCGCGTAGGCCGCTCCACCCGTCCTTACGCGCCTTCGCCCAGCCAGCGATGCGCTGCCTCCATCACGCAGCGGGTCAGCCGCTCCAGACCGGCCTGTGCACTGCGCAGGTGCGCCCAGTACATCGGCACTTCCAAGGTCAGGCCGGGCGCGAAGTCCACCAGCCTGCCCTCGGCCAGCTGTTTGGCGATCAGCACCGTGGGGTGCATGCCCCAGCCCATCCCCCGCTCGCAGGCCTGCACATAGGCGAAGTTGCTGGGCAGGAAGTGGCGCGGCGGCGGCCGGCGCGGCAGGGCGAGGCCGTGCTTTTGCAGCCACTGGTCCTGCAGCCGGTCCTTGCGGTCGAAAGCCATCAGCGGCGCATCGGCCAGGGCTGGGGCGGTGGGGCCTTCGGCGAAATGGCGCGCGACGAAGGCGGGGCTGGCCGCCGCCACATAGCGCATGGTGCCTAGGGGCCAGGTGTTGCAGCCCGCAATGGCCGTGCCGGTGGCGGTGACGGCGGCCAGCACTTCGCCGTCGCGCAGCCGCTGCGCCGTGTGTTCCTGGTCGTCGATGCGGATGTCGAGCAACTCGTTGCCCCTGGCCGTGTACGCATGCATCGCCTCCAGGAACCAGGTCGACAGCGAGTCGGCATTCACTGCCAGCTTCACTGCGGGAGCGGGAACCTCATGGTCGGGCATCAGCGCGGGGTTGGCGCGGCGCAGCTCGTTTTCCAACAGGGCCACCTGTTCCAGATGCACGCAGAGCCGCCGGCCGGCGTCGGTGCCGGTGCAGGGAGTACCGCGCAGCACCAGCACCTGTCCGGCACGTTCTTCCAGCTGCTTCACGCGTTGCGAGACCGCCGAGGGGGTGACGTGCAGCTTGCGCGCCGCGCGCTCGAAACTGCCCTCGTTCACCACGGCGGCCAGGGCCTGCAGGCCTGCATAGTCGAGCATTCAGTTTTGCTTCACATTACTTAGGAGTTTTAAG
>Ga0308157_10009226_pt1 | contig 10988 bp, 7 predicted proteins | sample PhyBR1_FD_201035 | JGI IMG/M metagenome (GOLD analysis project Ga0308157, IMG submission 201035) | Phyllosphere microbial communities from UC Gill Tract Community Farm, Albany, California, United States - DLSLB.R1 | ecosystem: Host-associated > Plants > Phyllosphere > Unclassified | place: USA...
AAAATCGACTGCAAAAATACTAAAAAATTAATAACTTAACAATTTCTGCGCAGGTTTGTCAGTTTCGTGCATGGTAAAATCGCATATCCTCAAATGTAATTCGCTGCAATTAAGTGGGTCACAAAAATTAATCGCAGGTTTAAATTTTGTTAAAAACATGAGATAATAAGTTAAAAACGCTATTTTCGCAAGATTGAAAATTAACTATGAAAAATTGGTCCTTTAAACAATGGAATACCGTAATCGGATGGGTTGTTTTTACTATTGCATTTTTTACTTACCTCTCTACAATTGAACCCAATTTCAGTTTTTGGGACACCGGCGAATATATATCGTCTGCGGTAAAGCTGGAAGTTACTCACGCGCCGGGCGCCGCGCTTTTCCAGATTGTTGGAGCTGTTGCAGCCATGTTTGCGTTCGGTAATGTAGAAAATTATTCGGTGGTGATTAATGCAATGTCGGCTTTATTCAGTGCTTTTACGATACTTTTTTTGTTTTGGATCATCACGCATTTGGTACGCAGATTATTGCACAAGGAATTCAGCGATGTCACCAAACATCAGGAAATTTCGATCTTATTTGCGGGCGTCATTGGGGCGCTGGCTTTTACTTTTTCAGATACATTTTGGTTTTCAGCCGTTGAAGGTGAAGTTTATTCCATGGCGACCATGTTTATCGCACTTCTGGTCTGGCTCATCACCAAATGGGAAAACGAATACCACGCGCCGGATAATGAGCGATGGATTATATTGATTTTCTTTGTCATCGGTCTTTCCATCGGTGTTCACATGATGTGTATGCTGGCGATTCCGGCGATTTGTTTTATTTATTACAGCAGAAATTACGAGTTTTCCTGGAAATCTTTTCTTTGGGCAAATGTCATTACGCTGTTTATTTTAGCCATTGTTTTTAAAGGAATTTTCCCCCTTATAATGACCATTTTTGGCCGTTTGGAAATTTTCGCTGTCAATGGTCTTGGACTTCCTTTCCATTCGGGAACGGTAATCGCTTTTATTTTGTTAACTGCTATTTTTTACTACGGTTTAAAATATGCCCGAAAAAGCCGAAAAAATATTTACCAGACCATCGCACTGTCGGTGATCTATATGATGATTGGTTTTTCCTGCTGGATGGTGATTCCGATCCGCGCCAACGCAAATCCGCCCATGAACTTAAACAATCCGGATACCGCCATCGGGATGCTGGATTATTATAACCGCGAGCAATATGGTGACTGGCCAACCACTTACGGCCAAAATTACACCGCTTATCTGGATGCAAACGGAATCCAAAAAAACGAAGACGGCAGTTATAAAAGCAATAAAACAGGCGTTGTTTATGAAAAAGATGAAACTTCGGGAACCTATCGTCAGGTAGGCGAACGTTTTAATTATGTGTACAGCGACGAGCATGTGAGCTTTTTCCCGCGGATGTTCAGCGAAGATAAAAGCGTCATGCAGAACTATATTTCCATGTACGGTGCACCGGATTTTTCATTTAATTATGACAATCCTGAACTTGCAGACAGTCCGGAAGCAAAAAAAATCTTCGAAGATTTGCGTCGGAAATTTGATGATGGAACCATTAAAGCACAGGATTATCTGGAGGTTAAACCTTATAATTTAATTAATGTTCAGCGTCCTTCATTAGGCCAGAATTTGGATTATTTTTTCACTTTTCAGAACGGTTATTATTTCGTGCGCTACTTGATGTGGAATTTCGTAGGTCGCCAAAATGATCTGGAAGGAAATATGGAAAACAACCGCGGAAACTGGATTTCTGGGATTTCTTTCATCGACAATGCGCTGTACGGCGACCAGTCGAAAATGCCGGCGAAATTTAAAAATGAAAGTACAGTTGCTTTCTTTTTCCTGCCGCTGCTTTTGGGAATCATCGGTTTCTTTTTCCAGTTGAATAGAGATTTTGGGCGCTTTTATGCCATTTTATCGCTGTTTATCATTACCAGCGTCGGCATTATTTTCTACACCGGCGTAAAACCTTTTGAAGTTAGGGAAAGAGATTACGCGATGGTCGGTTCATTTTTCGCATTCGCCATCTGGATTGGTTTGGGTGCGGGCGGAATTCTTTGGTATTTGCAGGAAAAGGTAAAATCAAGTGCCCTAAATGTTGGCGCAGGCGTAATTTTGCTCGGGATTCCATTGATGATGGGCTTTCAAAACTATAATTCACACGACCGCAGCGGGCGATATGCAGCGTATGATTATGCTTATTCCACTTTAAAATCTTTACCGAAAAACGATATTCTTTTCGTTTATGGTGATAATGATACTTACCCGATTTGGGGAATGCAGGAAACTTCCGGTTTGCGCGACGATGTTAAAGTGGTGAATTTTACTTTGCTTTCCACACCTTGGAACATCGATCAGGTAAAAAGACGCACCTACAACTCAATGCCGGTTCCGTCAACATTTACACACGAAGATTACCGTGATGGCACCAACGATCAAATCTATCTGATGACACCGAAAGATTGGGAAAATATTTTTGCGAATTTAAAAGATCAGGGCGCGCCGGAAACTGCCTTTGCGAATTTTAGAAGGTATCTGAATGCAGATTCAATGACCGTGAAAGAAGCGGTGAATTTCATTAAAACCAAATCTGAAGAAAAGGATGAAATTTTAAAAATGATTTTCGGTGATGAAAAATATGAAAAGTTCAATTTCCTGCCGGTTTCCAAATTTGTTTTACCGGTAAATAAAGCGAACGCGGTAAAATCAGGGACGATTAAGGCACAGGATTTGGGATTGGCTGCAAATCAGATTACCATTCAGTACAAAAGCACCAGCATGTTCAAAAATAACCTTATTCTGCTTGATATTTTAGCAAATTTCGACTGGAAAAGGCCGATTAATTTTTCTTCCGGCGGCATTTACGATCCGGAAAATATCTTCTATTTAGGCGATTATTTGCAGTTTGATGGTTTCAGCTATCGTTTGGTACCGATTAAAACTGAAGAACGCGAAGATGGCGAAATGGGTCGGGTAGATGCAACCTCGCTTTACAATATTGTAAAAAATTACCGCTGGGGGAATTTCAAAGATTTGAATGTTCATTTTGATGAAACCTGCACACAGAATATTGTGAGTTACCGAAGTTCTGCAAGCCGCGCGGCGGAAGCTTTAGCGATGTCCGGACAAAAACAAAAGGCTTTAGAAATGCTCGACTTGGCATCACGGGAAATTCCGGTTCAGAAGTATAACGATCCGCGTTCGTTGAGCTCCATGGTGTACGGCTACATCGTGGCGGGACAAGAACAAAAAGGTTTAAAACTGGCGGAAGAATTGAAAAAAGGAATTTTCAGCGAGTACGATTATTATACCAGTTTGACTGAGCAGGAACAACGGTTTGCGGCACGCCAGATGCGTACAAAACCAATGGAATATTCTCTGGTAGTCGGTGCTGTGGCGGATGCGTATGAGAAAACCGGTCAGAAAACGAAAGCGTACGATTACCTTGTAAAATCGCTGGAGCCAATTGATAAGAAATTCAACAATTTCATTTTGGACTTGCAGACGATGGGCAAAGAGAAAGCTTATAATGAAGCAGAAAAAGTACAGAAAATAACGCCTTTCTATACTTATCTTTTTGATGTGATGAATCCTTACGATTCTACTTACGCGAAAGAAAAAGAAAGCCAGATTACTGCTGCGATTATGAAAGCGACGCAGTAAATTCAAAGAAAATTTAATTAATGAAGAGCAACAATGTTGCTCTTTTTTTATCTTTAAAAAAAATTCAGAATGAAATATTGTGCTTTTCTACGGGGTGTAAATGTGAACGGAACACGCATGAAAATGGCGGAAGTTTGCGAAGTTTTCGAAAAAGCCGAAATGCACAACGTTTCTTCGGTTTTGGCGACCGGAAATATTTTATTTTCTTCCGACAAAAGTGAAGCTGAATTGAAACCGATTTTGGAAAAGGAGCTCAGTTCACATTTCAGTTATGAAGCGTTTTTGTTTTTAAAAACGGAAAACGAAATCAAAGAAATTTTGAAAAAAAATCCCCTTGAAGCAGCCAATAATTTTCACCACTACGTTTTTATCTCCACCGAAAATACCGCTTCACTTTTAAATGAAAAGTTTAAAACGTGTCAAAAAAGCGAAGGTGAAAAAGGGATTCTTATCGATGATATTTTTTACTGGCAAGTCGAAAAAGGCAATACACTGGATTCAGATTTTGGTAAAATTCTCGGCAATAAAAGTTTTAAAGAAAAACTCACCAGCAGAAATGTCAACACGCTGGAAAAAATTGCGCTAAAGTTTTAATTTAGAAAAACGAAAAAAAGGCTCAGATAGCGGCAAATTTTTTAAAACATAAAATGCGTATTTTTGCGATGCTTTATTAAACAAAAAACCATGATTCAATATTTAGAAAATGTCCACCATAAAGATTCCAAAAACTTTCTCCTCATCGCCGGTCCCTGCATTATCGAAGGTGAAGAAATGGCGCTGAACATTGCCGAAAAAGTGGTGGAAATGACCAATAAATACCAAATCCCGTACATCTTCAAAGGAAGCTTTAAAAAAGCCAACCGCAGTCGGGTAGATTCTTTTACTACGATTGGCGAAGAAAAATCTTTGGAAATTCTAAAAAAAGTTGGCGAAACTTTTAATATTCCGACAACCACAGATATTCACGAAAACGAGCACGCTGCTTTAGCTGCAAATTATGTGGATGTCTTGCAAATTCCCGCTTTTTTGGTTCGCCAAACGGATTTGCTCATTGCTGCCGCAAAAACCGGGAAATGTGTAAGCTTGAAAAAAGGCCAGTTTCTTTCACCGGAATCCATGCAGTTTGCGGTTGAAAAGGTTCATGATTCCGGCAACCAAAAAACCGCGATCATCGAACGCGGTAATTCTTTTGGTTATACAGATTTGGTCGTGGATTTCCGCGGAATTCCTACTATGCAAAAGTATGCGCCGGTTATTTTAGATGTCACGCATTCTTTGCAGCAGCCGAATCAAAGTTCCGGCGTTACAGGCGGTCGGCCGGAATTGATCGAAACCATCGCTAAAGCGGGAATCGCTGTGGGCGCTGACGGGCTTTTCATTGAAACGCATCCCGACCCAAGCTGCGCACTTTCTGATGGTGCCAATATGCTTCGACTGGACAAACTCGAAGAATTATTACAGAAATTAACCAGAATAAGAGAAGCGATTTTATAATCGCTTTTCTTATTTTTTAGTAGAAATGATATTATATTTCAAACCGAGAGACATCGCATTGCCACCTCCTGTCGAATGAAATCTGGAAAATGCCTCAACGGTTTTAAACCTCAAGCCAAGTTCGAAAAAATTGTCCCCAATAGCAGTAAAATATTTATGGTATTCTTTTGTGTTATTGTAAGTCATATGAGTTTCGCTTATTTGTGTGAAATTCAGGACACTATAGGAAACGAAAACTTTGAAATCCTTTACTTTTATAGGATAATAACGCAGTAAAACTGGTAGTGCGATTACAGAAGTTGTATTAGATTCCCGAAACTTGAGGTTCTGGTTTTCCTCATACTTCGTATAATTTGGTGCTACCGCAACAGCAAAGCTGTAATTTAGGAAAGGTAAATGATATTCAAATTCATAACCGCCACCATAACCTACTTCGCCGCCGATATCTCTCTTCGAATAGAAACCGAAAACTTTATGCTCCGTATAGCCGGGAACCTTTTTATAGCTGGTGTCGGCCACACCGTTACATTCATTAATTTTGTTGAAATAAGCGATCAGGCTGCTTTCCATATAGCGAACATTTTGGAAAGAAATATTTCCACAATTTATTTTTTGAAGCTCTTTCAAATATTCCTTGTTAGTTCCTTTTTGTCCGTCTTCAACAAAATATTCTTTAAATAACAAAGGTTTTATTTCCGGAGAATTCTCCGTAGAGTAGAAATACGCTTTGTTTTCCTTATCCGCATATTTATAAAGATTGTATTTTCCAAAGGCAATCTGCTCGATAAAGCGGTGTTCTTTTCCTAATTTGAAATTGGCTTCAGTTCCCAGCTTCTGCAGGTTTTCCGCGTGGCGTGAAATGGAAATTTCGGTATTGATGAATTTCGCCTTATCCGGAATATTGATTTCCGCTACTTTTTTAGTGTCCAGTTTTGTGATTTTGTCGTTTCCATCTTTAAAATCGAAAACCTGCGGGGTTAAAATTGGCGTGTTGTAGTACACATTTCCGGTTAGTTTTTCGCCGGTTTTTAATGTTACCTCTGCTGGTTTAAATTGTTGCGCGTTGGCAAACATGCAAACGAACAGAGTAAGAAAGCTGAGTTGTTTCATATAGTTTATTTTGGGCCTGAAATTAAACAAAATATCGGTTTTAGGCAGATAAATTTTCGTTTAAAAATCCTTTGATTTTTGTTATCTTTAAATTCTAGATTTTTCCCCTTGAAAATATTAAAAATTTGCTTCTTTTTGCTGCCTTTTTTTGCTTCTTCGCAAATCAATTTAAAAGTTTTGGATGAAGCTGGCCGGCCGGTTTCCGCCGCAAATGTTTCCTACAGTAACCAAAATTTTTCCACCGATGAAAACGGATTTTTACAGATTCCCGTGGCAGATTCGGAGCAAATTCTGGCGGTTGAAAAGGCAAATTTTTTAGATTTTTCTAAAACAGTAAAACCGTTCCCGAAAGTGCAAAACATCACCGTTTTGTTTGTGGATGCTAAACGTGAAGTGACTGTTCAGGAAGTTGTATTTCAGAAAAAGGGAAAACCGAAAATCAATGACCTGACTTCAATGGAAATTTCCGCAAAAGAAGCGCAGCAGGTGGCGGCGCTATCCGGTGGAGTGGAAGGTCTTTTGAAAACTTTGCCTTCAGTAAATTCCAATGCTGAGCTGTCGTCACAGTATATGGTTCGCGGCGGCAACTACGATGAAAACTTAATTTACATCAACGATATTGAAATTTACCGTCCGTTTTTAATTCGGAATTCTTTGCAGGAAGGTTTAAGCATCATCAATCCCGATATGGTCGGTTCCATCAATTTTTCCGCGGGTGGTTTTGAAGCAAAATACGGGGATAAAATGTCCTCGTCCTTAAATATTTATTACCGCCAACCGACGAAATTCGAAGTTTCCGGTGAGGCGAGCTTAATCGGCGGACGCCTTTCCACAGGTTTTGCTTCGAAAAACCAAAAGCTTTCTGCGCTGTTTTCCGGCCGATATCGAAACACCAATTTGGTATTAAATACCTTGAACGAAGAAACCGATTTTAATCCGCAGTACATGGATTTCCAGAGTTACATTAATTATAAAATTAATGATAAATGGGGCGTGTCTTTCCTCGGATACTGGAGTAAAAATGATTACGAAATGATTCCGAAAGCCAAAGATGTGGAATTCGGAACACTTCAAACACCTTTAAAACTGACGGTTTTCTACGACGGAAAAGAAGACGATCAATATAAAAATATGATGGGAACGGCTTCCCTTCATTTTAAGCCGAACAAAAAATGGTCATTTAGCCTCGATAATTTTGCCTATCAAAACCGCGAAAGAGAATATTATTCCGTAGCGTCGGGTTATTTGCTGCAGACTTTTGATCCGGTTACCGGCGCTCCCGTAACTTCCTACGACGTTGGCGGTCAAATTGATCATGCGCGTAACGATTTATTGGTAAAAACTTACGGCTCACAACTGAAGGGAAAATTTTCACCGAATGTGAATACCGATTTTGAAGCCGGATTTAAATTTGAAAAGGAAAGCTTGAAAGACCTCACCAACGAGTGGCAGCTTGTAGACTCTTTAGGTTACAGTTCGCCGCGCGCTTATACCAATCCGGGGACTTTAGACGCTTCAGATCTACGTTTGAAATACCATATTTCCGGGCAAAACGACATTCAACCAACGCGACTTTCCGGCTACGCGCAATATTCCACGAAATTTTACTGGAAAGAAAACCGCGTTTTTGTAAACGCCGGTGTTCGGGCTTCGCATTGGGATTTTAACGATGAAACCATTATTTCACCACGTGCCCAAATCGCTGTAAAACCCGATTGGGAAATGGATATGCTGTTCAAGCTTTCCGGCGGAGTTTATTACCAGGCTCCGTTTTATAAGGAAATTAAAGATGTGGACGGCACTTTTAACCCCGAAATAAAATCTCAGCGTTCGCTTCAGGTTATTTTCGGAAATGATTTTGAATTTAAAATGTCCGATCGGCCTTTCAAGCTGACCACAGAAGCGTATTACAAAAAAATGGATCATTTAATTCCGTATTATTTGGATAACATTCGCATTCGATATTCCGGAAAAAATAACGCAGATGGTTACGCCTACGGTTTGGATACGCGTTTGTTCGGTGAATTCGTTCCCGGTGTTGATTCCTGGATTTCGGCGAGTTACGCGCGGGTTTACGAAAATATTAATGGAAAAGGAAATATTCCAAGACCTACCGATCCGCGTTTTCGCTTTTCAATGTTTTTCCAGGATTATATGCCGAAATTTCCGTCTATGCGCGTAAATCTAACGTTGCTGTACTCGAACGGTTTACCAAGCGGAACACCAGTAACCCTCAATGCTGATGGCACGCCGGATTTTGAAGCGCCGTACCGATATCAAAAAACTTTGCCGGCTTACAAAAGAGTAGACATCGGTTTGTCGAAGGTTTTCATCGATCAGAAAGACCACAAAATAAACGGCGCTTTTTGGTCAAATTTTAAAGAAATGACTTTGGGTGTACAGATTTTTAATGCGTTTAACATCAATAATACCGTTGCAAATCAATGGGTAAATGACGTGAATTCCGGTTATATTTATCCCGTTCCGGTTCGCTTGACGGGCCGATTTTTTAATGTAAAACTGGAATTTAAATTATAAAAAAAGCCGCGTTTTGCGGCTAATTTTTACGGATATTTTTCGGGGTTTTGAGAGGAATGAAAAACTGCATTTATTGTAATAAGCCTGGCTTTTTCATCAACCGAAAAAATCAAAACAAAAGGGAACTTTTTTAGTGGTAAACCTCTGAAGTTTTTATAATAGATTTGAAAATAAGGATTCAATTTTATAATTTGGAGTGCCTTTTCATAATCCTTGAGGAAGTTTTTTGCAATTTTTGCGCTTGCTTTTTGCTTATAAAAAACAACAGCTTCCTTCACTTGCCTTCTTGCAGTTGGCGTTATTTGAAGATCAAAGCCCATACGCTTTTCTTAACTCTCGCAAAGACTCAAAAGCATCAGCACAATCCTCCTTAGAAATATTTTCCTGGCTATCTAGAATTTGTTTTTGTTCCTCCGACAGCTCAAAAGAATCATTTTCCTTTCTACTTTCCGATATCACAAATTTCATTTTCAGCGCTTCTACAAAAGCTTTCAACGCACTGGCTTGTTCCGGTGAATTAGGTTCTATGATAAAAATTTCCTGAGTTTGCATTTCACTGAATTTATATAACAAATGTACAAATCACAATTGAAAACGAAAAAATTTGCCGTTTAAAGGGCAAATTTTTAAAAATTTATTCAGCTTCGCTCTCTGGTTCCTGGTGAGAAATCGTGTCGTACAGATCTTTCCGGCGGTCGCTCATGGTGCGCACAGCTCCGTAGTGATGCAGTTCTTTCAGCAAATTCAAATCGACATCTACAATTAAAGTCGACTCTGTATTTGGCGTCGCTTCACCTTTAATAGCATTTGAGGGAAAAGCAAAATCCGACGGCGTGAAAACCGCAGCCTGCCCGTATTGGATGTCCATATTATTTACACCCGGCAAATTCCCGACACAACCCGCAATCGCTACATAACATTCATTTTCAATGGCGCGCGCTGAAGCACAGTTGCGCACGCGCATGTACGCATTTTGAGTGTCCGTCAGGTACGGAACAAAAAGAATTTTCATGCCCTGATCTGCTAAAATTCGTGGCAGTTCGGGGAATTCTACATCATAGCAAATTACCAAACCCACTTTTCCGCAATCGGTGTCGATGACTTTGATCTGGTTTCCGCCTTTCATGCCGTAATATTTTCTCTCGTTCGGCGTGATGTGAATTTTTCGGTGTTCATCAATTTTTCCGTCGCGGTGCAGCAGATAGCTGATGTTGTACAGCTCGTCGTTTTCCACTAAAGGCATGCTTCCGCCGATGATGTTGATGTTATACGCAATCGCCAACTGCGACAGTTTATTTTTGATGTCTTCAGTAAGTTCCGCGAGTTTAAACATGCTGTCGCGCTCGCTTAAATGGTTGAAAGGCGCCAGCAACGGCGTGTTGAAAAACTCCGGAAACATTATGAAATCCGACTTATAATCCGCCATCACATTCACAAAAAATTCTACCTGCTCATAAAAATCTTCAAGCTCCTTAAAATGCCGCATTTGCCACTGGATTAAACCCAGACGAATGACGGAATCCTGCATGGTATTAGGCTTTTTGCTGTAATAGATATTATTCCACTGCATCAAAACCGCGTTTTCTTCAGAATGTAAGTCTTCGGGAAGGTAATTTTTCAGCACCCGAACCGGCAGAAAATTATTCGCCAGCTGAAAACTCAAAACCGGATCATAAATTTCTTTTTTTCGAACCTGCTGAATATATTGGCGTGGCGAAAGTTCAGCGCTGTACAAATGATAATTCGGGATTCTACCGCCGATAATGATTGATTTTAAATTCAGTTTTTCGCACAAATCTTTGCGCGCGTCGTATAATCTTCGCGCCAGTCGCAGTTCGCGGAATTCAGGATCAACGAAAATTTCAATTCCGTATAAAACGTTTCCGGTTTCGGAATGTGTGTTAAACGTGTAATCGCCGGTAATTTCTTTATAGGTGTGATCGTCACCATATAGTTCGTACTGCACTTTCAAAGCAAGACAAACCGCTGCGATTTTTCCGTCTACGGTGATGCAAATTTGCCCATCGGGGAAAATTTTAATGAGTTTTTGAATACTTTTTTTAGACCAAATACTTTCGGACATTGCCGGATATGCTTTCTGCATGGTTTCCCGCAATTCATCGTAGTCCGTGATTTGTAAATTTCTAATATCAA
>Ga0308157_10009231_pt1 | contig 10983 bp, 10 predicted proteins | sample PhyBR1_FD_201035 | JGI IMG/M metagenome (GOLD analysis project Ga0308157, IMG submission 201035) | Phyllosphere microbial communities from UC Gill Tract Community Farm, Albany, California, United States - DLSLB.R1 | ecosystem: Host-associated > Plants > Phyllosphere > Unclassified | place: USA...
ATGTGGTATTTTGATGGATTTGTAGTTGTGTTGTTTTTGGCTATATTCAAAACCCCATAGTTGGTAATTGCCTTTTTTAGCATTAATGGTCATCATAGCATTGATATAATAATCAGTGCCTAATTTGTCATCTGATAAAATACCTACACTGATTTCCACTGCTTTTTGTTTGGGTAGCATTCGTTGTGCCGCCGCTAACGTAATATTCAAGTATAACATTAGAACGGTATATATAAATTGTTTCATATAAGTAGTTTAGTTGGTTAAATCTTAATGTGCATATCGCTTACAAGACGTGCTTTTATCAGATCGCTGTTTTCAATTTGAATGGTTTGATTTCTTCCTCCATTCTTTTCAAAAATCTCAATTAAAAGTACCTTGTCACTGGTTGTTGTAAACCGATCTAAAAGGAAAACATTTTGTTCTGTTGAATTTCCTTTGATTTCAATCAGTGGTTTATATGTTCTCAGGGGTATAATTGATTGCTGTTGAACCACTGTACGCTTGGCTGCTTTTTTATCTACTATTTTGAAATTGATGTAATCGATTTCAAATGGAACGTTGGAACTGTTCTTTACTTCCGTATGGAAATAGTATTTACCGTTGTGTATGTAGATTCCTTTGACAGTAAACCGTATACCGAAACTTTTAGAGCCCAAATGCTTTACGATACGTTTTTCATCGGTGTAAATGGTTTCCAACAGTAAATCTGTAAGGGAAGGCGTAGTACCTTCCAACTCTTCAAACAGCACATCGTTCAAATTTTCTTTTTCCAATTGTTTTTGCATAGTTAGCAGGTCGTAACTCAATATATCGGGATAAGAGTTGTAATAGGCATTGAAACTGTAAAAACGACCGTCATTTGTTATAATCGAAAAGTTTGTTTCGTCTTCAAAATCTCTCACAGCAGCTTTAATGCGTAGCACATTATCCGCTTCTTCCGCCTTGCTAGCAATAAGGTATTCACTTCCCAAATCCACATACCGTATCGCTGAAGGAAAAATCAGGTGTGATGTTTTATCGTAAGTTACATCCAATAAATAGGATTCTATCTTGCCAAGTGTAAGAGGATATTGGTTGCTATCCTGTGCAATACAGTTTAAAGTAAAACTATACATGAGTATAGTTAAACAAATGATTTTTAAATATCTTTTCATTTTAGATTTGTTTTGATTAATATTATTTTTTTGAAACAAGGAACACCTGATGACCGGCTTTTAAGGTTACTTTCTGAGTGCGTGCCTTTTTGGAGAAGTAACCTGAAATACCCTGAATGACACCTCGACTTAAATCAGCGGCAACCTGTTGACCAGCAGACTGGGTTAGCATCAGACTGCTTCCGGATGTCTGACTCATATTGGCTGCCATTTCAGAAGCGGCATTCATTTCGGGTGAGTAAGGTATGTATAAACCTTGTTGTCCGTCCAGATCATAAATAGTAAGATCAACGGGTACTATCATTCCTTCCAGTTCAATGGAGTTGATCTTCAGTTGCAAACGTCCCGCCTGTAATTTGGTAACAGCGGTTACATGAGTGCCTTTTGGTATTACTCTTTCTGAAGTTTGCGCTGATTCGAGCAACCGCAACCTGACTCCAGTATCTGAAACAATGGTTTGTGTTTCCAATACCATTGCCTTAATGCTGTTTTTGGGTTGGACAGTCTCTTTTTGAACTATTGGAGAGTAAAATTCTCTGTTTCTTAGCTCAGACAAATCTGCTATAAAGTCGCTGTCTGCAGGCTCACGGTATAGAGAGGAAACGGTGTTTTTTGACTCGGAAATTAGTGGAACAAATGCTTCTTTTGGACTTGTTTTAATTGCAGTTTTATCTATATTATTGGTAGAAGTAACTTGCGGTAGATCATTGTTATTTAAATTATTAGACGGTAGATATTTAGCAGCCATCTGATAGGATTTTTCCATTAAAGCGATTTGATCGTCAACTGTAGTTGGTTTTGGAATATCCTTTTCTCCAAGCTCTTTCTTCAACTCTTCTAACTGCCTGCGCAGTTCCTTTGTCTCGCTGTTATCGTTCTCATAAAAGGAGTTAAGTGTTCCCTGTGCCGTTCGGTAACTGTTTACATGCTGATTTGCTGCAATCTCATTCTTTTTGCTGTTTCCAAACACATTGTTTTCTTCTGATATAGAAGTAATAGACGGATTTGTTTTCTCTTCTACATTCCAATAATCTGAAAGGGTCGTAAGGGCACTGCGTTTTTCCTGATCTTTCAGCTGAAGCAGTTCCTGTTCGTAAGCTTTTCCTTTGTCATCAGGTAGCCCTGAACCACTGGCTTGCGGAACTACATCGTTCAAACCGATCTTTTCTATTGTGTTTTGATCTTCGGCTGGTTTAAATATCAAATACATACAACCGAAAAACACAATGCCCATCAGACCGAATATTAACGGCTTCTTAAACCGTTCCAATTTGTTTTGCGTATTTTCTTGTTGGTTATCGATGTCTTTTAAAGTTCCTTCGGTTACTTTAACGACTGTTTTCTTGTTTTCATCTTCTTTCATAAATCGTTGTTTTTAATATATTTTTGATGTTGTGGTGTAAGGAGTCTTTGTACGGACTGTTTTTCATAACAGGATTCTCAATATGGTTGATCTGCATCTTATCTTTATTGGACCCTTTGTCGTACCATATTTTGAAAATCACGGTAATGGTAAGCAGCAGGTACCCGATAAAAAGAACGACAACATACTGGTGTTGTTTCTTGAGCGATAATCTTTTCCAGCGGTTATCGATTTTTTCAAAATACCTGTGAATGGTTTCTTTCAATTTTTTCATACGAGATTGATTTAACGCTCGATAACTTCAAGATCCCTATTTTCCAATACGGAGAATTTCTCGATGTTGAAACCCTGCGGATTGTTATCGGAACGCACGGAGTTTACCAGATAGCAGGAAGTAATCAGACTTCGTTTGGTCACGTTGCTCGAGCGGATGATAAACTGTTTACTGTAGGCTTTGACTTCATATGGATATCTATCGAAGTTGCATACCACACTGTCAACTTCGGTGCGCTGCTGTACATTTCCGGAAATGATGCGGCTGTAATACCCTCTTTCAGACAGGTCTTTGTAGTAGTCAAAAGCGCTTTTATCTGCAAGATTAAAAGCCCGTTTCATGTTACTTTCTATGGCATGTTTGTCCGGTGCCAATGTGAAGAACAGTTCGTGGAAGCGGCGTACGTGTTCCCTTGCTTCTACAGGACGGTTGATACTTGCATCTTGTGACGGTGCTAGCATCAATGATTTACCGTTATCCATCACGTAAATTTTCTGGCGCTGATCCTCTGCAAAGCGGTAGGATTGCCAAACGGCGTATCCAACCACTGCAATGCAGAGAATGGCGAAAACAACAGCATACAGTCTTATCTGCTGAAAGCTGTTCTCTATATTTCTCAAGGTTTTAAATTCCATTTTTTTAGAGGATTTGGATTGTTGTTTATTTTAGTAATTGCCCACCGATGTTTCCTGTTGCCGATCCTGCGCCGGCGCCGGCTACGTTTCCGGCTTTCATGGCGGTCTGATTGACGTTTCTGGTAAAGTTTCCTGCACCGCCTGCCTGAATAATCCATCCTGTAACCGTCGGAACGGTAAAGTATCCGATGATACCGATAATCATAAAGATGATGTACACCGTATTGGAGGTGTCTGGTATGTAGGTGGGATCTGCAAGCATCTGTATGTCTCGTTCCAATATGAGCGATTGTATCCTTGCCAGCATGGAACTGAACAGATCTGCGACGGGAAGCCAGAGATATACGCTGACGTATCTGGTGAGCCATTGGGTGAGGGTGGATTGGAAACCATCCCACACCGAAATAGCAAATGCGATCGGTCCGAGTATGGAAAGTACGATCAGGAAAAAGGTTCGGATGGTGTCGATAACCAATGCTGCCGCCTGGAAAAGAATTTCCAAGAGGTTGCGAAACCAGTCTTTCAATGCTTTTTCCACCTGATAGGCGCTCCGATCCATATACATACCTGCCATGGTACCGATGTCTGAAGGTGACCAACCCAGTTCTTCCAACTTCTTATCGAATTCTTCGTCTGAAACCATATAGGCGGTCTCAGGATTACGAACCATTGCTTCGTATTCCAATTGGTCTTTCTGCTGTTGCAATTGGTTTAAATCTAGTACCTGATCTTCGAGGATGGCATGTGTACCGGTAACGATCGGACTTAATACCGCATTGATGGTTCCCAATACAATAGTTGGGAAAAACATGATGCACAATCCAAGGGCAAATGGTCGCAACAGGGGAAATACGTCTATGGGTTCTGCACGACTCAGTGCCTGCCATACTTTTAATGCTACATAGAACAAGGCACCCAAACCTGCTAATCCTTTTGCCACTGCCGCCATATCGGCGGCAAGTGGCATCATGTCGTCATAGAGCGAACGCAGGACTTCATGAAGGTTATTCCATTCCATAACCTACCAATATTTTTGGTTTGATCTGCCGTACAGTTCCAAAACCCTTTTGGAATCGTTCTTTTTCTTTGCACGCAGGTAGCTTACCGAAATGTTCTTGTTGGTATAGTAGCGTACCAAACTGTGGTAGTCTTTCACCTGATTGTACACACGGTCTATTACATCCATTCGTTCCTTATCGTTTAAGGAAAGGGTGGAAGAGGTAACGATTTGTTTCAGCTCCTTTAAAAGCTCCGTGCTCTCGTTGAGTAATGCGGAATATCCATTGCCGATGGCAACTAGTTCCTGTGGTGTAAAATGGGGATCGTTCATCATCTTGCCGAAATTCTGCACGTACATTTCCGATACGTCGCCTACAAGCAGTACCGTCTGCTGTACTTTACGGGCATCTTTTACCAGATTGTTGATGGCTTTTAATTTGTCGTAATACTCCTTACCCTGGTTATAGACTTTCTCTACTTCCTTGAAGTTTTTAATGACGTTGCTCACCGTAGTGGAAGTCTGTACGATTTCGTTGGCACTGTTCAAGATTCCCGATGCCAGATTTGCGGGATCGGCAACAATGAATTGCGCACTTGCTGAAGTTGCTGTTAAGATTGTTATCATCCCAAACAGCAGGTTTACTAATTTTTTCATTTGCTTAATTTTAGATTGTTAGATGCTAATCGGTTTTTTCGCGTCGTTGGAGGGCGATTTGTTTAATAGCGAGTTCCACATTGCCGCCCAGATCGTATGCCAATTGCATCACTTCCAGTTTTTCGCTTTCTTCTGTGGTGTAGGCAAGGTATTCTTCCAAACTTACTTCTGTGGCGTAAACTGCGGAATGGGTACCTCCCAGACCGATCCATACTTCTTTGTAAAGCCTTGACGGATCATTGTTCATGTTGATGGACAATACCTGTGCTTTTTCTTTGTCGGTCAATCCCAGCATTGCCTGAATGTCGTCAAACTTGTTCATGTACTTTCGTTGGTCTAGCAGGATCTTGCAGTCTGAATTGTTGATGATGCTTTCTTTGACAATCGGAGATTGGATGATGTCGTCAACTTCCTGGGTTACCACGATGGCTTCACCGAAAAACTTACGTACCGTTTTAAACAGGTATTTGATGTACTCTGCCATTCCTTCTTTAGCGATGGCTTTCCATGCTTCTTCAATCAGGATTAACTTGCGGACTCCCTTGAGCCTGCGCATCTTGTTGATAAATACTTCCATGATGATGATCGTTACAATCGGAAAAAGAATCTTATGGTCTTTGATCGCATCAATCTCAAATACGATGAAACGCTTGGAAAGCAAATCCAGCTGTTTGTCGGAATTCAGCAGATAATCGTATTCACCACCTTTGTAATAGGGTTCAAGTACGTTTAAGAAATTGGCGACGTCGAAATCTTTTTCGCGTACCTGCTTTTCTACCAGTACTTTTCTGTAATCTCCTTTTACGTACTCATAGAAACCATTGAATGATGGGAATAGCTGATTTCGTTTGATACAGTCGATGTAACCGCTTACTGCATTGGACAAGGCGACTTCTTCGGAACGGGTCGGTGGTTCGTCGTCTCGTTTCCAAAGGGTCAGTATCAGGGTTTTTATGCTTTCCCGTTTTTCAATGTCGAAGATACCGTCGTCTGTGTAGAAGGGATTGAAGGCAATGGGATTATCCTCTGTGTAGGTGAAATATACACCGTCTTCGCCTTTGGCTTTTCCTTTGATCAGTTCGCACAATCCCTGATAAGAATTACCTGTATCTACCAATAGTACGTGTGCTCCCTGTTCGTAATACTGCCGTACCATATGGTTGGTGAAAAAAGATTTACCGCTACCGGATGGTCCGAGTATGAACTTGTTTCTGTTGGTTATGATTCCACGTTTCATAGGTAGGTCCGATATATCCAGATGGATCGGTTTTCCGGTTAATCTATCCGCCATTTTGATACCGAACGGAGAAGGGGAATTATGGTAGTTCGTTTCTTCGGTAAAAAAGCACAATGCGGGTTCAATAAACGTGTAAAAACTTTCTTCACTTGGAAAATCACCTGCATTGCCCGGCATGCCTGCCCAATACAATGTGGCGGTATCTGTCGTGTTGTGTCTTGGTTTACATTCCATCAGTGCTAGTGCACTACCGCAGTCGTTTTTTAGCTGTTTTAACTCTGATGGGTCTTCTGACCATGCCATCACATTGAAATGCGCCCGAATTGATGACAGCCCGAAACTATGCGCCTCGTTCAGATACTTTTCAATCCATTCCTTGTTGATTTGGTTTGCTCTACTGTACCTAGCCAGTGAATGCATGTTCCGTGCGGACTTCTCAAATTTCTTCAGGTTGTCTTCGCTGTTGTCCAAGAACAGATACTGGTTGTAAATGTGGTTGCAGTTCAATAGTAATCCTACAGGGGCAGCGAAAGATAATCTGCAGTCGCTCCGGTCGGTTGAAAGCTTTTCAAATCGGGTATCTGCTGCTACGGTTGCAGGCAGATCATCTGTGTCGGATAGTGTATGCAGGCTCAGCCTTTTGTTTCCGATACGTACTTCTTCCGATGAAAGCGAAATATCCTGCATTGCTGTTTCCTCTTCCTTTGTTAAGGTCAGGTATTGTTCCAACAAGCCTTGTTTTTGATCACTTCCTATGATGTCTTCTTCAGTAAGTCTTTCAAGATTTATAAAACCGCTGTCGTTTATAATACGCTCAAACTGAGCAATTGCTTCCATAAAACGGCTGATTGTTTCCCTGTTTCGGATTTCTTTCGAAATCAGCGTGCCTTTGCAAAGCGATGAAAAATTGCTTTGTGTGCGCATACGTTCTTTGGTTGTTTTTGTCAGAAACAGATAACAGTAATGGTTCAGAAACGGTCGGTCGTTGAAATGGTGCTGATACGACCTGCCTAAAAATGTCTGATCTTCCTTTGCTAAATCCGGGCTGTAATTTTCCTTAATGTACCAGTCCTGTTTATGAATGATGGTGTAATTAGGAAGCGTTTTGATCGCCTTATGCCATGCAGAATGAATGGCTTCGTATTCAGCTGAAGCAACTGTAAAAAGTTCGGGTAAGCGTACCTTAAAACAGACCGTAATATCTGCTTCTTTTGAAATGATGCAGTTGTTTTCTACTGCCAGCAGTGGAAACTTGTTTTCTAAAGTTGTTGTTTTTGCTGTGTTTCTCATTTTGCAGTGTGTTTAGTAGCTTTTTTCAGATAGCGGTGTACAGGTTTTCTACAGATGATATACTTGGGATGTCTTTTGTTTGCTGCGATCTTCATTAGCCCATGTTCGCCATGCTTTCGGTTTAAAGAAAATGTTTGCCAGACGATTAGTGATGCACTGCCTGTTCCCAAGACAATGCAGATAAATGAGTTTACACCGATCATGTACATGATCATTACAAGAATGATCATACCCAGCAGTCCACCTGCAAAGATGAAGAGGTATTGCGCTTTGAGCCCTTTAAACTCTACCGTCCTTCCTATGCCTTTATTAATGTTGTAGTTCATAAGGCAGCTTGTTAAAGGAAGAAGGAGCGTAAGATGGTTGCAGCAACGATTAAGAAGATACACGCACCAAACCAGCTGGCTGCTGTTTTGCTTGTATCAGGATCTCCGGAGCTGAATTTGTTGTAGACTTTTACTCCACCGATTAGTCCTACTACGGCACCGATGGCATAAATTAATTGCGTGGCAGGATCGAAATAGGAGGTGACCATCTGAGTTGCTTCCTGGATTCCCGCGTTTCCATTTCCTTGAGCGGATGCTGTAATAACTGATAGCATTACTACTGCTGTCAACAGCATTTTTCTTTGTTTTTCCATGATTGTAAGTATTATTTGTTACATAATCCCACACGTTGCGGGCTTTGAGAACAAATGTCTTATGGAAGGAGGTGTGGTTTTTTGAAGTGGAAGTGAGGGGCAGTTGGTGGTTGTTTGTTTCTTACATTTCTGGATTATAGTAGTAAATAACGTACATTAGATGACTTTTATAAAAAAATGATCACAATTACAAAACACTAAAGGATGGAAATACATTTTATCTGGATAAAAGAATTCAATAGCATTAATGAGCAGGGTATAAATTTATCTTCTAAATTTATATTTAAATTAGATGTTGCAAGACATCAATCTACACTGACAATAAAATTTAATGAAAACTTTATCGAAAACTTTTTTAACGAAAAGAACGTGACCGATGTTTGTGCAATTATCGGAAAAAATGGAGTGGGAAAATCTACTGTACTTAAATATATTAAAGAAAATTTGCCTGATGGCTTGAATTCTAAGGTTAGAGATGATGTTTTTGTTTATTCATTAGATAATGAATTTTTTATATCATATCCCAAATCCCTTAATCTTGAAATCGTAAACAAAACAGATATTTCTTTTTGTGTTCAACCGTACGAAAGGTTACGGTTTTCTACACAATTAGGCGATGCTGATTATATTTACTATAATTATTTGTTGGACTTTAATGAAGATATAACTAATTATCACGGATTAAAAAATATATCAACTACTTCGATGTTATTGAAAGAGCGTCGAAGAATTTTAGACGAAGTTCAGCCTATCAAGTTTCTTAGTACACTATTACATAGGCAAAGTGATCTAGATAACCTTCATATGCTAGAAGTTTATCAATCGGTTGTATTTATAACTAACAATAATATACCATTACCTTTTGATAAACCAAAATCTCTTAAATTAAAGATAGATATTGTTGAGAAAGAGTATTTTACAGAAGAAAGAGATAAATACACTGACATTCTAGAGATTATTGATTATTTTGATAAATTAACGTCAAATTATACATCAAAGGAGGAAATTTTCATTAGTAACTTATGGTATGCTATATTTATTAATTTTCTTATAACAGATAAAAAATATAGTAGTGGTAATCCATATAGTCACGTAACAGATATTAACAGTAACGATAGTCGCGATAGTTATATTGAAAGGTTTTTTAAAACTATGAAAAATGCTTCATTCATATATCAATCTGATAATATCGAAACCGAAATTAATGTTCCGAAATTAGATAATTTGTCAAGAATTATCCCTGAATTTATTAGTTTGGTACATCATTTAATTTATGATGGCAGAATTATAGTAGTGAGCGAATCAGAAGCTTTCTTCCAACTTGGAAAAGCTTCTGATTTATATTTTAAGGAATTTCAAAACTTATATGTTACTATTAGAGGTTTGACTCATTTTATACAGTTTAAATGGCATTCACTAAGTTCTGGTGAACAATCATATTTATCATTTATGTCAAGATTTTATTATTTAATAAACGAAGAAACTATTAGGTTAAAAAAAGATCTTGTAATTTTAATTGATGAAGGAGATACAGCTTATCATCCAGAGTGGCAAAGAAAATTTTTTAAAAATACGCTTGAATATTTAAGTTCTTTGTTTGGTGAAAAGAAAATTCAGTTAATTTTTACGTCAAATACACCTTTTTTAACTTCTGACTTACCCCAATCGAAAGTTTTATTTGTAAATAAGAAAAATGATGGTAGTCCGGATTTTTTAGATAAAGAAATTTACAATTCAAAAACATTTGCGGGGAACATTCACACATTATTTTCTGATTCTTTCTATATGGATGGAATGCTTATAGGTGAGTATGCCAAAGATAAGATAAATGAAATTATCTTGTATTTGAATGATGAGAAGGAGGTTGAAGAAAATGATTTGTACAAAAGAATAATTGATTGCATTGGGGAAGATATTCTAAGGAAAAAGTTACAGGATATGTGGTTTGAAAAATTTGGATTAGCCCAGAAATTAGAAATTTTAAAAAAGCAAGTAGCAGAAATAGAACATAAACTTATTAAAAAGAATGATACAGATTCATTATAACCTATCAGAACTTGATAAGATGGCAGCTGATTTTTATAAAGAAGTGGAAAAAGAATTTGAACTTAAAAATAAATTAGAAGGATGGGAAGACGATGAGTTAAAACCTGTAATGGAATATCTTGCTGAAGAAATCGAGTCAATTATATGTGGTCGACCTGACAAACTAGAATGCCATATTGGAAAATTAGCATTACTTATTGATAAGGCAAAAAGGGACTACAAAAAAAATAACCCTCATAATGATAAAGGAAAAAATATTACTGCTGCTAATCTTAATACTTGGGTAAAAAGTGAAATTTTTAAAGTGTTTAATTATGATACAGACGATAATTCTTTTACAAAAGTAGATGGAGGCAGAATAGCCTACAAGCATGCTAAAAAATTAAATATGAATACTTGCCCATATTGTAATGCAAACTTTACATTTACTATCAAAAGCAGAAGGCTCAAATGTCGTCCGCAGTTTGATCACTTCTATAATAAAGGCAGATATCCATATCTTGCATTATCTTTTTATAATTTAATACCAAGTTGTGCTTTATGCAATTCGGGTGCTTTGAAAGGACAGAAACAATTTGATTTATCAAAAAATATCCATCCTTTTCTTGAATCGATAGACACTATTTATCAATTCAGAACGAAAGTTAATGCAGTTGATTTTTTAGTTAATGGAAATAATTTTCAACT
>Ga0308157_10009232_pt1 | contig 10983 bp, 10 predicted proteins | sample PhyBR1_FD_201035 | JGI IMG/M metagenome (GOLD analysis project Ga0308157, IMG submission 201035) | Phyllosphere microbial communities from UC Gill Tract Community Farm, Albany, California, United States - DLSLB.R1 | ecosystem: Host-associated > Plants > Phyllosphere > Unclassified | place: USA...
CATTCCATGCCCTCAGATGGTGAGGGTGATGGCTTAACATGCAACATCCTGCAGGAAAAGTGTGTGGCTATGGCTGCGTGAAGCCATCGTCGGTTGCAATTGGCGCACTAACCATTGTAATGCCATTAAGAATTTGTCTTTGAGACTTCCAGAGGAGTACCTAATGTTTGTAACACCAGCTTATGCTCAAGCTTCCGGCGGCGTAATGGGCCCAGATATGCTCATGAGCATTCTGCCTTTCGTTCTGATCTTCGTTATCATGTATTTCCTCATCATCCGTCCACAGCGGACGCAGATGAAGAAGCGTCAGGAAATGCTGGCTGCTGTTCGTCGCGGTGATACAGTTGTTACGGGTGGCGGCATTGTCGGTAAGGTCCAGAAGGTCCATGACGATGGTGAACTCGACGTTGAAATCGCCGAAGGCGTAAAGATTCGCGTTCTGCGCAGCGCTCTTTCTGAAGTGCGCGTTAAGGGCGAACCAGTCGCTGATAACAAGAATAAGTAATTTTTGATTTGAACAGGCCCCGGTAAGGATTCCCTAACCGGGGCCTGTTCATTATTGTGAAGCGCGCGTAAAGCGCATGCTTCCCACAAGACCGGCTGTATTTCGCATCCGGTTTAAGTTCTTCCAGCCGAAACGGAATTGCTGCCCGATGCTATATTTTTCACGTTGGAAATCGGCTCTGATCTGGTTGGCAATCATCGCCAGCTTCATCATTGCATCGCCTAATTTTTTCTCGCGTGAAACTCTGGCTAATCTGCCCGGCTTTCTACCCACGAAACAGGTCGCTCTCGGGCTTGATCTGTCGGGTGGTTCCCGCCTTGTCCTTCAGGTGCAAAATCCGGGCCGGGGCGATGTCGACCGCACAAAAGACGTTATGCGTCAGCGCCTTGAGGAATTGGGTTACGGCAACCCGATTGTTGATGAAGAAGGCCGCAATCGTATTCGTGTTGAAGTTCCGGGGCTCTACGACGCTCAGCTTCTAAAAGATATTCTCAGCATTCGTGGCGAACTTTCATTCCTTGCTGTCGATGACAGCATGTCGCCCGATGATGTTATCCGCGGTGGCGCTTCGCCGACCGATAGCTCGATTATTTATTCATCTGATGATCCGCCCGTTGGCTACCTCGTTAAAAAACAGCCTATTTTCACAGGCGCGGACGTTGTCGATGCAAAAGCAACGCTTGGTGGCGATGACAATGAACCTGTCATCACTCTGACACTGGATGAGAAGGGGCGCAGCGCTCTTGCAGCCGCGACCGCTGAGGTAACAGACAAGACTTTTGCCATAGTCGTTGATAATCAGGTTGTGTCAGCACCTGTCGTTGACGAGCCTCTAGATACCGATGAATTGCAGATTTCCGGTGCTTTCGATCTGCAGTCTGCCAATAATATGTCGGTCGTTCTGCGTTCCGGTGCGCTGCCCAAAGCCGTCACGGTTCTGGAAGAACGCACAATTGCATCTGCATTGGGCGACGATTATGCGAGTGCTGCGGTTTCCGCAGCATTGCTCGCAATGGTGCTCGTCGGCCTGTTTATGATCCTGTCCTATGGTGTCCTCGGCGTGATTGCCATGGTGGCGCTTGTCGTCAATATGGTCATTCTCGTTGCGGTTATATCGCTGATCGGGGCGTCCATAACGCTTGCGAGTGTTGCGGGTATCGTGCTGATCATCGGTATGGCAGTTGACGCTAATATTCTGATTTATGAACGTGTTCGCGAAGATCGGCGCAAGGGCTATTCCGTTGTTCAGGCAATGGAATCGGGCTTCTACCGTGCGCTTTCCACGATTGTTGACGCCAATTTGACCACGATGATTGCAGCACTCGTGCTGTTCCTGATGGGTTCAGGCCCGGTTCATGGTTTTGCGCTTACCGTCACAATCGGTATTCTGACGACACTGTTCACGACGCTGACGTTTACGCGTTTGTTGATCGCACAATGGGTGCGAACTGCAAAGCCGAAGGAAATTCCGAAGCGCCGTCTCAAGCTGGTGCCGACGGTTACACATATTCCGTTTATGCGTCTTCAGTTCGTAACGCTTGCGATTTCAGTTCTTGCTTCGGCAATCGTTGTCGCGCTCTTCGTCAATATTGGCTTCAACTACGGTATCGATTTCCGTGGCGGCTCAATGGTCGAATTGCAGGCACGCAGCGGTGACGCTAACCTGCCCGATATCGAAGAACGCATGAGCGAGCTGAACATCGACAGCGCGCGTGTGCTGCCTGCAAAGTCGCCACGCTCAGCTCTTGTTATCATCGGCAGTCAGGAAGTGGGTGACGATGCCGAGCAGACCGTTGCAGTGAAACTGCGTGGCGAGTTCGAGCAGGATTATTCGTTCCAGCGTGTTGAAGTGGTCGGCCCGACAGTATCCGAGCAGCTTTCACAGGCTGGGCTTTTGGCGCTGTTTTTGTCACTTGCCGGTATTTTCGTCTACGTCTGGGTGAGATTCCGCTGGCAACTGGCGCTTGGCGCGGTTCTTTCAACACTTCACGACGTGATCATTCTGGCGGGCGTGTTCATCGTCTTCCGAATGGAATTCAATCTGTGGAGTGTTGCGGCGGTTCTGACGATCATCGGTTACTCGCTCAACGATACCATCGTGATCTATGACCGCGTGCGTGAAAACCTGCGCCGTTATAGCAGTGCTCCATTGCCCGCGATTATCGACGCCTCGATCAACCAGACCTTGTCGCGTACCCTGCCGACAGCCTTTGTGACTTTCATTGCGCATATTCCGCTCTATATGTTTGGTGGTGCGGATATTCGAATGTTCGCACTGGCGCTGAGCGTGGGTATTATCGTTGCGACGTATTCTTCGATCTTTATCGCAGCACCTTTGCTGGTGCAGTTCGGCCTCAAGCCACGTGAAGCAGATAAAGATGCAATGAGTGATGATCTTGAGCAGTCGCTCAATCTGGATAATTAGAGCACATCCCGAAAAGTGGGAACCGGTTTTCGAAACAAGATGTGCGCAAAAATGGACAGAGCATTTCTAATGACTCAATTTAAACTGGAAATGCTCTGACATGGCTAAGGGTATAGAAATTCGCGAAGCCCATTTTCCGGGCCGCGCACCGATTGATGCCTATGGCAATGGCGGATTCCGCTTTGCAGATATGTCGCATATCGGGTCAATCCTTTGCCTGCCATCCGGTATTCATGGTTGGGAGCCGCAGACGCCGCCGATTATTTCGGTCAATGATCTGGGTGCTATTCTGGAACAGGCGAGTGACATTGAAATTCTGCTCGTTGGAACGGGTATGGATTTGCGCCGAATCCCGGAGGATGTCCGGGCTATGTTGCGCGAACATCGCATTTCGTCTGATCCAATGAGCACGGGCGCTGCTGTGCGCACCTATAATGTTTTGCTTGCGGAAGATCGTGCGGTTGCAGCGGCGCTGCTTGCGGTAGACTGAACTTATGAACCAGAATGAAGAACATTGTCTGGCGCTTCTGCGTGAGGCCGATCGGGATCGTTATCTTTCAGTGCTTTATGCGCCAGAAGACAAGCGCGGTGCGCTTGCCGCCCTTTACGCTTTCAACGCTGAAATCGCGCGTATCCGTGATCTGGTTCATGAACCATTGCCTGGAGAAGTTCGTCTGCAATGGTGGCGCGATCTTATCAATGGTGAAGCGCGCGGAAGTGCGGAAGCGCATCCATTAGCAGCCGCGTTGATCGACACGATTACGAAATATGATCTACCGCGCGCGGCTTTCGATAATTACTGCGAAGCACGTATTTTCGATCTCTATGATGATCAGATGCCAAGCCGGAATGATCTGGAAGGCTATTGCGGTGAAACTGCCTCTGCGCTGATTCAGCTTGCAGGGCTTATTCTGGATCGTGATGCCGCGCAGGCCCACACCGAAACGATAGGCCACGCAGGTGTTGCTCAGGCGGTCACTGGCCTGCTGCGTCTTCTGCCGATCCATCGTCGTCGCGGACAGGTTTATGTGCCTGCTGATATGTTGCAGGCGGTTGGCGTGTCGCGTGAAGCATTTCTGGCCAATGATGACAAATCTGCTCATGAGCGGGTTGTCCGTGTGATGATTGCGCTTGCGCGCGAACATCTGGCGATTTTCGATAAAGCAAAGAAAGATTTGCCGAAAATCCTCGGTCCGGCATTTCTGCCGATGGCGCTTGTTCCAGCTTATCTAAACGCCATTGAGCGGCTTGGCAGCAAAGCTGCCGATCAGGTTGCAGACCTTTCGGCTATACGCAAACAGTGGCTGATGTTTAGAGCCGGTTTGTAAAAAAATAAGGCGGTTGTCTCATTGAGAAAACCGCCTTATCTCTTTGTTTTGCAACATTTTAAAACTAAGCGTTGTTGCTCAGCCATTCCTGAAAATCAGCAAGTGCACGCGCAGACATTGCGCGCTTTTTCGCAATCGTCTTTTCTTTGCCGCGAAGACGCTTGCCTTCGGTTTTTGGGACTTCAATCGGCGGGAACAAGCCGAAATTCACATTCATTGGCTGGAATGAACGCTTGCCCGGCTCTGCATCATCAGCAACGATGTGACCGCCAGTGATGTGGCCGAGCAGCGCACCAAAAGCAGTGGTTAGCGGTGGCGCGACTGGTGTTTTGCCAAGCTTTTCAGCAGCCGTAAAACGTCCGGCCAGCAGACCAATGGCTGATGATTCGACATAGCCCTCGCAACCAGTGATCTGACCTGCAAAACGCACGCTCTCGCGTGATTTGAGACGCAGCACATTATCAAGCAGCACTGGCGAGTTGAGATAGGTGTTACGGTGCAAGCCGCCAAGACGCGCAAATTCTGCATTCTCAAGACCGGGGATCATCTTGAAGATGCCAGTCTGTGAACCGTATTTCAGCTTCGTTTGGAAACCGACCATGTTGTAGAGCGTGCCAAGCGCATTGTCCTGACGAAGCTGCACGACCGCATAGGCTTTGACCGTCGGATTATGCTCATTGGTGAGGCCCATTGGCTTCATCGGGCCGTGACGCAATGTTTCAGCACCGCGTTCTGCCATGACTTCGATTGGCAGACAGCCGTCGAAATAGGGCGTGCCTTCCCATTCCTTGAAATCTGTCGTGTCGCCTTCGATAAGTGCCGCAACGAAAGCCTCATACTGCTCCTTGTCCATAGGGCAGTTGATGTAATCCTTGCCGGTGCCGCCGGGACCAACCTTGTCGTAGCGCGACTGGAACCAGCAGACATCCATATTGATCGAATCAAAATGCACGATCGGCGCGATGGCATCGAAAAACGCCAAAGCATTCGCGCCGGTTTGTGCCTGAATAGATTCAGCCAATGATGGCGCGGTCAGAGGGCCAGTTGCGACGATTGCCTGCCCCCATTCTTCTGGCGGCAAGCCGGTGACTTCTTCGCGCTCTATGGTGATGAGCGGATGCGCTTCAAGCTTTTCGGTCACAGCCTGCGAAAAGCCTTCGCGATCAACCGCCAATGCACCACCAGCCGGAACCTGATTGGCGTCGGCGCAAGCCATGATCAGCGATCCGGCTAGCCGCATTTCTGCGTGAAGCACGCCAACGGCATTGGTTTCAGCATCGTCCGAGCGGAAAGAGTTGGAGCAAACCAGTTCGGCAAGATGATCTGTCTTGTGCGCATCTGTGCCGCGAACGGGACGCATTTCATGCAGAACAACAGGCACGCCAGCTTGCGCAAGCTGCCAAGCGGCTTCTGAGCCAGCGAGGCCGCCGCCGATGACATGTACGGGGGAGAGATTTGTATCTTTTGACATGGCAAATCCCTTACCTCCTTTGCATGCCGCCTTCAATGGGAGAAGAGCGTCGCGAGAGGGTAAACAGGTGCCAGAAAAACTAATGGCATCCATCGCGGGAGGAGGTGCGATGGATGCCATTATTGTCAGACCGGAATTGGGAGGAGGAGAGTCCGGTCCTATAGTATCGCAAAGCTTGGGAGGAGGAGTGCTTTGCGACGAACCGGGCCTGATGGGAGGAGGATTCAGGCCCAGCAAATTTGAATTCGTTTTAGAGCCGGTTAGGCTTAACGACCCTTAGACTGACGCGCTACATATGGGATGTCTGCGCGGGAAATGCCAAGGTCGTTGAGTTCGCGAGTCGAAAGCTGGTTAAGCTCGTTGACTGTATCGCGGTAACGGCGCCAATTGCTGTAAGAGCGGATAAGGTTCATGGTGGTATTCCTTCATCGTTGAGGAACTGATTATCAATTCATCTTGTTTGCTGCCCATGATATAACGCATTGTTTTCACTACTTGCAGACCCAAGTTTGCATAGCTGCTTTGCGGGTTCCGCACGACGCTCTAAATCGATTAGACTAGTAAGGCACGAAATTGCCATAAAGCGCCCGAAGGTAATTGTTTGCCGGCTGGCGAGTTTCCTATATGTTCTCAGCCACTTGGTAGGTTGATACCGTCAACGGATAGATTCTTCGGGAGTTGTTTTGTCGTTTTCAGTTTCAGTAGAGCGCCTGGTGGCGCGCTGGCAGCATGAAGGCCTTATTGATGCAGAGACTGCATCACGGCTCAACGCTGACCTCGAAAAACGTGGACCCCGGTTCAGCCTTGGTTCGGTTCTTGCCACACTCGGTGGGCTTTTGCTGGGTGCAGCCGTCATCATGCTGGTGGCAGCGAACTGGCAGGATATGCCCCGCATGGCACGTATCGGCCTCATCTTTGCATTGATATGGGTTTGCTATGTTGGCGGTGCATGGCGGCAGACCCGTGGCGATACTGTGTTGCCGCAGGCTCTCTATATAATTGCCGCAGCATCATTTGGTGCCGGTATCGCGCTTGTCGGGCAGATGTATCATATGTCGGGCGATGTGCATTCTGCGGCCGTTGTCTGGGCAGTGGGTGTTTTTGCAGCGGCTTTCCTGCTCCGCTCATCGGTGCTTACGGCTTTTGGTGCGGCAGTCGCCTGTTTCTATCTTTCAACCTATATGTTCGATAATGATTATGGCAGTCTAAGCTATCGCTGGATCGGGCCTTTGTTGGTTCTGGTGGGAGCTATTGCTGCACGCTTCACACAATCCCGACATGCGGCGCATATTCTGTGCCTGTTCGTTTTGGGCTGGGCCACGCTTCTCTATTCGGAAAACGAAAGCCGGGTGATCCTCGGCTTGATGTTGGCCACCGGCGTTGCGCTTATGCTTGCCGACGCCTTTGCACATGAAGCGGTGCAGAAGCTTACGCGCTTTGCCCATCCGCTGGCATCATACGGTTTCTTATTGGCTCTTTTGGCGCTTGGTATTCTCCAGATCGACCAGATTGTTTCGCCGATTTTCAATGAGGCCGTCACTCAAGACGTCATTTACGGCATTCTTGTTCTGGTGCTTTCTATTGCAGCTCTTGCGATATGTGGAAGAGACAATGGCAGTTTACGTTCGATTGCCTATGCGGCTTTTTCATTTGAAGTGCTTTACCTGGCCTTCACAACCGTCGGCTCAATGATCGGTACATCTGGCTTCTTCTTGATCGCCGGCGTGCTGGTGCTGCTCCTTGCAACCTTCGTAAGACGCATGGAAAACAGGTTCGGACGAAAGCGCCAAGGGGAGTTGAAGCTATGAGCTTATTGAAGAGTAAGTGGCTTTATGCCGGTGCTGTAGTTGCTGCGGTACTTCAAACTGGCATTCTTTATGCGAGCATCGAAGAACGTGCTTCGGTGCTGCGCTCCGGCCATGAGGTCGTGCTTCAAACGCGCCCTATTGATCCTCGCGACTTGATGCGCGGAGATTATGTGATCCTTGGCTATGATATCACGTCGATTGACCGCAAGTTGATCAACGGATCGCCCGTCGATGGTTCGCGCACTGTTTATGTATCTTTGAAGCCCGGTGATGGCGGCATCTGGCATGTTGCGCGTGCGTCATTCGTCGCCTTCACGGACCTTGCTTCTGATGAAGTTCAGATTCGCGGAGAATCGACCTACGCGATTGCTGATTATCCGGATGCCACGCTCAATATACGTTACGGCATAGAGCGCTATTATGTGCCTGAAGGTGAGGGGCGTGTGATTGAGGATAGCCAGCGAGATTTAGAAATCACCGCGGTAGTTGCTGTGGATGATGCAGGGACCGCTGTAATCAAGGCTTTGCGCGACAAAGGTACGCAACTTTACCAAGAGCCACTCTATTAATCAGACTTTGAATAAAAAGAGCTTGGCTAAGGCGATAAGATCGCTATATAGGGGCGGAAAGCACGAAAGCGCTTCGGCTCGAAAGAGCTGAAAATCAATCTAGTTAAAACGGCTTTTTTCCTTTGAACCGGGAAATTTGAATGTTATAGAGACGCGCGCTTTCGAGAGGCGGTTCAATATCTGAGACGATACTGTGCATTCGGTGGAGTGCACCTCGGTTCAGAAGCGGATATGGCGAAATTGGTAGACGCACCAGATTTAGGTTCTGGCGGGAGACCGTGGGGGTTCGAGTCCCTCTATCCGCACCATCTGCCTCTAGGCAAAAGAATTTCTCTCCCGCAACGAGGCACAAACGCCAGTAACGGCGGGACAATGATAGAAGTGAAGGTTTGAACATGCAGGTTACCGAAACGCTTAATGAAGGACTGAAGCGCGAGATTAAAGTCGTGGTTCCGGCCCAAGATCTTGAAGCTAAGCTCTCTGAGCGGCTCGAAACTTCGCGTGGTCGCGCTAAGATCAACGGTTTCCGTCCAGGTAAGGTGCCAACATCGCACCTGCGTAAGACCTACGGCAAGTCCTTCATGGCTGAGATCGTGAACGAAATCCTCAACGATTCGTCGCGTTCGATTCTTGCTGACCGCAACGAAAAGTCGGCTACGCAGCCAGTTGTTTCGATGTCGGAAGACGAAAAAGAAGCTGAAAAGGTTCTCGACGGCAAGGCCGATTTCGTTTTCTCGCTGACCTACGAAGTTCTGCCAAAGATCGAAGTCAAGGATTTCAGCAAGATCGCTGTGACCCGCGAAGTTGTCGATATTTCGGAAGAAGAAGTTGACGAACAGGTTAAGCGCATTGCTTCCTCGACCCGCACTTATGAAGCGAAGAAGGGCAAAGCTGAAAACGAAGATCGCGTAACGATCGACTATCTCGGCAAGCTCGATGGCGAAGCATTTGAAGGCGGCGCAGACACAGATGCGCAGCTCGTTCTCGGTTCAAACCAGTTCATTCCTGGCTTTGAAGAACAGCTCGTTGGCCTCAAGGCTGGCGATGAGAAGGTTATCAACGTAACTTTCCCTGCTGAATACGGCGCAGCTCATCTTGCTGGCAAAGAAGCGACCTTCGACATCACTGTTAAGGGCGTTGAAAAGGCTGGCGAACTCGTTCTCGACGACGAAACAGCAAAGAAGCTCGGTATCGAGTCGCTTGAGCGTCTGCGTCAGGTTGTTCGTGAGCAGATCGAAAGCCAGTACGGCCAGATCACCCGTCAGAAGGTAAAGCGTCAGATTCTCGACGCTCTCGATGGCGATTACGCTTTCGAAACCCCTGAAAAGCTGGTTGAAGCCGAGTTCAACAACATCTGGCAGCAGATCAACTTCGACCTGCAGCAGGCTGGTCGCACGTTTGAAGACGAAGAAACCACGGAAGAAGCTGCTCGCGAAGAATATCGCAAGCTTGCTGAACGCCGCGTTCGTCTCGGCCTGGTTCTCTCCGAAATCGGCGAAAAGGCTGGCGTAGAAGTAACTGAAGAAGAATTGCAGCGCGCAGTTTACGATCAGGTACGTCGCTACCCAGGTCAGGAAAAGGAAATCTACGAATTCCTGCGCAAGACGCCGGATGCAGTTGCTAATCTTCGCGCACCGATCTTCGAAGAAAAGGTCGTTGACCATCTGCTCGCAAACATCAACGTGACCGACAAGAAGGTCTCGAAGGAAGAGCTGACTGCAGAAGACGAAGACGGTCTGGAAGCAAAGCCAGCTAAGAAGGCAGCAGCGAAGAAGAAGGCTGCTCCTAAGAAGAAGGCAGAAGAAAAGTCCGACGAGGCTTAATTCTCTCTCTGATATGAATTTGGAATTGGCCGCGCATTGCGCGGCCTTTTCTGTTTGACCCCGGCTGATTGACTGGCCGAAAAGCTTGCATCCTATGGGGGTTTGCTCTAGCCAGTAATCAATCAGTTTTTAGCTCAATCCGAATATTTGCGAGCCAGCATGACCCTTATTGATACGCGCACACCAGAACCGAAACGCTTCATCTCTGGCGCCACAGGCGACTGGGAAGTGGTCATTGGCATGGAAGTCCACGCACAGGTCACATCCGAATCGAAGCTCTTCTCCGGTGCTTCCACATCGTTCGGTGCAGAGCCGAATGCTAATGTGTCGTTGGTCGATGCTGCGATGCCGGGCATGTTGCCGGTCATCAATATTGAATGTGTCAAGCAGGCTGTTCGTACCGGCATTGGCCTTAATGCACAGGTCAATCTGAAGTCGGTTTTCGACCGTAAGAACTACTTCTATCCTGATCTGCCGCAGGGCTATCAGATTTCGCAGTTCAAGCAGCCGATTATTGGAGAAGGCAAGATCATGATCTCGGTTGGTCCTGACAATAAGGGCCAGTTCGAAGACGTCGAGATCGGCATTGAACGTCTTCATCTGGAACAGGATGCGGGCAAGTCGATCCATGATCAGCATCCGACCATGTCCTATGTCGATTTGAACCGTTCTGGTGTGGCGCTGATGGAAATCGTCTCCAAGCCGGATCTGCGTTCGTCTGACGAAGCGCGCGCTTATCTGACTAAATTGCGCACGATTGTGCGTTATCTCGGCACTTGTGACGGCAACATGGACGAAGGCTCGATGCGCGCTGACGTGAACGTTTCGGTTCGTCGTCCGGGTGGTGAATTTGGCACGCGTTGCGAAATCAAGAACGTCAACTCAATCCGCTTCGTTGGTCAGTCGATTGAATATGAAGCACGTCGCCAGATTGCTATTCTGGAAGATGGTGGCTCTATTGATCAGGAAACCCGTCTGTTCGATCCGGTGAAGGGTGAAACCCGTTCGATGCGCTCCAAGGAAGAAGCGCATGATTATCGTTATTTCCCGGATC
>Ga0308157_10009233_pt1 | contig 10983 bp, 7 predicted proteins | sample PhyBR1_FD_201035 | JGI IMG/M metagenome (GOLD analysis project Ga0308157, IMG submission 201035) | Phyllosphere microbial communities from UC Gill Tract Community Farm, Albany, California, United States - DLSLB.R1 | ecosystem: Host-associated > Plants > Phyllosphere > Unclassified | place: USA...
GTGGCGTCCTGGCCGCCATGTCAGCGGGCAGCTGCGCTTGTGCGTTGGCGCCCGTCGGGCCGATGACCATACAGCTTGAGAGCAGCAGGGCGGCCAGGCGGTGCAGAATGGGTACAGTTGGTGTTTTGTGAGCCATTTTAAGCCTCATGCTGATTATGTCCCTTCGGCGAAACAGGCGGATGACGGCGCTTGAGCACCGCGCGGAACAACCGGCCTGCTTTTCTTGCGTTGGGACGCAACAAAGCGGCGATGCTCTCGAACCCGCTGCGATAGGAAAGTGAGAAATGGCTGACCACCGCAAGTGCCGGCTTTCGCCCCAGAGCAGCCATTGTCTGAATGAGCGCCTGGTTGGCCTGCTGATCCTTGCGATCGGGCTGCGCCACGAGAAGCGCTGTATCGGCGGCGCGCGACAGCAGCACCGACCGCTTGTCTTCCGCCACAGCCGGCAGATCAATGAGGATGATTTTATGATCGTTGCGCAGCTGGGCGATCAGCTCGGAAAGCCATTCGCCCTCAACCTGCTGAGCCGGTGTGATAATGTCGATACCCGATCCATGATCGTGATTGAGGGTGGCGCCTGAAAGCTTGCGCCCAGACGAGGCCAGGCCCTGTTCTGTAGCGGGCAGGCCGAGGGCTTGTGACAGTCGCGAAGGCTGATTGGTGGCGTCGATGACAGCAACCGCAACGCCTGTGACGGCAAATTGTTGAGCGAGCGCGGTAATCAGCAAGGCCTTGGTTTCACTGTCGGCCAGCGAAATGACCGCCAGCGAAAGCGAGTCCCGGCCACGGGACAGAAAGCGCAACCGGTCATGGACGGATTTGATTGCCCGACCGAAAGCGCTTGCAGGGTCCAGACCACGATTGACAAGCACCGGAACGGTGAGTTGCGGTGTGAGGGGCAGCAGGGTGGCAGCCGGGATACCGGGAAGGATGAAGGAGGCGGTCTGTGCGGGCCGTATCTTGTCAAAGGCTTCCCGACAAACCGTCGCCAGCAGCGCGATAAGGGCGCCAAGTCCCAGCCCCAGCAGCAACCAGTTTGCAAGATTGGGGCTTGCTTTCGCCGTAGCGGGTTCCGCAGCCGATATCATCTGCGCTTCTGGAACGGCAATCCCGTCCTGCTCGATCAATTGCTTGTAACGAGTGAGATAGCTCTCATAAACCGTGCGGCTTGCATTGGCCTCGCGATCGAGCTGCACAGCCTCAACCTGGGCCTGATTGGCCTGTGCGAGGTCGGCTTCGGCATCCTTAAGAGCATCTTCGAGCCCGGATCGCCGCTGCCGTGCGATCTTGATTTCATTGCTCAGGCTGTTGACGATTTCATCAACTTGCGCGGTGACTTGTTGCTTGAGCGCATCTCGTTCAGCGGTCAGGACCGGGATTTCGGCACTTTTCAGCGCGCCATTGGATCGCAGTTCGTCGAGTTGACGTTCGACACGCGCCTGTTCGTTGCGCAGGCTTTGAATTGCCGGCGAGGCCAGCACTTCGGTGAGCGCGGGCGCTTCATTGTTGGTCTTCAGCGACTCGGCGGTGCGCAGTCGCGCTTCGGCGAGTGAAACCGCGCCGGTTGCTGCGACGATTTCAGTGTTGAGGGCTGCAACTCTTTGCGCTTGGAAGCTGATCTGGCCGGGATCACCGGCAAGCCGCGATTTTTGCCTGAAATTCTCGGCGGCGCGCTCCGCGCTCTCAAGATCACTGCGCAGGCTGACCAATTTCTCCCCCAGCCATTCGCTGACCCGGCGGGCGGCAGATTGCTGGACATCGATCTGGTGATTGAGATAGGCGGTGACAAAGGCATTGGCGACCTTCGCTGCATAGACAGGATCGGATGCGCGATAAGAGATGAAAATCGTGTAGGAACGGCCGTCATTGTTGACCCGCAAACGGGAAAGCAAAAGATCGATGCGCTGTCTTTCGCGCGCCGCCGCGTCCACGTCTCGGGCCTCTCGCACTTGAACTGCATTTTGCGAGAGCACGGTTCGGGAGCGAAAGGCGGTCGGAACATTGACATCGTCGGCTTGCAGGATGTCGATGACCTTGCGCGCCATCATCCGCGAACTGATGATATCGAGTTCGGAACGAAGCACCGGGCTGTCCTGGGGCAGTGGTGTGATGGCGCTCTCGCTTGGCAGCGCCTGGACCCGGCGCATATCGAGCACCAGCACCGATTCCGAAACAAAGCTGACGGGCGCGAGCAAATAGCCGATGCCCCCGATCGCAACACCGGCAAGCAGGGGCGCAATGATCAACGTTCGTCTGCGTTTGATCGTGTCGAGCAGGTCAGCCAGCGGCTGCCGCGCGTTTCCGGATGAAACGTCGGAGATAATCACAGAAAGTCTCCCTCATGCGAAAAGACAAAGCGCTGCACGGCGCAAATTCATTCCCCGGAGACCGGGTTAGTGAATGTCGGAGAACGATGTTTCCGATGGAAAAAGCTCGTTGATGATACAGGCCACCTCTGTGCGGTTGGAGGCTTTGAGCTTCTTCATGATGTTGCGAATGTGAACCTTGACGGTGCTTTCACGCAGCTTGAGTTCGTAGGCTATGATCTTATTGGCCTTGCCGCGACGCAGCGCATTGACAACTTCGGCCTGACGTTGGGTAAACATCCCGCCCAGAGGCTGCAATCGATGCGCATTCGGATCGCTGGCGTGACGCAGAGCCAAGACGCTGCTCGCCGGCACGAAGGTTCCCCCGGCCATGGCAAGGCGTAGAGCTTCCACGCAGACATTGACATTGACCGATGTTGGAATATAGCCCTTCACACCGTAATCGAGTGCTTTGAGCACTTGCGAAATCTCTTCCTTGTCCGCGAGGATAATGACAGGCGACGGCCCGCAGTCTGTGACGATGCGGCTCAGGTAATTGCCCACCGCTGGATCCGACACTTTCTGACCACCGATGTTAAAGAGAACGGCACTGACATTGCGCCCACGACGCTGGTGCTGCCATTGTTCAAAGGAGCTGAACGTGGCAATTGACATCTCGATATTGTGATTGGTGAGGCCGTGCGCCAGACATTCACGATCCAACGCCCGGTTGTCAATGATGACAAGCAGTGGCAGAATAGCGCTATCATTCTCTTCTGACTTGAAAGAAATATCTTTCGTAGAAAGATGATTGTTATTCTTTATTTCACTGGCTCTACTGTTGAAATTCGGAGAAATGTTCATTTTTTCGCCCTCAAAACCGTGTTAAGCGCAGATATCCCATTGCGAAACATTCACAATGACTAAGCGCTACGGCCGCCTTTTTTCTTTTTCAATGATTATTATTATGAACCCCGTAATCAATTCTTGTTATTGCTTTTGTTGATCAGAAGATTGCCCGAATTTTGTCACAGTGTCATTAACCTAGATTAAGCAGTTGAGGGAAATATGGTTTAGTAAAAGCTCAGATATCTACGCAATTAGTGGTAGAGATTACTACCTTGCCAAAATAAGGGGCCTCCCCGACACTTAAAACAGGCCGCGCGACAACAAAAACCCAAGCAAAGAGCGCAAGGCAACAGAATCAGATCCCATCGCCTTGATCGGGTGAAATGTCAGGTGAGATGTCCATGGCGGTGAATGCTGAAGACACAAAGACGCTTCGCCACTTTCTGGCAAGTCCGCCGATCGGGGCAGCTTTTGATGACGCCGATAATGAGGCCCTCAATGCGCTGCCGGTGACGGTGAAGCACTTTGCACCGCATAGTGTGGTGAGCAGTCAGGGAGATTGGGCCAACTCGCTGCATATTATCAGAAGCGGCTGGGGATGCACCTATCGCGATCTTTCGGATGGGGATCGCCAAATTCTTGACTTCCCGATGCGGGGCGACTTCCTGGGATTTCGAACCGGGATCGGCTTTAATTATTATACTCTGATCGCGGTGACGGAACTGTCGGTGTTTGAACTGTCTCTGGATCACCTCACGGAACGCCTTGCGGCAGCGCCGCAGCTTGCGATGACGTTCATCGAGTTGATGGCGCGGCAGCGTGCCATTCTGGTTGAACATGTCATTTCGATCGGACGGCGCAGCGCTGTGGTGCGGCTCGCCCATCTGTTGCTGGAGCTCGGTCATCGCGCCCGAATGGATGGCACCGGCGACGAAGGCCAGTTTTTCTGTCCGCTGACGCAATCCGAACTCGGTGATGCGCTCGGATTGACGCCCATTCATGTCAATCGCATGTTGCGGCAGTTGCGCAGCGAACAGCTCCTGATCTTCCGCAACAACATCGTTGAATTCATCAACCGCCCGGCTCTGGTGCATATTGCAAGCTTTGATGAGGATTATTTGAGCATGGAGATTTTTCCCCGCTTCCGCCGCAGCCGATAGCCCGCACGCGCATCGCGCCGCTGAAAGCGGATGCGCGTCATCACCGGCTGACGCGCCCCATCATTTATTCTGTGGCGATATGCGGGATATTCTTGGCCAGGATTTCGTCACGCGCCTCCTCGTAACCCGCGTCGGCGTAGCGAATGACCCCCAATGCCGTATCATTGGTGAGCGCATGATCGAGACGTTCGGCGCCGGATGCTGTTCCGTCGGCAATCACGGTAACACCGGCGCTTGTCATGTAACCGGCGTAACCGCCGCCACCCGAATGGATGACCACCAGGTCGGCCATCGACGCGCACAGCATCATCGCATCCAGGAGCGGCCAGTCGGCGATGGCATCGGAACCGTCTTTCATGCCTTCGGTCATGATATTGGGATGCGCCATGGCTCCCGCATCGAGATGGTCGCGCGAGAAGGCAATGGGACCTTTCAATTCGCCCGATGCGACCAGTTCATTGACGCGCAAGGCGAGAGCGGTGCGCTCGCCGTGACCAAGCCATGCGATGCGGGCTGGCAGCCCTTCAAATGGAATATGCGCCCGCGCAAGCCTGATCCAGTTGGTTACGATCTGGTTGTCGGGGAACATTTCGAGAAGCAATTCGTCAATCCGGGCAATATCGCCCTCCTCGCCCGACAGGGCCATCCAGCGGAATGGTCCAATGGCGCGTGCAAAGAGCGGGCGCAGGTAAGCCTCGGTAAAGATCGGAATGTCAAATGCGTTTTCAACGCCGCCTTCGCGCGCCTGGGTGCGGATCAGATTGCCATTATCAAACACTTCCGCGCCCTTGCTCTGAAAGGTCAGCATCGCTTTGACATGGTCGACGATGGAGGCGCGGCTGGCGGCCATCAACTGCCCCTGCCCGTTTGCACGCAATTCCCTGACCTGATAAAGGCTCATGCCCTTGGGCACATAACCATAGACAAGATCATGGGCTGATGTCTGATCGGTGACGATATCGGGAACGATGCCCCGGCGCGCAATTTCCGGATAGATTTCGGCTGCATTGCCAACCAGTCCGACCGACAAAGCCCGCTTTTGCTTGACTGCGTCGTCGATCATGACCAAGGCGGTATCAAGATCAGGCGCGATTTCCTGCAGATAGCCAATGTCTTTTCGCATGCGGGCGCGCTCGGGATCGATATCCACACAGAGGATTGCCGCTCCGGCCATTCGCCCGGCCAGTGGCTGTGCTCCGCCCATGCCGCCCAGCCCGGCCGTGAGAATGAAGCGGCCGTCGAGACGGCCGTCAAAGCGCTTCTGCGCGATGCGCATGAAGATTTCATAGGTCCCCTGGATAACGCCTTGGCTCCCAATATATTGCCAGGCGCCTGCGGTCAGACCGCCCCAGCAGATGAGGCCCTTGCGCTCCAGCTCGTAGAAATATTCGGCCTTGGCCCATTGGCCGACAATATTGCAGTTGGCCATGATGACCAGCGGCGCTTTGGCATGTGTTTTCAGAAGACCGACCGGTTTGCCTGACTGGATCAGCAGGGTCTGGTTCTCGTCCATTTCGATCAGCGCCCTGACGATCGCCTGATGGGCGGGCCAGTTGCGGGCAGCCTTGCCAAGCGCCGCATAGACGATCAGCTTGTCAGGGTCTTCACCGACGGACAACACGTTTTCGAGCAATCGCAGCAGGGCCTCCTGCCGCCAGCCGCGGGCACGCAGCGTGGGCCCGCCTGGGATCGGAAAATTCGGATGGCGTGGATTTGCCTTGGGCATCGTCAGATCACTCCCGCAACATATTTTGCAATTTCGATACCCATCGCTTTTTCAACCGGCGGATAGACAGTCGGATCGAGAACACTTGCAGACAAGGGTATGACCGACATGGGGACGTGGAGGATGAAGACCTTCATCCCCACGCGCAACTCGCCAACGCTCAAGGGTTGGCCCTGATCGGACAAAGTCGTGATGACAGACGGGAATGTGGCAAGACGGGTTCCATCCTTATCATCGACTGCCATATATTCGTTCATCACATGAAGGGTGACAGCCTTGTCGCCGGTGCCGAGCGTCACGGTGCCGATATCAAAGGCCTCCTTGGTGTAGACGACATCTTTTGCGGCAATCGTGCCTTCCGCGAGAATATGGCCACCGGTATTTTTGCAGATCGCGTCGATCACAGCGTGTCCGCCATTGGCTTCGGCGGCGAGAATGGCTTCGCCAAGACTGAGCGCCATGGAAATTCCGCCCAGTGCCGCATGGGTGCGGACATAGGATGCGGGCAGAGGGTTGCGGCAGGAGGCGATAAAGCCGCCGGACTGGTCGGCAGCCGCCCGCAGGATCGGCGATACCTTGGCGGTTGCCCCTTTCACCACAAGTTCAATATAGCGATTGTCGGCCCGATTGCCGCCGACCGCCGTCTGGATCATCGGCGCAGGCGAGGCCGCCATGCCGATGGATCCCATGTCGCCTGTGGGATGGGCCCGGATATCACCCACGGCGTCGACGACCTTGGTGCCAAGAACAGCCGAAGGCAACCAACCATTGAGGGTAGAGGATTTGCCGTTCTGTCCGATGATCAGTCCCTTGAGTGGCGCGCCAAGTTCCTTTTGCAACAGCTCGACCGCCTTGACGTAATCGACCCCCTGCATTTCCCAGGGCGTGGTCGAGGCTGGAGCCCCGATGGCCGCGGCGGTTGCGACAAAGTCATCGTCATGGAGTTCGTCGATTGAGATGAGTTCCGGCAACCCGATCCTGACGGCCGCATAGCCGAGCATGCGGCCATGGTCGGCCCAACCTCCGCCACCGGCTGCGTAAACCGCGCCACCCTTCACCGCCGCTTCAACGTCTTTCTCAACCAGGATACGTCCCATTTCCTTCTCCCTAAATTGTTGTTGGCTGCCACCGCGCTTGATCGAGCGAGATCACAGTCTCATAAAGCACGGCCGCCCCCAGAGCGATTTCGCTGGTGTCGGTCCATTCTTCAGGCGTATGGCTACGCCCGCCCCGGCTCGGCACGAAAATCATGGCCGCAGGGGTTATTTTAGAAAGCCATGCCGCATCATGTCCCGCACCGGAGACGAGACGGCGATGGCTGGCACCGAGCGCTCTGCAGGCCTGCTCAAGATGGGTCAGCAATTGCGCGTCACTTGGCGAAGCGAGGTTATCAGACAAGCGGTTGAGGCTGGCAATCCGCACGCCATGGGTTCGGGCAACAGCCAAGGCAGCCGCATCAAGCCAGTGCGCAAATTGTTGCATATCATCCCGATATTCAGCCCGCGCATCGACCAGGAGACGCGCCCGCGAAGGCACCACATTGGCCGCATTGGGTTCAATGCTGAATTCACCGACAGTTGCGGTGAAATGACCGGGCGTTGCGGCGCGTGCCATGGCATTCTGGTTGATCTCAAGCACCAATTGGGCCGCTGCAAGCAGCGCGTCGCAACGTTGCTGCATCGGTGTGGTCCCGGCATGATCGGCGCGACCTTCAATGATGATTTCAAAGCGGCTGATACCCGCAATTGCGGTCACGATCCCGATATCCTGGTGCTCTGTTTCCAGCACCGGGCCCTGCTCGATATGCAGTTCCAGAAAGGCTGCCAGATCGTTGCGGCGGTAGCCCAGAACGGTCTTGGGGTCACCGCCGACATCATGCAGAGCCGTGTGCAGCGTCCCGCCAGCGCTGACACGAGACAGCCAGTCTCCTGGCAGATGTCCGGTCATGCCGCGACTGCCGATACAGGAAACGCCGAAGGGACTCACCTCCTCCGCCAGAAAATCCACGACTTCCAGGTCATGGACCAGTTCAATGCCATGATCAGACAGGGCGCGCGCCACTTCCAGCGCGGCGACGATCCCGGCGATCCCGTCGAAGCGCCCTCCCTCGGGCACCGTGTCGGAATGCGAGCCCAGCATGATGACGCCCGGCCTTTGTCCCTGGTCGTGACCGGTGCCGTTACGCCGGCCAATCAGATTGCCGGCGACGTCGATGCGGGTCCGCAACCCGGCCTCACGCATGCGTTCTTCAAGATAAGCGCGACCCTGCTGATAAAGTGGCGTGAACACGCGCCTTGTATAGGGGCGATCAGGCTCGGTAATTCTGGCCAGGGCTTCAATATCGTGTTCGATACGGCTGACATCGACCGGCATGTTGTTGACCATCACGGCTGTCCCGCAAAGACATGGTTGCTTGGCGGGCGTATGAATTGGCCGGTTCCGGCCGCTGCGATAACATTCTCACCATCATAGATCGCATCGCCGCGCAGATAGGTTGCTGCAATCTTGTAGGGGAGTTCTACCCCGTCAAAAGGCGACCAGCCAGCAACATTATTGCCAGTCGACGCCGCATCATAGATATATTTTTGCGGGACGAGCACCACGATGTCGGCATCGCGGCCTGGGGCAAGAGCCCCCTTGATGTGATCGATCCGAAAATGTCGAGCGGGATTTTCGGCCATCAGTCGGGCGCCCCATGACAAAGGAATACCGCGGGCCAGGGCGCCTTTGACGAACAGCGGGATGAGCGTTTCCAGACCCGGCAGACCGGAGGCATTGGCCAGCATATCCGGATTGGACTTGCGATCGAGTGACCAGCTCACATGGTCGGTCGAAAGAAGAGTAACATTGCCCATGCTCAGCTGCCGCCACAGCTTTTCGACTTCCGCCCGTGGTCGCAAGGGCGGGTTGCATTTGGAACGGCCGCCGAGGCGTCTGGCGTCGTTTTCCTCGTCAAGCATGAGATAATGGATCAGACATTCCACCGTTGCCTGATAGCCCTGCGCCCGATAGGAGGCCGCCATTTCATAGCCGCGCGCGAGCGAACAGTGCACGACATGGGCAGGACATCCGGTCGCAGCACCTATTTCATAGATCTCCGTCATTGCAAGCAGTTCGGTCAGCGGCGGACGCGACAAGGCGTGGGCGCGATAATCGGTGATACCAGCATCGCGCACGCTCTGCATGGCGGCCTGCACATATTCCTCATTCTCATTGTGGACGCCGGCCGTCAGTCCGGTCTTGGCCACTTCGGTGAAACATTCAGCGAGAAGTCGAGGGTTGATGCGGGGGAAGCGCTTCGGGTCGGTACCAAAGGTGGAGAATTTGAAAGCCGCAACGCCGGCCTCGGCCTGTTCCCGAATGCGCCGGGTGCCCTCCAGCGGATCAATCGTGCCATAAAGCGCAAAATCGACCAAGGCCTGCTTGCCGGCATGATCGATCTTGCGTCTGACGGCTTGCGCTGAGCAGATCAGATCGCCTTCGTCATAAGGCATATCGACAATGGTTGTAACGCCACCGGCGGCTGCCGACCGGGTTGACCAGATAAAATCCTCCTGCCCCTTTTGCGACAGCGAGTGGACCTGAGCATCGATCGCACCGGGCATGATGATCGCTTCACCCAGCAGATGCCTTTGCCTGGCCTGGGGTGGCGTGCCGGTTCCCAGCTGGATGATCTTGCCGTCGCGCACCGCGACATAGGCATGCTCAACCAGCCGGTCGGGCAGGACCAGACGGCCTTGCAAAACGAGGTCAAAATCGGCCATGTCAATTCTCCTGCCTTGCTTGGTTGCGCTGCGCCATCACGCACTCAATTCTCTCGGAATGCCGGTGTGGCGGCGACGATCCTTGCCCGTGTTGCTTCAGGCGTCCCTTCAGGGGCGGTCCCCAGCGCAAAAAAATGATCGAAACTGTTGATGGGTGCGCGATCAATGATCTGGGCGACGGTCGCATCCGAACAGATCAGATCCTCGATACATTCGACCTCCGAAGAGAGCGGACGGTCTTTCTGATAAAAGCCTGAACACAGGCGGACTTGTTGATAGATCAGCCCGGCAACGCCCTGCGGCGTATCGCCCACAATATCGATGGCTTGCGAGGCCAGCAGCGCTTCCAGCGCGGCCAGCCGCTTCAAGGCTTCAACCTGGCGTTCAAAGCGTTCAATCACCAAAGGCAAAAAGGCTGCCTCGTCCTCCATACCACCGGCAACCACCAGCGACTGGGCGGACACAGGATTGCTGAGCGACAGGACACGAGAGAAGATCTCGCCGGCCAATTTGATGATCGGTCCAAAGCCCGTCGCGATGATACCCTCCGGCACGAGATTGAGCGGCAGACCCCGGCGATGGCCATTGCCCAACAGCACGCAGCGGTTAAAGGCGTTGCGGGCGGCATGGGCAATACAAAGGGATGCCGATTCCAGCAGGATTGTCACATCCAGCGGCAAGGATCCGCCGGACGTTACCACCCGGCCCTCAACGACAACCGGATTGTCATCGGAGCGACCGGTCGCTTGCAGAACCTTGTATCCGGCGCCCAGCAGACTTTCGATCATTGCACCAAAGACCTGCGGCACCATACGAAGGCTCAACGGATCCTGGACCTGGGTGGAAACGGGCCATGGCCAGGATGCTGCCGCGTCGCAGAACCATTTACCAACCAGCGCTTCACGCGGCGTTCCGACGTGGCAGGCCGCCAGCCAGGGATCGGGGGATGCCCCCAACGCCCCTGAAGCCGTCAGACTTGTCGCAAGCATGACACGGATCACCGAGGCCGCATCGCGCAGCGCGCGGGCCGCGGCGGCAAAACTGACAGCATTGGCGGACAGCGATGCGAGTGCGTCGCGTGGCGCCATGCGATGGGCGCGAAGACCGGCATGATGGAGAGCTTCACTGGCTTCCATGCGGTTGCCTCTGAAGATCGCCTCCCCCGCTCCGGTCAATAC
>Ga0308157_10009235_pt1 | contig 10981 bp, 10 predicted proteins | sample PhyBR1_FD_201035 | JGI IMG/M metagenome (GOLD analysis project Ga0308157, IMG submission 201035) | Phyllosphere microbial communities from UC Gill Tract Community Farm, Albany, California, United States - DLSLB.R1 | ecosystem: Host-associated > Plants > Phyllosphere > Unclassified | place: USA...
TGTTAACCCTTGAGTCACCACTTTTCTGACAAAAACATGAAAGCGCTTGAAAAAAGGTGCTGCCGCGGAGTGAGCGCTTCGCTGAGTTTCGGTGGGCGCTGGCGGAACGTGGGTGCCAGCATCTGGCAGGGCGCAGCCGGGCTGGGCGCACTGCGCACCGCCGTGGGGAGTACGGAGGCAGGCACCAGCGCATCGGGCCGTGGGAGCGCGGTGGCCGCGGTGGCCGCGGTGGCGGGCAGACTGCAACCGGTGTTGGATTCCGGTTTCAATGCCCCAGTCTTGCCTTGCATCAATTTCTATTCAGATGGAAATTCCATAGAATTTACAAATCGAAACTTTTGCGGATCAGCGCGCGTCCACTCGCCTTGGCGGCGGTGGGGCCGGGTGAGGAAGTGTGATGGAGTATTTCAGGGCACCCGCGTTCTGCCACCGTACCAGGGTGATGACGGACCCGGGAGGGATTGTGTGCCTGTGTGGCAAATCGCTGGACCTGCACCGTGCCTGGCAGCAGGGCATGCCGGGCGCAGATTCGCAATGCGTGCATTGCCGGCGCTGCTATGACAGCCGCGCGCAGCTGATCTCGGCCCGCCGCCAGTCCGGCTGCCATCACCTGCCCCAGGCCCCGCAGCAGCTGCAAGGGGCAGTGGCTGCCGGTGTGCGTTCGCGCCAGCTGTGGCGTGAGAGTGCTCTGCCCGCATGGGGCGCTGCTGCACCGGTGTGCAGCCCTTCCGTTACCGATTCCTCTTCTGCAGATCCCATGCAGCGCGCTTCCTGAAAGCTCTCTTTCCTTTTTTCCTCCCGCTGCTTCGCCTTCTTCTTTTCCCTGACACCATCCGGCGGGCTTTGCCGCGCCACTCTCTTTGCCATGCGCCAGAACCTGCCTGTCACCCTCCACGAGTTCCAGTTTCCCGATGACGAGCTGCTGATGTCCACCACGGACAGCCAGGGCAACATCACCCACTGCAATGCCGCCTTCGTGCGTGTCAGCGGCTTCAGCATGGAAGAGCTGATGGGCCAGCCCCACAGCCTGGTGCGCCACCCCGATATGCCGGCCGAAGCCTTCCGCGATATGTGGGCCACCATCGGCCACGGCCGCAGCTGGAAGGGCATCGTCAAGAACCGCCGCAAGGATGGCGGCTTCTACTGGGTCCACGCCCACGTCACGCCCATCATGCAAGGCGGCAAGCCCGTGGGCTATATGTCGGTGCGGGCCAAGCCCACGCGCGAACAGGTGCAGGCAGCCGAGCAGCTCTATGCCCGCCTGGCGCAGGAGCGGGCCAAGGGCCAGCCCGGCATGGTGCTGCATGCCGGCCATGCGCGCCTGCTGGGGCTGCGCAATCTGTTCGGAAAAATGCAGCGCGCCAACTTCACGCTGCGCATCGCCGCCGTGGTCCTGCCGCTGCTGCTGATGGGCTGCCTGCCCGCCGTGCTGGGCTGGACCGCCGCATGGCAGGTGGGGCTGCAGGCCGCCGCCATGGTGCTGTGGAGTGCGCTGGGGCTGGGCTGGCTGCACCGCACCCTGACGCAGCCTTTTGCGCTGACCCACCGCTTTGCCAAGCAACTGGCCAGTTGCGAGCTGGACCGCCAGCTGCCGCTGGTGCCGGGCCGCCATCCGATGGCGCTGCTGATGGAGCACCTGCACCAGGTGCATTTCAATCTGCGGGCCATCGTGGGCGATGCGCGCCACGAGATCGACAGCTTCAGCCACCTCTCGCGCGATCTGTCCGGCAGCGCCCGCAGCCTGTCCGAGCGCACCGAACTGCAGGCCGAGCGCCTGCAGCAGACGGCTGCCGCCATGACGCAGCTGGCTGGCAGCGTGGAGCAATCCCAGCAGACCACCGAAGAAGTGCTGCAGCAAAGCGGCAAGAGCGCCGAGCTGGCGGAACGTGGCGGCCAGGCCATGCAGAAGGTGGAGGACATGGTGCACCAGCTGCGCGATTCGTCGCAGCAGATGGGGCAGATCATCACCACCATCGAAAGCATTGCCTTCCAGACCAATATCCTGGCGCTGAATGCGGCGGTCGAAGCCGCGCGCGCCGGCGAGCAGGGGCGCGGCTTTGCCGTGGTGGCCGGCGAGGTGCGCACGCTGGCGCAGCGCAGCGCCGAAGCGGCCAAGGAAATCAAGCGGCTGATCTCCGGCTCCAACGACCGCATCCACCAGGGGGCGGAGCGCATGCAGGAAGCCAGTGCCACCATCTCCCAGGCGGTGCAGTCGGTGGCCCAGGTCAGCCAGCTGGTGCAGGAAATTGTGGAAACCTCGCGCGAACAGGCCCTGGGCATTGCGCAGGTGGACCGTGCGATTGGCGAGCTGGATGCGGTCACGCAGGAGAACGCCCGCATGTCCGAGGTGTCAGCCCATTCCGCCGGCCACATGAGCAGCAACGCCGGTGTGCTGCACCGCACACTGGAAGTGTTCCGCATGCGCTGATGGCCGGTGTGCGGCATGGGCGCCATGCCGCCTTCCGGCTGTGTAAGCGGCAGCGCTGGGCACCACCCAGCGCGGAAAGCGTTTCGCGTTCTACATGGACCAGATGCGGGGCAGCGGGGCTTCCCGCTCCCACAGCAGCCGGCGCCACAGCGCCCAGACCTGCTGCCACAGCTGCATCAGCGGCTCCACCAGCGGGGCCAGGCCGCGCAGCACCAGCACATGGTCGTTGGGGCTGGTGACCCCGCACCACGGGCCCTGGGGGTGGCTGGCCAGCAAGGCGTGTGTGGCTTCCTGCACCTGTTCCCGGCGGGCACGGGACAGGGGGCTGCCGCAGGCAAACACCAGGCTGCCCAGGCAGCGCTGGCCGGCCAGGCCCAGCGGGCCATCCAGCAGCGGCCCATCGTCGGCGCGGATCAGCCCGCGCTCCAGCCAGCGGCCGGGCCATTCCATGTGCTGCAGGAATTCGCCGCGCAGCCAGGGCGCCTCGGCGTGGGGCAGACCCAGGGCCGTGATGTCCCAGGCCAGCAGTTCGGCGCCGGGGGCCAGATCCAGTTCCAGCTGGTTGCGGGCCAGGCAGCCGTTGTAGGCAATGGCTTCCAGCGGCAGCCATTCCAGGCGGGCACCGGCATCCAGACGCAGGCGCGTGCGTTGCAGTGCCGGTTCGCCTTCGCTGCGGTAAAAGCGCGTGGCGCCCGGGGTGGTGACCAGGGCGTGGGCACCGGCTCCGGCGTGCACCTGGATGTCCAGGGTGTCCCCGCCCACCAGCCCGCCAGGCGGATGGACCAGCACATGGTGGCAGATGGCAGGGCCTTCGGGGTAGAGGCTGCGCAGCACGCGCAGCGGGCCGTCGTGGGTGAAATGCGCGGCCGTGCGGCCGGCGCGGTGGTGGTAGTCGAGGGAGAGGTGGGCGTGCCATGGCATGGTCAAGCTGCAAGCAGACACTGTGCCAACTTGGTGCGTATGCCCGTCAGCGCTGCACCATGGCGGCTGGACTGCTCACCGAAGCAGAGCAGGGCCAGCCGGTGTGGATATCAGGAGGAGGGCGGGAACCAGCTGTCCTCGTACACCGCCAGGGCTTCGTTGACCAGGGCCGGGCCGATGCAGGTGATGGCATAGGTGGCGTTGTCGAACACGGTGTGGCAGTCCAGTGTGCTGCCGCGCAGGTCGGGCCGGATCTGCAGCAGCCGCGTATCGTCCAGGCCAAACACCACGCGGCCGATACCGGCGTTGCAGATGGCGCCGGCGCACATGGCGCAGGGCTGGGCCGACGCATAGAGCGTGGCACCCGCCAGCAGCTCGGGCGCCACACGGGGGTTGCCCAGCTGGCGCACGGCATTCATTTCCGCATGGCCGGTGCAGTCGCCCGTCTCGCGGGTGTTGCTGAAGGCCTCGGCCAGGATGCGCCCATCGGCGGCCACCACCACGGCACCGAAGGGCCGGTTGCCGCGGGTGCGGGCCGCATTCGCCCAGACAAAGGCCTGCCGCAGGTATTTGGCATCGGTCGCGGACAGAGGCTGTCCTTCGGGGGGGCGGTCATCCATCATGGGTGCTGCGAGCATGCGCGCCTCCTGGGCGGGTGCGGGTAACAAGGCCGCCTGGGCACAGGCGGGGTTACCAGAGCTATTGCATGTCGCATGCCAGAAACGACTTCTTACATACGTGCCAGGAAGGGCGGCGGGACAGGAGGCGGACGGCGGCCGTGCGATCGCAGGGGTGAGCGCCGTCGGCGCAGTGCAGATGCGCTGTGCCTGCTATGCAAATCAAAGCGTTAGCTGCGCCGGCGCGCGCGGCCGGCGCACCGGCAGCAGGCGGGTCTCATGCCGCTGCCGGCGCATCGACATCGGTGGTGACAAACACTTTCTTCACGCGTTCGTCCACTTCCCAGTGGCCGCTGAAGCCGTCGGGTAAGACAAAGCTGTCACCCGCCTGGAAATGGTGCACGCTGCCATCCGGGTCCACCAGGCGGCAGCTGCCTTCGACGATGTGGCAGAACTCGATATAGCCCTGGATGTGGGAGCGGAAGGCCCCGGCCGTGGCTTCCCAGACGCCGGCATTGGCTTTGCCGCCGTTGCCGCTGAATACGTCCAGCGTCTTGTAGGTGGTGTCACCGCGCAGCGGGCGGCTGGGCTGGCCGCTGCGGGCCTGCGACAGGTCGCTGGGGTCGATGCGCACCAGCTTGACAGGAGCGGTGGGAGCGGCGGGGGCGGTGGAAAAGGGGGCAGAGGCAGTCACGGCAGGCATCCAGAGCGGGGCAAGCTGCGCATGGTACAGAGTGCCGGGGGTGCCCAAGGCCGCCAGCCATGTGGGGCATGCGGCTTTGGCCCTGCCCATGCAAAAAGGCCTGCCACCAGGGCAGGCCTTTGCACGTGGCGCGGGGGACCACTCAGTGGTTGTTGGCGCCGCGGTGGGCCCAGGCGGTGGTGCGTTTTTCCACCAGGCTGAACAGCTCGTACATCACCATGGCCATGGCCCCCACCACCAGCAGGCCGGCAAACGCCAGGCCCATCTGCATGGACGAGCCGGCCGAGATCAGCAGGTAGCCAATGCCTTCGTTGGCCGCCGTCATCTCCGACACCGTGGTGCCCACAAAGGCCAGCGTGATGGCGACCTTGAGCGAGCCGTAGAAGTAGGGCAGCGAGCGCGGCAGACCCACCTTCATCAGCACATCCCAGCGCTTGGCGCCCAGCACGCGCAGCACGTCTTCCAGCTCGGGCTCCAGCGTGGCCAGGCCGGTGGCGATGTTGACCATGATGGGAAAGAAGCTGATCAGGAACGCCGTCAGGATGGCCGGGCCAATGCCGATGCCGAACCACACCACCAGAATCGGCACGAAAGCCGCCTTGGGCAGGGCGTTGAAGGCGGTCATCAGCGGGTAGACGGCGGCGTAGGCCAGGCGCGAGCTGCCGATCAGAAAGCCCAGCAGCACGCCGACCACGATGGCGATGCCAAAGCCGGCCATCGTCACCCAGAAGGTGCGCCAGGCGTGGCCGGCGATCACGGCGTGGAATTCCAGGAATTGCTGCAGGATCAGCCAGGGGCTGGGGAAGATGAATTCCGACACCTGGAAGGCCGAGCAGACCACCTGCCACAGCACGATCACGGCGAGCAGCAGCAGCCAGGGGGACCAGCGTTCCAGCAGTTTGTTGTTCAGTTTGTTCATGGCAATGTCCTGGGCGCTTATTGGTTGATCACGGCGCCGTCTTTGCGCAGCGCGCCGATGTGGCCGCGCAGCTCCAGCACGATGTCGGTGAATTCCTTGGTGTAGGTCAGCTCCAGGTCGCGCGGGCGGGGAAAGTCGATCTCGCGGCGCACCACAAAGCGGCCGGGGCTCTTGCTCATCACGTACACGGTGTCGGCCAGGAAGACCGATTCGCGCAGGTCATGCGTCACCAGAATCACGTTGAACTGCTGCTCGGCATGCAGGTCGCGCAGAATGCACCACAGCTCTTCGCGGGTGAAGGCATCCAGCGCACCGAAAGGCTCGTCCAGCAGCAGCATCTTGGGTTCATGGATCAGCGCACGGCAGATGCTGGCGCGCTGCTGCATGCCGCCCGACAGCTGCCAGGGAAACTTGTCTTCATAGCCGCCCAGGCCCACTTTCTTCAGCAGGTTGCGGGCGCGTTCTTCGTATTCCTTGCGCTTGGCCTTGAACTGGCTGCGGTGGGGCTCCACGATCTCCAGCGGCAGCAGCACGTTGTCCACCGTGGTGCGCCAGGGCAGCAGCGAGGGCGACTGGAAGGCCATGCCCGAGATCTTTAGCGGGCCGGTGACGGGCTGGCTGTCGATCAGGATCTTGCCCATGCTGGGCATGCGCAGGCCGGTGGCCAGCTTCATGAACGTCGATTTGCCGCAGCCCGAGGGGCCGACGATGGCGATGAACTCGCCACGGCGCACTTGCAGGTCAATGGCCTCCACCGCGAAATGGTTCTGGGCCAGCAACTCGTCGTTGTAGGCCAGCCAGACGTCACGGAAATCAACAAAGGCGGGGTCTTGGGAGGAAGCCGTCATAGGAATCACTTCAAAGGTCGGTGCCGGGCGGCGCATGCATGGCTGCCCGGCATCCGGGTTTAGCGCTTGGGAAGCACGTCCAGTTCGGGGGCAGAGGGCAGGAAGCTGCCGTTCCACACCGCGTTGGCGGGCACCGGGTTCTTGGTGGCATAGGCCTTGGAGACCTGCTCGGCCATCTGGGCCAGGCGTTCCTTGCGCAACTGGCCAAAGCCTTCGTCGCGTGCACCCTTGCTGTCGATGGCGGTGTCAATCGTCAGCTTCAGGCGCTTGACCTCGAGTGCCGTGTTCACCAGGCCGTCCTTGGCCTTCATCGAGGCGATGGCGGCTTCGGGGTTGGCAATGGCTTCCTTGGCGCCCTTGGCAAAGGCTTTCAGGAAGGCGCGCACGGCCTCGGGCTTTTCGGCGATCAGCTTGGGGCTGGCGATGATCACATTGCCGTAGAGCTGCACGCCGTGGGTGGCATAGGGCAGCACCACGATGTCTTCGCGCTTGACGCCACGGGTCTCCAGATTCAGCAGGCTGGTGAAGGTGTAGCCGGTGACGGCATCCAGGTCGCCGCGCGCCAGCATGGTCTCGCGCAGCGGCGGGTCCATGGTGGTCCACTGCACCTCGCCCACCCCATTGGCCTGGGCAAAGATGGGGAAGGTGCGGCGGCCGGCATCAAAGATGGGGGCGCCCAGCTTTTTGCCGGTCAGGTCGGAGGCCTTGGTGATGCCGGATTTCTTCAGCGCCATCACCGAAGCCGGCGTGGTGTTGTAGATCACCATGATGGCCACGGGCTTGATGGGCGCGTCCGGGTTGTTGGCGTGGAACTCCATCAGCGCGGCCAGGTCGGCAAAACCCAGGTCGTGGGTGCCGGAGGCCACGCGCTGGATGGCGCCTGCGCCGCTGGCGGCCTCGACGTTCACATCCAGGCCGGTTTCCTTGAAATAGCCTTTCTGTTCGGGGTGCACGAACAGGGCGGCCGGGCCCTCGAAGCGCCAGTCCAGCTGGAACTTGAGCGGGGTCAGTGCCGGGCTGGCGGCGACAGCCCAGGTGGTGGCGGTGGTGGCCAGAACGGCCATGGCGCTACGCAGAAAGGAACGTTTGTTCACGGTGAAAATTCCAATGAGGGAGAGTCATTGCCCCTGGGCAGACACCGCAGTGGTGTCTGCCCAGGGGGGCGTGGTTTACTTCTTGGGCAGCACGTCCAGCACGGCGGCGGAAGGCAGGAAGCTGCCGTTCCACACGTCTTCGGCCTTCACGCGGGTCTTGGTGGCGTAGGCGTCGGAGACCTGCGAGGCCATCAGCGTCAGGCGGCTGTTGTCCAGGCGGCCAAAGCCTTCCTTGCGTGCGTCGGGGCTGTTGACCACGGTGTCGATGGCCAGCTGCAGGCGGCGGGTTTCCAGCGCCACATTGGCGATGCCGTCACGGGCCTTGACCGACTGGATGGCCTCGGCAGGGTGGGCCATCACGTCCTTGGCACCTTGGGAAAAGCCGGTCAGGAACTTCTTGATGGCTTCGGGGTTTTCCTTGATCAGCTTGGGGCTGGCGATGATCACATTGCCGTACAGCTTCACGCCGAAGTCGGCGTAGGGCATGACCACCACATCCTGGGCCTTGGCGCCGCGCGCTTCCAGATTCAGCAGGCTGGTGAAGGTGAAGCCGGTGATGGCATCCACATCACCGCGCACCAGCATGGTTTCGCGCAGCGGAGGGTCCATGGCCGTCCAGGCCACATTGCCCACCTTGTTGGCCTTCTCGAAGATGGGGAAGGCCTTGCGACCGGCGTCGAACACCGGAGCGCCCAGCTTCTTGCCCTTCAGATCGGCGGGGGTCTTGATGCCGCTCTTCTTGAGCGCCATCACCGACGACGGCGTGTTGTTGTAGACCACCATCACGGCCACGGGCTTGTTGGGCGCGTCGGGGTTGTTGGCGTGGAATTCCATCACCGAGGCCAGATCGGCAAAGCCCATGTCGTAGGTGCCCGAGGCCACGCGCTGCACGGCACCACCGGAGCCATTGCCTGCATCCACCGTCACATCCAGGCCCTGGCCCTTGAAGTAGCCCTTGGCCACCGGCTGCAGGAAGAAAGCGGCCGGGCCTTCAAAGCGCCAGTCCAGCTGGAACTTGATGGGCGTGTCGGCGGCGTGGGCTGCGCCCCAGGCCAGGGTCACAGCAGCTGCGGCGGCTTTCAGGAAAGAACGTTGGTGCATGGATGCTCCTCACTTCATCGGTTGCAAAAGGGGTCTGCAGCCTTCAGTGCAAGATCGGTGCCATGTGTATACAAAATCGCCGAACGTGTTCTGTGGGGGTGTGTGCACGGATCTGGTGCCGTGCGGGCGGCGCAACACGTGGCCGTGGTGCACGGTTGCAAGTTCTTGGTGCGACGGGCGACAGACGGTATTCCTGGCCTGGCGGCCTGTCGCGGCCCTGCACCAGCGCTGGGCATGGCATTTGCAAGAAAACAGGCCGTACATGCGCCGCATGCAGCGCAGCCTGCTACTCCCCCTGTCGATGCCGGTGACGGCACAGAGAAACTCCAATGACCGAAATTGATTTTGCGCAGCTGGACACCTATGCCCGCTACAAGCTGATGGCCAGCCTGATCGTGCCGCGCCCGATTGCGCTGGTGACCACGCTGGGTGCCGATGGCACCGTGAACGCCGCCCCCTTCAGCATGTTCAACATGATGGGCGAGGACCCGCCCGTGGTGATGCTGAGCGTGAACAAGCTGCAGGATGCGGCGCAGAAGGACACCGCCACCAACATCCTGCGCGACCAGGAGTTCGTGGTGCACATCACCGACGAAGCCATGGCTGCCGCCATGCACCGCTGCGGCGACCGCCTGCCGCCGCACCACAGCGAACTGGTGCACACCGGGCTGACCGCCACGGCATCGCAGAGCGTGAAGCCGCCGCGCATTGCCGAGGCCCCGGTGGCCTTCGAGTGCGTGCTGCACGAGACGCTGGAGACGGAGAGCCGCTATGTCTTCATCGGCCGCGTGCAGTGGCTGGCAGTGCGCGACGGTCTGGTGGACACCGAGAAATGGCGCGTGCGCCTGCAGGAGTTCTTCCCGGTGGGCCGCTTCGGTGCCAGCTTCTACGTCAACTGCCGCGACCGCTTTGCCATCGAAGCCCATGAAGGGCTGGCACAGGCGCGGGATGGGGCCGCCAGCACCGCCATCGACGAAATGTGAGGCGGGGGCCTGCCGCCGGTCTGCCGACGGCACGGCTGCTGCGGCCCATGAAAAAAGCCCCCGGCCGGTGGCAGGGGGCTTGGTGGCTGTCCTCCAGGGACTGCACAGATGCGCTGGCTGGGGCTTAGGTCCTCAGGCCTTGCGCGTCTGGGCCTGTGCGGCGGCCAGGGCGGTCATGTTGACCACGCGGCGCACGGTGCTGGAAGGGGTCAGCACATGGGCTGCAGCGGCGCCACCCAGCAGCATGGGGCCGATGGTGGTGCCGTGGGCTGCCGTGGTCTTGAGCACGTTGAACAGAATGTTCGCGGCGTCCAGGTTGGGGCAGATCAGCACATTGGCTTCGCCGCTGAGGGTGGCGTCCTGCACGGTGCGGCTGCGCACCACGGGGTCCAGGGCCGAGTCGCCGTGCATTTCGCCGTCGCACTCGATGCCGGGGTTGGCCGCGGCAAACAGGTTGCGGGCCGCGCGCATCTTCAGTGCCGACTTGCGGGTGGACGAGCCGTAGTTGCTGTGCGACAGGAAGGCGACCTTGGGAGGCAGGCCGAAGCGGGCCACTTCGTCGGCGGCCATCTTGGCGATCTGGGCCAGCTCTTCGGCGGTCGGGTCTTCGTTGATGTAGGTGTCCGCGATGAACAGGGTGCGGTTGTCCAGCATCAGTGCGTTGACGGTGGCCATGCGGTCGGCGCCGGCCTGGTGGCCCAGAACTTCCTCGATGTGGGCCAGGTGCTTGTCGAACTTGCCGACCAGGCCGCACAGCATGGCATCCGCATCGCCCAGATGCACCATCAGTGCGGCGATCACGGTGTTGGAGCGGCGCACGGTGGACTTGGCACCTTCCAGGGTGATGCCGTCGCGTCCCATCAGCTGGTGGTAGGCCTCCCAGTACTGGCGGAAGCGGGGATCGTCCTCGGGGTCGCAGATTTCCACGTCCACGCCGGGCTGGATGCGCAGGCCGGCCTTGGCAATGCGGGCTTCGATCACGGCGGGGCGGCCGATCAGGATGGGCTTGGCCAGGTTGTCGTCCACTGCCACCTGCACGGCGCGCAGCACGCGCTCGTCTTCACCTTCGGCATAGGCCACGCGCTGGACCTTGCTCTTGGCCGCGGCAAACACCGGGCGCATGAACATGCTGGTCTGGTAGACAAAGCGGGTCAGGCTTTCGCGGTAGGCCTCGATGTCCTCGATGGGGCGGGTGGCCACACCGGATTCGGCGGCGGCCTGGGCCACGGCCGGGGCGATGCGCAGAATCAGGCGCACGTCGAAAGGCGTGGGAATCAGGTAGTCGGGGCCGAACTTCAGTTCCTTGCCCTGGTAGGCGGCGGCCACTTCATCGCTCACGTCCTGCTTGGCCAGGGCGGCGATTTCGC
>Ga0308157_10009236_pt1 | contig 10980 bp, 9 predicted proteins | sample PhyBR1_FD_201035 | JGI IMG/M metagenome (GOLD analysis project Ga0308157, IMG submission 201035) | Phyllosphere microbial communities from UC Gill Tract Community Farm, Albany, California, United States - DLSLB.R1 | ecosystem: Host-associated > Plants > Phyllosphere > Unclassified | place: USA...
TTGCCTTTAAAGATCCAAAAAAACTGTATCAAACCAGTCAGGAAAAATATTTCAAATCATTGTACAATAACGACCATCATCATGATGATGAAACGGTTTCTTATTTATACAAAACTTTAGGCTCTACGATCAATAATGCCGATTACATTTTTGAAAAAAGTAAAGCAAAAAAATCGACTCAGGAATACCCGAATTCTAAACTGGGAAAAGACTTTAAAACTGTTGCTTCATTGATAAAATCTGATATTAACACACAGGTTTATTACCTTTCAATAGGAAGTTTTGATACGCACGTTAATCAAAATGAAAGACAACAAAAGCTGTTTGGAGAGATCAATGATGCCGTAAAATCGTTTGTTGCCGATATGAAATCGAATGGATTGTTTAATGACATTTTACTCATGACTTTTTCAGAATTCGGAAGACGAGTTGCCCAAAATGCAAGCAAAGGAACCGACCACGGAACAGCCAATCAAATGTTTTTTATCAGTGGCGGATTAAAAAAGAAAGGAATCCTGAATGCCCTTCCAGATTTACAAAATCTAAACGAAGGAGATTTAATTTATACCGAAGATTTCCGAAAAGTTTACGCGACAGTTCTCAAAAACTGGCTGAATGCAGATTCCTCAAAAGTGTTAGGCTGGAAAAACGGCATTTATGATTTTATTTAATTAAGCTAAAAATTCACTCATCTTATATTATTCTTAGTTCATCGCTTTATTTCCTTAGTTCAAAAAATAGTTGTTGATTCAAACCCCGTATTCATGATACTTTTACGCCATAAAATCAACAATTATGACATCAAAACGTATCAACAGAGAACTTGTATTTTTAAGAGCATTTGCCTTTTCTATGGCTATTGCAATTTTCTTTTTAGTCAATTCAGCTTTTAAAAGTAATGGAAATCAAAAGTTTTCAGAAATCGATGTGGAAAGAATTAATATCGTTGAAAAAGATGGTACTGTTAAAATGGTAATTACCAATGTAGATCGTTTTCCAAACGGAAAAATAAAAATCAACGATGTTTACACCAACGAAAAGCGTAAAAAACGTTCCGGAATGCTATTTTTCAACGAAGAAGGTCTGGAATGTGGCGGCTTCATCTATGACGGTAAGAAAAATGCAGATGGTCATTCTTCAGGACTTTCATTTACACATGATCAGTATGACGGTGACCAAATCATGCAATTGTTATCGGAAGATTATCAGAAAGGCAATGAAAGGTTTGTTGGAAGTAGTCTTACATTCAACGATCGTTCTAAAAATGAATCTCAGAGAACTAAAAATTTCGGACAAGGAACACCAAGAATTATGCTCGGAAAATCTCGCGGACAGAGAGATGGCTTGTTTCTTTTTGATGCAAAAGGATTGCCTAAAGCCATGTTTTATGTAGATAAAGAAAACCAAGCAAAGCTCGATTTTTATGATGATAAAGGAAATATTACCGCTTCATTTCCCGAAGAATCGTCAAAATAACCGTAAACACATTTCAATTATAAAATTTATAAATAGTTCTGTATTTTTATAGAACTATTTTGTTGTCACAAAACCATGAAGAAAATTTTAAACGAAATACAGCAGAACAAATACTTTTTACTCTTTATTTTTCTTTTTTCTTATGTGCAAACCATAGAAATCCGTTTTCAGACAGAAAGAGAGATCAACTGGTACACTTTCACACCAGAAGCTCCTGTTTTATATTTTGTAAATGCCGGTATTCTATTTCTGATTATGCGTTTCCTGATGATCTATTGGCAAAAATCAGACAATTTCTATTTTAAAGAAATTTTTAAAATTTTTGGAACTTCCCTTCTTCTGTATTTGGTGATCCTTAATATTTTTAAACTTATTATCGCTTTTATTTTTGATACTTTTGAAAGGAACTTTAATTCGCAAACATTTCTCAACAATGCTATTTCAGATTTTTTGAATGCTTTTATTTACGGAAGTTTTTTTCTAGCTTTTTATTATTACCAAAAAAATCAGAAGAATCAGAAACAAATTGCAGCTTTTAATGAAATGCTTTCCGAGACCAAAATCAATAAGCTTAAAAACCAGCTCAACCCCCATTTTTTATTTAATAATCTCAATATTCTCGACCAACTTATTGAAGAAGACAAAGCCAAAGCATCAGATTTCCTCAACGAATTTGCAGATATTTACCGTTATGTTTTGCAGGTTTCAGATAAAAAATTGGTAGAAATTGATGAAGAATTAGCTTTTGTTAAAAAATATTTCAAACTGATTCAGCACAAATACGGAAAATCTTATCAATTGGAAATAAAAAATAGTCAATCGCAAGCTTTTATTGTTCCGTTAAGTCTTCAGTTATTATTAGAAAATGTGATTCAGCATAATTTCGGAACAGAAACAAAACCTGTTTTTATCAACATCAACATTGATGAAGATCTTACGGTTTCAAATAATATTATTCAAAAGAGAAACACAAAATCTCCCTCAGGGAAAGCATTGAAAAACCTCAACGAACAGTATTTTTTACTAACCGAAAGTCAGATAAAAATTCAAAATACCAACGATCAATTTTCCGTAACCTTACCTATAATTCCAGAAGCATGATAAGAATAGTCATTATTGAAGATGAAATTCCTGCAAGAAAAAAACTCATCAGATTTATTGATGAGTTAAAAGAAACTACCGAAATCACAGCAGAAATTGATAACGTGGAACAGGCTATATATTTTTTAAAAACAGAAAAATCTATTGATCTTATTATTTCGGATATTGAATTGTTAGACGGAAATGCATTTGAAATTTATGATCAGGTGAAAATTTCCTGTCCGATTATTTTCACTACCGCTTACGACCAATTTTGGATGAATGCTTTCGAAACAAATGGAATTGAATATCTTCTAAAACCATTTACTTTAGAACGTTTTCAAAAAGCATGGAATAAATTTTCAGTGTTAAATAAGTCTCATGCTTCCGATGAAATTTTATTAAAAATAAGCCAGATTCAAAAAGAAATTCAGCCCAAACGTTTCAAAGAGCGATTCAGTGTAATCAGCAATAAAGGGATTTATTTTTTAGAAACTGAAAATATTACATTTTTTAAAGCTGAAGAAGGAGTTATTTTTGCGTTTGATGATTCTGGCAAAAAACATTTACTCAATCAAACCGTGCTTAAAGAAATAGAATCGCAGTTGAATCCTAACGAATTTTTCAAGATCAATCGGAGCGAACTTGTCAATAAAAAAAGTATTATAAAATTGGAGCGCTACTCGAAAAATGCTTTAGCTTTAGAGATGAAAGGTTGGGGAAATCCACTTATCACAAGTCAAAGTCAGACAGCAGATTTAAGAGAATGGATTGAAAAATAAAAACCTCCCAATTAGGAAGGTTTATGATTTTAATGAGGCGAAGGAATAGATTTTACATCTTTCACGTCTTTGTTTTTATCGAGCTTCTCGGTAACTTTCTTGATGATAAATTCTATAACAATCGGCACAACGAGTGCCACAACGGCTTTTAATATTCTCGATTTCATAATAATTTATTTTCGGAAACAATTACAAGTTTCAAGCCAATTTTTAATTCCAAATTTACAATTCTTCAGCCGTCGTATTTTGAGACTGATAATTTGAATGAGCAGTTTTTATACTTTTAGCGATTCTCTGTTTCAGTTTTCTCGGAGCCAAAACCGTTAGAAACTCTCCCATTCCCAAAATCATGCGCTCCAGTTCAAAATTGAGCTGTACGCAAATTTTAAAGGTCGTTCCGTTTTCATCTTCTTCAATAATTTCCTGGGAATGATGAAAGGGCTTCGTTTTTACATAAGGTGCATGTTGTGAATTGACTATAAACACAACATTTTGAGGTCGCTGTGTTTCAGAAACGGTTGCTCCGATCACTTCGCCAAAATAGCGGTCTGCATCAAAATCTTTATCGATATATTCCGTATCATCATCTGTTTCAATGGATATTATTCGGTCTAAAGCCAAATTGTAAATCGCTTTTTTATGCCAACAAATCAAAAACCAGCGGTTGTTATATTCTTTCAACAATTGAGGATGAACCGTCAAAAAATTCTCTTCTCTTGCCTTAAAACTTTTATAACAAATCTTTAAAACCTTTTTATTTAAAATATTTTCATACAAAACATCGATGTGCTCCAAACCTTTCAGTTGCTCATTTTTATCTAAATGAATAATCGATTTCTGGCTGGTTGAATGTATAGAATCCTCCAACTTCTGGATAACACCATTCATGTCCTTAAACATCGAAAAATCCTTAAACTGCTTTAAAATCTGTATTGCATTATTCATCGCTTTCAGATCATTTTCATTCACCGAAATATTGTGAATGCTGTAATCGGGATCGCTGTAACGGTAATATTTTCTTTCATAAACCTCAATTGGCGCTTCATAGCCAAACTTTTCACTTCGCATATTTTGAAGATCGAGCTGCACCGTTCTTTTACTTACAAAAGATTCTTTCCCTTCAAACTCAAAAAGCGCTTCAGAACATTCGTCGATCAAATCTTCCAAAGTGTATTGTTTGTATGTATTCTTCAAACATTTGTCTAAAGTTTTATAGCGAATCAGAGCGTTTTTGTTGGATGACATAAATTAGGTTGAGGCTAAGATTAAGTTTAAGAATAAATCAATTAAAATTCCTCTCATTTGGAGGGGTGGCGAAAGTTCGTAGAGTTTTTGACGGGGTGGTTTAATATGAACATCCAATTTGTCATTCCGTAGGAATCTAAGCAACTACTTATAAAAATTTTGCAGAGATTCCTACGGAATGACTAACTATATGAATAAACAAATCTATTTTCTCACCAAAGCTTTCCCTTCAAAAGAGATCCCTTCCCACCCGAATTCCATGAAATTTCTGATATTCTGATGATCTGTTCCTTCAGGATTTTGTAAGACATCTTTTCTATAAAATTCTCCGAAAAGATTTAATGTTTCTTCTTTTGATAGGTCATTTAATTTTGCAAAACTGAAAACTTTGCAAGAACCGTTGTTCTGATCTGCTTCATTTACCGTATTTCCATTGGTAAATTTTGTGGGAGTAAAGTCGTAATGTTCGTCGATGAATGCAATAACATCTTTAAATTGAATTTCCTCCGCTGATTTTTCTAATTGTTCGAATAACATATTTTTTATTTTCAATATTTCTGAATAAGCTAATTTTTAATCATAAAATTTGCTCCATCGGAGCAATATCTGTGTAGAAAATTTAAAAGGACACCATTGGGCATTCCGTAAGAACGCTATCTTTTTCTATCGATAGATTGTTACAGATCGCTCCCACGGAGCTTAAGACATCATTATCTTTATTTTTCTATTATCAGTTAGCCACCCTGTGCCTTTTCTTAGAAACAAATTATTTCTGACTCCAGATTTACAATTAAATTTCTCAAAAATAATCAAAAATATTTTCTCTGCGCAAAAAGATTGCACACTTGTGCTTTTACTTTGCATCAACAAAATGACAAAGCAGCAATAAAAGTCTAATCTTTCGCAGCCCGTACCTGAATGGACTCTTCGACAAGCTCAGAGTGACAAGCGGAAGCGGAAAGCGGTTAAGCTGCCAAAATAAAAAAAACAAGAATATGAATACAATTACAGGAAATGAATTGATCGCTTTAGGATACAGACCGGGAAAATGGTTTGCAGGAGCATTAGAATATATCAACGAAAATCAATTGGATGAAAGCCAAATCTCAGAATATTTGGAGCAATTCAAATCTCCGGAACCAATTCCGTTGCATGCTGAAGCGAAAGATTTCATCATCAACATCAGAGCGGAACACGAAAATGAAGTTGATAACGTAGAAAAAGTAATCAATACGATGAAAGTATTGATGAAAACGCCAACGTTAATTGACGGCGCCATTATGCCCGATGCTTGTCCGACCGGACCGGAAGGATATATTCCGGTGGGCGGAGTTGTGGTCGCAAAAAATGCCATTCATCCGGGATTTCATAGCGCAGATATTTGTTGTTCCGTTATGTTAACAGATTTTGGAAAAGCAGATCCTAAAGAAGTTTTAGATGCTGCTCATTCTATCACCCATTTCGGATATGGAGGAAGACCCAGAGGTGAGCAAATGGAAATGTCTCAGGAATTGATGGATGCTTTCAGAGAAAATGAGTTTTTGAATGATGAAAAATTAATCAGCATCGCCCGTTCTCATATGGGAACTCAAGGTGATGGAAACCATTTTTTATTTGTCGGAATTTCTAAAAATACTGGACATACAATGTTGGTCACTCATCACGGATCAAGAGCTCCCGGAGCAATGCTGTACGATAAAGGAATGAAAGTCGCAAATAGATTCAGACAGGAAATTTCGCCAGAAACTTTAAAAGAAAATGCATGGATTCCGTTTGAAACAGAAGAAGGGAAATCATATTGGGAAGCTTTGCAGTTGATAAGAAACTGGACGAAAGAAAACCATGAATCTATTCATAATGCGACTTTAGAAAAGCTAAATATCGAAAAGCAAAACAGATATTGGAACGAACATAATTTTGTATTCAGAGATGGAGATTTATTCTACCATGCAAAAGGAGCAACTCCACTGGACGATAAATTTTTACCGGATATTACTGGACCAAGATTGATTCCGTTGAATATGGCAGAACCTGTATTGATTGTTCAGGGAACAACCAACGATAGAAATTTAGGTTTTGTACCACACGGGGCAGGAAGAAATTTCAGCAGAACTTTTCATAAAAAATCTCTGGCTCATAAAACGATTGAAGAAGTTTTTGAAGAAGAAACAAAAGGTTTGGATATCAGATTCTTCACCAATGATATTGATATTTCTGAACTTCCGACTGCGTATAAAAGTGCCAAAAATGTAAGAGCGCAAATTGAAGAATACGGATTGTGTGAAGTCTTGGATGAAGTGATGCCTTACGGATGTATTATGGCGGGTGATGTGCAGAAAAATGCGCCATGGAAGAAAAAGAAGAAGTTTAGAAAAGCGTAGTTTGTTGTTGGATAAACGCAAAGGCGCAATTTCTTTAACAACTATACTTTTGAAGTCGCAAGGATTTTATCTCAATTAAAATTACAACTTTCAACTTAGTGTAGACTTTTGAAATACACACTGTCACACTGAGCTTGTCGAAGTGTCTTGCGCCTTAAAAACATAACTAATTTAAAACCTTTGCGCCTTTGCGTTTAAAACAAAAAAACAATGACACCAAAAATACTAGATAAATTAAAAGAAATAGAGGCAACAAGAAACATAGAAATACTTCTTGCCGTAGAATCAGGAAGCCGAGCCTGGGGTTTTGCTTCTCCCGACAGCGATTATGACATACGTTTTATATACCGCCACGAAAAAGACTGGTATCTTTCACCGTGGGATAAAGACGAGACGATAGAATTTATGACCGAAGATGACCTCGACGGTTCCGGATGGGATTTGAGAAAGACTTTTCATCTCTTACTAAAATCGAATGCAGCTTTATTGAGTTGGTTCTACTCTCCTATCGTTTATGTGAAAGATGAAAAATTTTACGACTTATTTAAACCTTTAGCAGATTCTGCTTTTTCGCCGATAGCGGTTTCTTACCATTATCTGAGCATGAGCAAGAAATATCTGGAAGCCTGCAGAACCGATGAAGTAAAACTGAAATCTTATTTCTACTGCCTTCGAACTGCTTTGACAGGAAAATGGATATTAGAAAAAGGAACTGTACCGCCAGTTTTGTTCAGTGAATTGCTGGTTTTAGTGGATGATTTTACGAGAACCAAAATAGAAAATCTTGTTGCATTAAAAGCGACCAAAGGAGAATCTTATTTTCATCCGAATGATTGGGAACTTTTTGATTTGTTGGAGGAGATGGTAAAGGATAATGAGGAAAGAGCGAAGAGTTTGAAGGCGGGAAAAGCAGATAAGGTTGAGATGGAGAGGGTTTTTAGGGAGATATTGCTTTAAATAGAAAGGTTACGGGAAGCCGTAATCTTTTCTCGTTAATAGGAAATAATTTTGTTTCTTAGAAAGATGTAATAATATTAATATAATAGATAAAATTAAGAGCTATGAATTGGGAAAATTTATTAAGTAATACAAGACTTAGACAAACAACAAGAGGCAAAGATCCTCGGAATGATTTTGAAAGTGATTTTGGACGAATAATTTTCAGTCCTGCGTTAAGAAGAATGCATGACAAAACACAGGTATTTCCCCTTACTACGGATGACAACATACATTCTAGATTAACACATTCAATGGAAGTAATGGCAGTAGGACATTCACTTGGTATTAGATTATGTGAAAACAAAGATTTTAAAGAAATAGTAAAAAAAGACCCATATGATCTTATTAGAGAAATTCCAGTGCTATTAAAAAACGCATGTTTAGTTCACGACATTGGGAATCCTCCGTTTGGGCATTTTGGTGAAACTGTAATTCAAAACTATTTCGAATCATATTTCAATAAGGCAGAACATTTAAAATTAGATAAACCTGAAAAGGAAGATTTCACAGGATTTGATGGTAATGCGCAAGGATTTAGAGTATTAACAAAACTTCAGGTATTAAATGATGATAAAGGATTAAACTTAACATTTGCTACATTAGCGTCTTATATTAAATATCCTTATTTTAATGAGAGTGACAAAAAACGTGGAATTTTCCAATCTGAAAAAAGTATATTAACTAAAATAGCTGATGAATGTGGGCTAAAGGTTAATAACCAAATTATTAGACATCCGCTATGCTATCTAATGGAAGCAGCAGATTCAATTTGCTATTTAACAATGGATATTGAAGATGGATTTAACAAAAATTGGTATGATTTTACTTTTATTGAGAAGCATTTTAATGATATACCTGAAATTAAAATCGGAATTGAAAATATTAAGAAAAAGTTAAATGGAGTTGGTGATGAAATTACTAAAATGGTGAATTTTAGGATTTTTTTAATAGGATTACTTTCTGATTTAGCTGTTAAAAATTTTATTCGAAATTATGATAAAATAATTACTGGTAATTACATCAATCAGAAAGGTAAAACCCAAGAATTAATTCAAGATGATGATACTAATTTAGCAAAGAGATTAAGTGTTTTTTGTATAGATCATATTTTTCCTAAACGCGACATTACTTCTTTAGAGCTTTCTGGACATTCTGTAATAACAGGTTTATTAGATATTTTCACTAATTTTGTCTTTCATAAAGATGACAAATATACAAATAGGATTCAAGGACTTATATCAAAAAGTATCCTTACAGCAGCTTTTTTAGAAAATGGATTACCTGAAAAATCTAAATTAAGTGAGCTGAATGATTACTATAAATTAAGAGTTATAGTCGATTTTATATCTGGCATGACTGATCAATATGCATTAGATTTATATCAAAAATTAAGTGGGCAAAAAATTAGCTGACATAGAAAAGGAAATTAAATCATCATCGAAATTATTTAAAGAATATCTATCAAATAATTTGGATAATGATGCTATTGACTTTGTTGAAAAAATTTCAAAAAAAAATGATATATATATATTCAGTGGTGTTATTAGAAATTTCTTTTTAAAAAAGAAAGAGATTCGAGACTTAGATATAGTTGTTACTTCTATAAAAAAAATAGAAAATATTATAAAAAAATATTCTTATACAAAGAATTCATTTGGAGGATATAAAATATCGGTAAATAATCTAAATATTGATTTATGGGAATTAACAAATACTTGGGCATTGAATTATCAACCAAATTTATTTGAAGAAGATAATTTAAGTCTTTTACATAAAACATCTTTTTTTAACTTTTCATCGATTGTTTATAATTACAATGATGAGTATTTTAATTTTTCAAAAGATTTCCAACAATTTTTACAGACAAAAAAATTAGATGTTGTATTTCCTGTAAATCCAAATATTTCCTTATGTGTAATTAATACAGTATATTATACCGAAAAATTTAATTTAGGTTTTGGTACTAATTTAAAAAAATTTTTAAATAGTTTAAATTTAGAAAAGATTGACAATTTAGAAAATATTCAGATAAAACATTTTGGTGAAGTTAAATATTCTAACGAGTTTATAATTAATAAGATTACTCAAATAAGAAATCATAAAGATAAACCCACAGAGAAAAAAGAATATCCAATATATTTATTATTTTCAGAAACTAATGTTGAAAAATAGTTGTGACTTTTTAAAATCGCGCAACCTCATCCTCTTCCAATCCATCTCCGGAAGCCGCTCTTTCGGGCTCGCAACCGAAAACTCAGACACAGACATTCGTGGAGTATACTATTTACCAAAAGAAGACTTTTTTGGTTTAAACTATATTCCGCAGATTTCTAATGAGACGAATGATATTACGTATTACGAAATCGGGAGATTTGTAGAATTATTGCAGAAAAACAATCCGAATATTCTGGAAGTTTTGGTGAGTCCGGAAGACTGTATTCAACATAAAAACCCGTTGATGGATTTGCTAAAGCCTGAAGATTTCCTTTCCAAATTATGCAAAGATACATTTGCAGGTTATGCGATTTCACAAATCAAAAAAGCAAAAGGACTGAACAAAAAGATTTTAAATCCTATCGATAAAGAAAGAAAATCAATTCTTGATTTCTGCTACATTTTAGAAAATAATAGCTCTGTTCCGTTGAAAAAATGGTTGAGAGAATTCCCCTCCTCTGGAGGGATTTCCGAAGGACGGGGTCGTCTTTCCCAAGAAAAATGTGGTTTGGTAAGCATCGACAATACCAAAGGAATGTTTGCGCTTTTCTATGATGAATCGGGAGATTTAAACTACAAAGGAATTATTCAGAATGAAGAAGCCAATCAGGTTTCTGTTTCATCTGTTCCGAAAGGTGAACAATCGTTGGCTTTTATGTTTTGTAATCTAGACGCTTACTCCACCTATTGTAAAGATTACCGCGAATATTGGAAGTGGGTTTCAGAAAGAAATGAAGACCGCTACAACGTCAACCAAAACCACGGACAAAACTACGACAGCAAAAATATGATGCACACGATTC
>Ga0308157_10009237_pt1 | contig 10979 bp, 8 predicted proteins | sample PhyBR1_FD_201035 | JGI IMG/M metagenome (GOLD analysis project Ga0308157, IMG submission 201035) | Phyllosphere microbial communities from UC Gill Tract Community Farm, Albany, California, United States - DLSLB.R1 | ecosystem: Host-associated > Plants > Phyllosphere > Unclassified | place: USA...
CGGCTGCGCCTGCCGCACCAGCAGTAGCAGCAGTAGCAGCCGCACCGGCAAGCGCCGCTGCCGGCGACGAGGGCAGCGAAAACGGTGGCATGTTCGAGCGCCTCGGCGGCATCGTGCGCCTGCTGCATGACTCGCTGCGCGAACTTGGCTACGACAAGGCGCTCAATGAAGCCTCGTCGCAGATCGTCGACGCACAGGACCGCCTCGAGTACGTCGCCACGCTGACCGAACAGGCCGCCAACAAGGTCCTGAACACGCTCGACGAAGGCATGCCGGCCCAGGACGTGCTGTCGAAGCAGTCGAAGGACATGGAACTGCGCTGGGGCGACCTGTTCGACGGCAAGCTGAGCCTGGACGAATTCAAGGCACTGGCCGGCGATTCGCGCCAGTTCGCCACCAGCGTGACGGCCGCCACCGAAGCCGAAAAAGCGCGCCTGCTCGAAATCATGATGGCCCAGGACTTCCAGGACATCACCGGCCAGCTGATCAAGAAAGTGGTCAAGATCACGCAGGCCGTCGAGGGCGAGCTGGCCCAGCTGCTGCGCGACAACGCACCGCCTGACCTCAAGGAAAAGCTGGCGCAGAAGCAGGCAGTACCGGAACCACTGATGCAAGGCCCGTCAGTGCCGCAAGCGGCGCTGAACCAGGACAACGTTGACGATCTTCTTGCCGATCTGGGATTCTAATGGACGATATGCTGAAGGATTTCGTCGTCGAGGCGATGGATCTGGCGGTCAACGTCGAAGAGCACCTGCTGCGCCTCGAACGCGATCCCGACAACAAGGAAACCCTGAACGCGGTGTTCCGGTCGTTCCACACGATCAAGGGCGGCGCCGGCTTCATGGGCCTGCCCGCGCTGGTCGCGGCCTGCCACCTGACCGAGAACCTGTTCGATGCGCTGCGCACCGGCGCCGCGCCGGTCACGCCGATCGCGATCGAAGCAGCGCTGCAGGCATCGGGCTTCGTGGCCGACCAGCTGGGTGACCTGAACAACGGCACGCCGCCGGAAGGCCTGGCGCAGATGCCGGCCGATCTCGAACGCATCCTGATGGACGCGATCGAAGGCAAGGGCAACAGCGCGCCGGCGCCAGTCGCCGCACCGGTGGTGCAAGCGCCTGTCGTAGCCGCGCCCGTCGCGGTTGCCGCAGCCGTCGCGCCGGTCGTCGGCGACGATGGCCTGGACTGGGTCGGCATGTACAACACCGTTGTCCCGGCGGCCAACGCCATCGCCGGCGAACCCGCCGTCGCTGCTGCTGCCGTCAGCACCGCAACGCCAGCACCAGCGATTGCACAAGCTGCACCCGCAGCCGCCACCCCGTCAACGGCAGTCGCCACCACGACGACTCCCGCAGCCGGCGGCAAAGGCTGGGACGGCACTGAACGCCGCAATGACACCAAGCCGGTCGCCAACGCGCCGGCCAAGGACGAAAGCATCCGCATCGACGCGGTCAAGCTCGACGCGCTGCTTGAAGTGGCGGGCGAATCGGTCCAGGCCGCGAACCAGGCCGCCGTGCTGCTCGAACGCCTGCAGCAATTCAAGTTCGAAGGCCAGGCTGCGACGCTGATCGCCACGCTGGCTGAAACGCTGGAACGCGCGTCGCGCTATTCGGCCGAACTGCAGCGCGCCACGCTGGCAACCCGCATGCAGCCGGTGGGCCGCCTTTTCCAGAAATTCCCGCGCCTCGTGCGCGAGCTGGCGAAAGACCTGGGCAAGGACGTCGAACTGACCATCGAAGGCGCCGAGACCGAAGTCGACCGCGTTGTCGTGGACAGCCTGTACGATCCGCTGGTGCACATGCTGCGCAATGCGCTGGACCACGGTGTCGAGTCGCCTGCCGACCGCGTTGCCAACGGCAAGCCGGCCAAGGCCTTCATCCTGCTGAAAGCCTGGCAGGAAGCCAACAGCGTCATGATCGTGCTGCAGGATGACGGCAAGGGCATGGACCCGAGCCGCCTGCGCAAGATCGCGATGGACAAGGGCCTGATCGGCGAAAACGGCGCGCAGAGCGACGAAGACGCTTACCAGCTGGTGTTCCTGCCGGGCTTCTCGACCAAGGAAGTCGCTTCCTCGGTGTCGGGCCGCGGCGTGGGCATGGACGTGGTCAAGACGGCGGTTGAGAAAAACCGCGGCGCCATCCGCATCGAATCGCAGATGGGCAAGGGCACGCGCTTTGCAATCCGCCTGCCGATCGAACTGTCGATCGTGCCGACGATGCTGGTGTCGACCTCGGGCGCGCAACTGGCGCTGCCGATGGCCGTCGTCGAGCGCGTCGTCGAGCTGCCGGACGAATTCGCCTGTGTCGGCGGCGCCCCGGTGCTGAAAGACCAGGGCCGTCCGCTGCCGGTGCGCTCGCTGGCGCTGGCGCTGGGCTACGAGGCCGGCTCCGAAAAAGTCGGCATCGTCATCAATGCACCACAACCGTACATCCTGGCGATGGAAGCAGTCGATGGCACGGCCGACCTGGTGATCAAGCCGATGACCGCGCTGTCGGTCGAAGGCATCACCGGCACGGCGCGTTCGGCCGAGGGTGAGCTGGTGCTGGTCGTGGGCCTGTCGTTCCTGATGGACGGCTGCCGCAGCAGCGTGCGCCTGGCAGCGTAACGTTGCATCACGCAGCGCCACCGCCACGCGGCGGCAAAAGCGCAGGGAAAAGCCCGGGTCAGTGATCCGGGCTTTTTTTATTTGTGCATGGCAAACCCCTTGCAAACTTAATTTGCCACATGTTATGGTCCTTGGCATAAACATGCGCCGCCCCGGCATGGTGCACCACAGCACAACTATGGCATAATCGAAAACCCGGCTGCCGGGCACCCTGTCCCGGCGACCGCGCGCACCCCCTGTGCGCCCCCACACCGCATCAATGGACTGACCATGCAAAAAACGCTCTACGACAAACTCTGGGATTCCCATGTCGTGCGTGCCGACGCCGATGGCACCACCGTCCTGTATATCGACCGGCACCTGGTACACGAAGTGACCAGCCCGCAAGCCTTCGATGGCTTGCGCGATGCGGGCCGCGGACTATGGCGGACATCGAGCACGCTGGCCGTGGCCGACCATAACGTGCCGACTACCGACCGCGCCCAGGGCATCGCAGACCCCACGTCGCGCCTGCAGGTTGAAACGCTCGATGCCAATACCAAGGCGTTCGGCCTCACGTACTTCAACATGAACGACCGGCGCCAGGGCATCGTGCACGTGATCGGGCCGGAGCAGGGCGCCACGCTGCCGGGCATGACGGTCGTTTGCGGCGATTCGCACACGTCGACCCACGGCGCCTTCGGCTGCCTGGCGCACGGCATCGGCACGTCGGAAGTCGAGCACGTGCTGGCCACGCAAACGCTGCTGGCCAAAAAATCCAAAGCGATGCTCGTCAGGGTCGAGGGCGATCTGCGCCCGGGCGTGACGGCCAAGGACATCGTGCTGGCCGTGATCGGCCGCATTGGCACGGCCGGCGGTACCGGCTACGCCATTGAGTTCGGTGGCTCCACGATCCGCGCGCTGTCGATGGAAGGCCGCATGACGGTCTGTAATATGGCGATCGAAGCAGGCGCGCGCGCCGGCATGGTGGCGGTCGACGACACCACGATCGCCTACGTCAAGGACCGGCCGCTCTCGCCCACGGCCGACCAGTGGGAGCAAGCCGTGGCCTACTGGCGCACGCTGCACAGCGATGACGGCGCCGTGTTCGACACGGTCGTCGAACTCGATGCACACGACATCCAGCCGCAGGTCACCTGGGGCACCTCGCCCGAGATGGTGATTGCGATCGACGGCCGCGTGCCGGACCCGCTCGACGAACACGATCCGGTGCGCCGCGGCGCCATCGAAAAAGCGCTGGTCTACATGGACCTGGCGGCGGGCACGCCGATCGACGAAGTGGCGATCGACAAGGTGTTCATTGGCTCGTGCACCAACTCGCGCATCGAAGACCTGCGCGCCGCCGCCGATGTCGTGCGCGGCCGCCAGCGCGCGCCGAACGTCAAGCTGGCGATGGTGGTGCCGGGGTCGGGCCTGGTCAAGGAACAGGCCGAGCGCGAAGGCCTCGACCAGATCTTTCTGGCCGCCGGCTTCGAATGGCGCGAGCCGGGCTGCTCGATGTGCCTGGCGATGAACGCTGACCGCCTGGAACCGGGCGAACGCTGCGCGTCGACGTCGAACCGCAACTTCGAAGGCCGCCAGGGCCAGGGTGGCCGCACGCATCTGGTCTCGCCCGCCATGGCCGCCGCCGCAGGAATTGCGGGGCACTTTGTCGACGTACGCGCGCTCTGATGCGTTAAGGCGTATTGCGGTCAATTCCACGATCATTTTCTCGTTCAGGACATCATGAAAAAAGCTCTCGCACTCTCCCTCGTCGCCATCCTGCTGGCCGGCTGCAACACCGTTTCGGGCATCGGCCGCGATGTCTCGAAAGTCGGCCAGGTCGTGACCGGCGCCGGCGGCAAATAAGGCCGACAAGATGGATAAGTTCACCGTACACGAAGGCCTGGTGGCGCCGCTCGACCGCGCCAACGTCGACACCGACGCCATCATCCCGAAGCAGTTCCTCAAATCGATCCGGCGCACCGGCTTCGGCCCGAACCTGTTCGACGAATGGCGTTACCTGGACCACGGCGAACCGGGGCAGGACAACAGCGCGCGCCCGCTCAATCCCGACTTCGTGCTGAACCAGCCGCAGTTTGCGGGCGCCTCGATTCTCCTGACGCGCAAGAACTTCGGCTGCGGCTCGTCGCGCGAGCACGCGCCGTGGGCGCTGCAGCAGTTCGGTTTTCGCGCCGTCGTCGCGCCGAGTTTTGCCGACATCTTCTTCAACAACTGCTTCAAGATCGGCCTCTTGCCCATCGCCTTGACCGAAGACGAGGTCGAGGCATTGTTCCAGGCGGTCGAGCGCCAGCCGGGCTTCCAGCTGACGATCGACCTCGAACAGCAGCGCATCGGCACGCATGACGGCAGCCTGTCGTTCGGCTTTGCCATCGACGACTTCCGCAAGTATTGCCTGCTCAATGGCCTGGACGATATCGGCCTGACGCTGCGTCATGCGGACGAGATCCGCGCCTTCGAACAACGCCATATCGCGGCCCAGCCGTGGCTGGCCAACGCGATCTGATCGCGGGCCAGGACAAAAAACCAAGACAAGAAAGACGAGCATGAAGATTGCGATCCTGCCAGGTGACGGCATCGGCCCGGAGATCACCGCCCAGGCGGTCAAGGTTCTGAACGCGCTCGGCGAGCGCTTCGAGATGGACACCGCAGAAGTGGGCGGCGCCGGCTACGTCGCGCACGGCCACCCGCTGTCCGACAGCACGCTCAAGCTGGCCAAGGATGCCGACGCGGTGCTGTTCGGCGCCGTGGGCGACTACAAATACGATGGGCTCGAGCGCGCGCTGCGCCCGGAGCAGGCGATTCTTGGCCTGCGCCGCGAACTGGGCCTGTTCGCCAACCTGCGTCCGGCGATCCTGTACCCGGAGCTGGCCGGCGCCTCGACGCTCAAGCCCGAGGTCGTGTCGGGCCTGGATATCCTGATCATCCGCGAACTGACGGGCGACATCTACTTCGGCAAGCCGCGCGGCGTGCGCGAATGCCCGGACGGTCCTTTCAAGGGCCAGCGCGAAGGCTTCGACACGATGCGCTACGCCGAAGGCGAGATCCGCCGCATCGCCCATGTGGCGTTCCAGGCCGCGCTGAAACGCGACAAGCGCGTGACCAGCGTCGACAAGGCCAACGTGCTCGAGACGGGCCAGTTCTGGCGCGATATCGTTACCGACGTCCACAAGGAATACGCCGGCGTCGAACTCGATCACATGTACGTCGACAACGCCGCCATGCAACTGGTGCGGGCACCGAAAAAATTCGATGTGCTCGTGACCGGCAATATGTTCGGCGATATCCTGTCGGACGCCGCCGCGATGCTGACCGGTTCGATCGGCATGCTGCCATCGGCCTCGCTCGACGCGAACAACAAGGGCCTGTACGAGCCGTCGCACGGTTCGGCGCCGGACATCGCGGGGCAGGGCGTGGCCAATCCGCTGGCGACGATCCTGTCGGCCGCGATGATGCTGCGCTTTACCTTTGGCCTCACGGAGCAGGCCGACCGCATCGACAACGCCGTCAAGCGCGTGCTGGCACAGGGTCTGCGCACGCCGGACATTCACGAAGCAGGGTCCACCCGCGTGGGCACCGAAGAGATGGGCAACGCGGTCGTCGCGGCGCTCGGATAACACTGTAATCACACTGAAAGAAGACGATGAAATTAGTTGGTCTGGTAGGTTGGCGCGGCATGGTTGGCTCGGTCCTGATGCAGCGCATGCAGGAAGAGGGCGATTTCGACCACATCGAGCCGGTGTTCTTCACGACGTCGAATCCGGGCGGCGCCGCGCCGGCGATGGCGAAGAATGAAACCACCCTGAAGAGTGCGAGCGACATCGCCGAACTCTCCAAATGCGAGATCATCATTTCCTGCCAGGGCGGCGACTACACGAGCGAAGTGTTCCCGCAACTGCGCGCAGCCGGCTGGAACGGCTACTGGATCGACGCCGCATCCACGCTGCGCATGAACGACGACGCGGTCATCGTGCTCGACCCGGTCAACCGCGCCGTGATCGACGCGGCGCTGTCGCGCGGCGTCAAGAACTACATCGGCGGCAACTGCACCGTGTCGTGCATGCTGATCGGCCTGGGCGGCCTGTTCGAAGCAGGCCTGGTCGAGTGGATGACGTCGATGACCTACCAGGCAGCATCGGGCGGCGGCGCGCAGCACATGCGCGAACTGCTCACGCAGTTCGGCACGATCAACAGCGCGATCAAGCCGCTGCTGGACAACCCGGCATCGGCGATCCTCGAAATTGACCGCACCGTGCTGGCCACCCAGCATGGCCTCTCAAGCGACGAAACGAAGCAGTTCGGCGTGCCGCTGGCCGGCAACCTGATTCCGTGGATCGACAAGGACCTGGGCAACGGCCAGTCGAAAGAAGAGTGGAAGGCCGGCGCCGAGACCAACAAGATCCTCGGGCGCGGCGCGGGCTTCGACGCCAAACCGATTCCCGTCGATGGTCTGTGCGTGCGCATTGGCGCGATGCGCTGCCACTCGCAGGCTTTGACGATCAAGCTGACCAAGGACGTGCCGCTGGACGAGATCAGCGACATCATCGCCTCGCACAACGCGTGGACGAAGGTCGTGCCGAACAACCGCGAAGCATCGATGCGCGACCTGTCGCCGGCCGCCGTCACCGGTGGCCTGACCATCCCGGTGGGCCGCCTGCGCAAGATGTCGATGGGTGACGATTACCTGTCGGCGTTCACGGTCGGCGACCAGCTGCTGTGGGGCGCGGCCGAGCCGCTGCGCCGCATGCTGCGCATCGTGCTGGAGCGTTAAACGCTTTGCACATCGGGCTGGCTGCCTCGCAGCCGGCCCGTTATTTCCAGTTCGTCATCGCTGGTTGCATTCCTTGCAACTACCATGTCTGGTGGTTATCGAACCCCGTAAAGGCATGTCTCACAGGCCACAAAACACCCCGTTCCCCCTGCTGTAAACGTGCGCATCGCTTGCGTGCCCTAGAGCATGATGTTATGTTGAGACTCCGGGAAACCGTCTTTCCCTCGGCCAACTTACTCGCTGCTCACTATGCATTTTTCGGAACAATCTCAGCTCATGGCACCTGCGTTGAAAACCCTCACTGCGGCGATTGCCAGTGCAGTGTTCGTCACTTCCGCCGCCAGCGCGGCCGGGCTTGGAAAATTGACCGTGTTGTCGGCACTTGGCCAGCCCCTGCGCGCCGAGATCGAACTGACGACCAGCGCCGGCGAAGACCCGGCCAGCATGGCCGTCAAGCTGGCCACGCCCGAGGCCTTCCGCAGCGCGAACATCGACTTCAATCCGGCGCTGCTGTCGCTGCGTTTCGCCGTCGAGCAGCGCGGTGGCCGCCAGATCATTCGCGTGAACTCCAGCCAGCCGCTGAACGAACCGTTCGTCGACATGCTGCTCGAGCTGACCTGGAATAACGGGCGCCTGGTGCGCGAGTACACGTTCCTGCTCGACCCGGCCGAACTGCGTACGACGCAGCCGGCGCAGGTGGCCAGCACCCCGGCGCCGCGCGCGGCGTCGCAGCCTGCGGCCGCAGCGCCTGCGGTTGCCGCAGCACCGGCGTTTGACGCAGCCGAGCGCGCCCGTATTGCCGCCGCACGCGAGGGCGCCCAGCGCCAGGCGGCGCAGCGCGATGCGGCCGCTGCCGAGAGCACTTACCGCGTGCGTCGCGGCGACACGCTCAGTGGCATCGCCACCCGCGTGAAGCCGGCCGAAATCTCGCTCGACATGATGCTCGTGGCGCTGTACCGCGCCAATCCCGAGGCCTTCATCGGCAACAACATGAACCGCCTGAAGTCGGGCCAGATCCTGAGCGTGCCCGATAGCGACGCGCTGCGTGGCGGCGCGAGCCAGAGCGAAGCGCGCGGCGTGGTCGTGGCGCATGCGGCGGACTTCGACGCCTACCGCAACAAGCTCGCCGGTCAGGTCGCCGCCAGCACCCCGGCCAGCGCGCCGCAGGGTAGTCAGAGCGCGACCGGACGCGTGACGGCGCGCGTCGAAGAACAACCGACCGCCGCCAACGAAGCGCAGGACAAGCTGCGCCTGTCGAAGGCCACGGCAGGCGCCGCCGGCACGCCGCAGACCGGCACCGCCAGCGTCGAAGACACGCTGGCCAAGCAGCGCGAACTCGAACAGGCCGAGGCCCGCGTCAAGGAGCTCGAAAAGAACGTCGGCGAACTGGAAAACCTGATGACGGTGCCGAGCCGCGCGGGCGCCGAAGCCGAGCAGGCCGCCGCAGCAGCGCCGGTCGTGGCGACGCCGGCCAAGCCAGTCACGCATCCACGCCTGAAAAAACCGGTGCCGGCGCCGGAGCCAGAAAAAGGCCTGGTCGACACGCTGCTGGACAATATGCTGTACATCGCCGCAGCGCTCCTGGTGCTGCTCCTGATCCTGTTCGGCATCGCGCAGCGCCGCAAGCGCAATGCCCCGCCGGTGAAGCCGATGCCGACCGAACCGTCGGTGCTGGGCGCACCGGGCGCCAGCGCCCAGTCGCTGTTCGCCGAGAGCGGCGGCCAGAGCGTCGACACCAACAACAGCGTCTTCAATTCGAGCTTCGCGCCATCGGCCAGCCAGCTCGATACGAATGAAGTCGATCCGGTCGCCGAAGCCGATGTGTACATCGCCTACGGCCGCGATGCGCAGGCGGAGGAAATCCTGAAGGAAGCGCTGCGCACGCATCCGGACCGTCATCCGGTGCGGTTGAAGCTGCTTGAAATCTACGCCACGCGCAAGGATGCCCGCGCGTTCGAACTGCAGGCGCGTGAGCTGCATGCGCTCACGAACGGCCAGGGCGACGACTGGGCGCACGCTGCGGCGCTGGGCCTGGGGATCGATCCGCAAAATCCGCTGTACGCGAACGCCGCGCCGGCGCCGGCGCAAACGCCGTCGGCGCAGGAACGCAGCCAGCAAGCGATCCTGTCGCAGCAGTACCAGGATGCGCTGCGTGCTGACGAGCCTTCTGCCGGCGCCGGCGCCGGCGCGGCTGCTGCCGGCGCCGTCGCTGCTGCCTCTGCGTTCTCGCTGTCGAAGGACGATGCTGAGCACACCGCAACGCCGCATGCCGAGCCAGCGCCACGCACAGACGACAACACGCTCGACTTCGACCTGGGCGGGCTGACGTTCGAGCCGGTGACCGATGCTGACCGCGCGGCGCCGGCGCCTGCAAGCCGGCCCGACCCGGATGCAACGGCCGTGCCGGACCTCGACTTCGACATGCTGCCGCCAGCAGCAGCGGCGGCAGGCAAGCCTGAATCGACACTGTCGACCGATGTCAACGACCTCGAGTTCGACATGGACTTCGATGCGCCGCCGGCCGGGCAACCGGTTCAGGCTATCGCTGCCACCCCGGTCACTCCGGCCGATCAGCGCGACGATTTCTCGCTCGACCTGACGCCGCAGCCGCAAATGCAGGCCACGCCGGTCGACATGGCCGGTCTGGCCAAGGACTTCGACGGTTTGCCGGCGCTGCCGGCCAGCCCGTCGCAACCGGCGGACGCCCCCGCGACGCCGAGCGATCCGCTGTTCGACCTCGATTCGATGGACTTCGGCGCACCCGTTACACCGGCGACGCCAGCGCCGGTGAATGATCCGCTGCCCGCGGTGCGCGGCTCGTCGAATGCGAACGTGTCCGAAGATCCGCTGTTCGACCTGGACGCGATGGACTTCGGCCTGCCGGCCGAGCCGCGTGCTTCCGGCGGCGCCGAGCCGAAAGACTTTGCGGCCCGCCAGGATGATCCGTTCGACATGTTCGACCTGCCGGACACTCCGGCGCCCGTGCCGGCGCCTGAAGAGCTGTCGTTGCCGCCGCTGTCCGATGCGCCGACGCCGCAGCGCACCTCGCTCGACGCGCTCGACTTCGATCTGGATCTGCCGGCGTCGGCGACGGCCGATACGCCGGCGCCAGCCGCGTTCGATGCAGACCCGGTTGATGACACGGCTGCAGCGCCGGCCCCGCTCTCGCCCGAGCACATGGAAATGGAAACCAAGCTCGATCTGGCCGTGGCCTACCAGGAAATCGGCGACAAGGAAGGTGCACGCGAACTGCTCGATGAAGTCATCAAGGGCGGCAGCAAAGAGCAGGTTGGCCGTGCCAGCGCGATGCGAGAGCTGCTGGCGTGACGCGGATTGTTCTGGGTGTCCAGTACATCGGCACCGGTTGGAACGGCTACCAAAAACAGCCGGAGCGCAATACGGTCCAGGACCGTCTTGAAATGGCGCTCGAGAAGTTCGCCTGCACGCCGCTGGCCACCACGTGTGCCGGCCGTACCGACACCGGCGTGCACGCGATCGAGCAGGTGGTTCATTTCGACACGGATCTGGTGCGCCCCACGCAAGCCTGGGTGCGCGGCGTGAACACCTTCCTGCCCGATTCCATTGTCGTGCGCTGGGCCAAAGAGG